>RRZU010266542.1_pt1 | contig 13807 bp, 14 predicted proteins | sample 2165561 | NCBI WGS metagenome assembly RRZU01 (sample SAMN10456909, study PRJNA506462) | wastewater metagenome | isolation source: wastewater sludge | place: USA: Moscow, Idaho
TATCTAGCCAATAACCCAAAAGCCACGGCGGCGCAAATGGCTGATTTTCTAAGTATTACGCCAAGGGCGGTGGAAAAACAGATAGCCAAACTAAAAGCGGACGGCAAGCTATGGCGTATCGGAAGCGCTAGAAATGGGGAGCGGATAGTTGACGGTGGTATTTAAAAAAGAGTCATCGCCCCAAAAACCCCAAAATATCGTCTATCTCCAACAAAATAACCTCCGGCTTTTCGATAGGTATATTGTGTCCGCCCTCTATCCATATCTGTTTTGCCTCTGGGTAGAGGAGTTTGAAATCTTTTTTTAGCCCCATTGTGTGGTCGGCGAGCTCTGATTTGCTCATTGACGGCTCTGCGGCGCTTAGAATAGTCATTGGTTTTTTGGTTACCGTAGGCAAAGCCAAAATCTGCTCGCCGCTTTTTTCTACCGCGTATAGCTCCTCTTTTTGCGCCTTATTTAGCCCCAGCCACACCCATCCTCTAGCTATTAGCGGCCAATTTTCGATGGCTCCTTTGGAGGAAAACTGCCTTGGGTGTGTCGAATCTATCAGCAAAAGAGCCCTAGTCTCCTCAGGATAGCGTCTAGCAAAATATTGGGCATACAACCCGCCAAGCGAAAACCCCGCCATAATATACGGCGGCTTTAGCCCGACTCCAGCCAAAATCTCTCGTAGCTCCGCCGTTACGTTTTGCGCGTCTCTTGGCGTCTGCGGCTTGTCGCTTTCTCCATATCCGGGGCGATTATAGGCAAATACTGTAGCTTTTTTGGAGATTTGCGGGATTATTTTCTCCCACGTCTTCAGAGGCGCCGCCAAGCCGTTTTCCAAGACGACGGTTTCGTTTGAGTCTGCATTTTTGATTAGCGTATACTCTATTTTGCCAAGCTTTGGTGATTCATAAACTGATATAGGCAGATTTTCGGCGCACAAAGCGCTAGCAAAAAGCCAAGCAAAAGAGGTTAGCCTTATATAGACCGCGAATCTCACAGTCCATCCCTTTGCTTTTTGGTTAGCCCTGCGACCACAAGATTGTACGAGTGATCGATAAGTTCTTCCAAAAGCAAATCATCTACATCCCCGCCCTCAGTCACGGTATTCCAATGCTTTTTATCCATGTGATAGCCGGGTTCTACGGACTCATGAGAAGAGCGAAGCTCCTCTGCGTATAGCGGATTGCATTTGAGATTTATCGCAACAGGATTGCTTTGGTCGCTCATTAGCGCAAATATCTTGCCGCACACGCGGTAAACGCGGACATATTTGTCAAATGGGTAGTCGTATGTCGCGCCTTTTTTCAAAAGCAGATATGCGTCTAGTTTTGCAAAGCTCATCAGTTTACCTGTGTTGCAAAGCCCAGTATATAGCCGTTGTTGTCTTTTATATAAAACTCCCTCATTCCATACCAAGTCGTCTCTATTTGCTTAACCACCTCCGCTTTGCGCGAGATAGTCTCATACCATTTATCAACGTCATCCACACGGATATAAAAGACGGCGGACGCGCCGATTGAAGAGAAAAAATCGCTCACATCCTCACGCAAACTATCTTGTTCTTGAAGCATAATCTCCACGCCGCCAGATTGCATCATCGCAAAAAGATAACGCTTCCCCTCCTCCAAAACCGGACTAAAACTACTCTTATCTTCAGAGACTGCCATAATTGGCGTAAAACCCAAAACATCTCGATAGTATGCGATGGTTTCGCGAATATCAAGAACCGCAAGATTTATGGTTAGATTTTGCATTTTCTAAATCCTAGTCTTTTTCGTTAAAATCAAGAGAGCAGACGGCGCCCGTTTTCCTCTCTTTAATCAGCTTATCCTTGTCGCCGTCCACCACAAAAGCAAAGTTGAACTCGTTTTCCTCCAATATATCGCGTAGCTCGCGCTCGGAGCCGTAAAGCGTTACAATTACGTCTTTGTCTTCAATTTTTTGCAAAGAGATAGGAAGCACATAAAGAGTTTGCGCCCATTTTGTATTTTTGATTACATATTGCAAGGTCTCTTTTAAAAACTGCGCGTCTAGGTACTTGGCAAAAATAACAACCTTTGAAGTCTTACCAAACTCTTTAGAATATAGATGATTATCCACGAAAATAGGCTCAAAAAAATCGGTAAACGTCAAAGAAGCTAGATCAAAAGCAACATCTAATCCTTTTAAAATATTCATAGCGTTTTCTAGATATTTTAGCTGAAACTCAGGCAGTTTTATGCGCAAGCTTACCCCGTCCACAAAGATGACGCTCTCAAAAAGCGTGGAGCCGGTTATTGTAAGTTTGCAATCTTTTGGGGCTAAGAAGTTCTCAATAGCGTCCGTAGTTAGTTCATACAAAAACTCTTCATCGCTCCCAAACACTATAGAAGCGTCGTCGTTTCTAAGAAGGCAAAACAGAGTTCTTATATCCTCTTTGTCTACAAATTCTACAGATTTTGACTTTGAAATTTTTTTGATAATCTCTAGCGTAACTTTGTCCACGCTGATAAATCTAAGGCTTTTTTTGAGAAGCTCATATCTACCAAGATTAAAGGCGGCGACGCCGACGTCTCTAACCTTGATAAACGCAACCTCTTGATCGCTTGGATCTATCTCCTCGGAGTCGTAAATTACGCCGTATGCGCCGTTATAGAGGGCTTTTTTGATTTCGCTTGGATTTATGGCGATAAATAAATCGCCTCTATTTATCTGCAAAAAGTTTAGTTTTATGTCTTTGAAATACGCTATAGCGGGCGATGTTTTGAGCTCCCCGCGCGTTAGCGCCACGACATTTTCTATTCTCATCCTATTTTAGAGCCGCTCTGTTTTGGATTTTCTGGTCTTACCAATGCAAGCCCGGCAGAGTCTTTGGCGGCAAGGAGCATTCCCTCGCTAAGAATTCCCATGATTTTTGACGGTTTTAGATTTGCGACTACGCACACTTGCGTGCCGACCATTGACGCCGCCGAATAACTCTCTCTGATACCAGCCACTATTTGACGAATATCCCCCTCCCCCAAATCTACTTTTAAAATTAGCAGTTTTGAGCTTTTAGGAGCGTCTTCAGCTTCCAGCACTGTCCCAATTTTGAGCTCAGTTTCAAAAAACTTATCTATCGTAATAAAGTTTTTCTCCTCTTTTTTTGGCTCCTCTTTTGGCTTAACAGGCTCCTCTGCAACCTCTTCGATGCGAGGAAATAGAGCTGTTACTTTTGATAATTTGGCGGTTTCTAACGGTTCTTTTTTGTATACCAGTCTCTCGAAACTCGCCGTATTTATCTCAAAGCCTATAGCCTGCGCTATTTGAACCATTTTGTTTGGCATTATCGGCGACAAAAGAAGAGCAGCTCGCGCCAACACATTCGCGCAAAAAGCTATCAGAGCCATAGCCTCGTCCGCCCTGCCCTCTTTCATCTTATTCCAAGGCGCGACCGTATCTATCGCCTTATTTGCAACGCTGAGCATTTTCCATATCTCTTCTAAGTATCTATGCGTCTGCATGCCAAACAGCAGAGGCTCTAGCGATGAGGTAATTTCGTCTATTTTTGCGACGTCTTCTTTATGATAGGTCATAAGCTCGGATAACCCAATGTCAAGCCCAAAATACTTATCGCTCATGCCGATAGTCCGACTAAGCAGATTTCCAAGGTCGTTTGCCAAATCTGAGTTTATTCTGTCAATCAAAGCCCGTCTTGAAAAGTCGCCGTCTTGACCAAAAGGCACTTCGCGAAGCAGAAAGTATCGTAGATTTTCAAGCCCATAAGCGTCGGCTATCTCTTTTGGATTTAAAGCGTTGCCTTTTGATTTGCTCATCTTTTCGCCGTCTCTGGTCCACCAACCGTGAGCGGCGATATGTTTTGGAAGCGGCAAATCAAGACTAAGTAGAAAAGCCGGCCAATAGATTGCGTGAAACTTTAGAATATCTTTTCCGACTATTTGCAAGCTTGCAGGCCAATATCCCATATTTTTTTCATCCGTACCATATCCTAGCGCCGTGACATAGTTAAGCAGCGCGTCAAGCCAGACATATATGACGTGTTTATCATCTCCTATCTCTTTAGGTAGCCCAATGCCCCACTCAAAGCTTGTTCTGGTGATAGATAAATCCCTAAGTCCGCCCTCTACAAACTTTGCAACTTCGTTTTTTTTGGATTTTGGAAGTATGCAATCTTCGTTTTCGTTGTACCACGCCAAAATCTGACTTTCATATTTAGAAAGCCTGAAAAAGTAGTTTTCCTCTTTTAATACGCTTGTCGGCTTACCGCAATCTGGGCAAAACTCTTCGTTTACAAGCTGAGTGTTGGTAAAAAAAGTTTCGCATGAGACGCAGTAGTTACCCTCAAACTCGCCTTTATAAATGTCGCCCTTTTCCCACATTTTTACAAAAGCGGCTTCAACGCCTTTTTTGTGTTCTTCGTCGGTTGTTCTAATAAATTTATCATACGAAATATCAAACTCATCCCAAAGAGTCTTAAACTTTGCGCTATTTTCATCCGCCCACTCTTTTGCGCTTTTGCCATTGGCTTTTGCCGACTCCTCTATTTTTTGACCGTGCTCGTCTGTGCCTGTCAAAAAGTAAGAGTTTCTGCCTGTAAGTCTTGCGTATCTAGCCATCGTATCGGCTATAATCGTCGTATATGCGTGACCTATATGAGGAGCGTCGTTAACGTAATATATTGGGGTTGTAACATAAAAATGGTCGTGTGTCATCAAAAAAATATCCTATCAAATTATCGGTTTTAAAAATCAAATCCGCCGGTGTCGCCCTTGCCCATTGAGTTGTAAACGGCGGCGACATATAGGCGCCTCGTCTCGCAACCGATTATTTTTGGGCACGGCATACAAGAGCCGTGATGTTCGCCCTCATGTTCGATACTTACATTTGTAGCGCTTTGGCAACTCTTTAGGCTTTGCAGTCTAGCTCTCAACGCCTCCGCATACGGGTCGTCAGCTAATTTTTGAGTAGACATCCAAGACCTTGTTTATCTCATAATTTGAGCCAAAAAAGCATGGCGTTGTAGCGTGATGGTCTTTTGGGAAAAGTTCCAATAGTCTTCTATGTCCGTCCGTCGCCTGTCCTCCGGCTTTTTCGTATATAAGCGCAAATGGAAACACCTCAAACACCATTCTAAGCTTACCCTCAGGCTTGTCAAGCATACCCGGATATGAGAATAATCCGCCGCCTTTAATGAGTATCTGATGAAGATCCGGAACCATACCGCCGGAGTATCTTAGGCGATACCCCTCTGCAAACAACGTATCTATCATCGCTTTGTGATATGAAAACCACTTGGCTTGCGTTCCGCCGCTTGCGTTTAGCTTGCCTTTAGCTTGCAAATGAATAGTCTGGATAAATTTAAACTCACTGTTTTTGTCTAGTCTGTAAAGCTCTACCGTATCTGTTGCGATTACCATCTCAACTCTTGGTCCATAGACGATATAGACGGCGGCTTTGATATTTTCCCCGCCAAAATCATCTTCGTATATGCCAAATATAGAGCCGACGGAGAGATTTGTATCAATAAGGCTTGAGCCGTCAAGCGGATCGTATCCGACTAGGTATTTACCGCCGTCGTTTAGCATATCTACCGTCTCTTTCTCTTCGCTTGCCACAGCTTTTACGCTTTTTACCTTGGCAAGCTCCTCTTGTATGATGTAGTCGCTTTTGATGTCTAGCTTTAGCTGCACGTCGCCGCTTGCGTTTTCATTGTCGGCGTATCCCGTATCGTCGTACGCTATCGCTTCTTGAATTCTAAATGCGCTTCTTTTTATGGCCTCTATTACATCTTTCATCACACTTCCTTTGCGTTTTTAAAAATCCATTCTACTATTTTTTCCGTATTATTTAGGTCTAAAACTTCAATCTCATTTGGTAAGTCATATTTTGAAAGGTCTACTGCGTCGTCTATCGCTATCGCTTTTACAAATCCAAAATAATCAGGGTCAAGTTCGCCCCTAAACACCCCTATCCTAGGTATAGGCAAGGTCTTTAACCCCTCCACAAGCAAAATATCAAAAGCGCCCAGCATCGATATAATCTCATCAAGGCTTGACGTTTCATTTTTAAACATTGTCGTTCTTGTTGGGCTTCTTACAACGACGCTCGCGCCTGTGGCAAAAAATTTAGCGCTATCTTTGCCCTCTGTGTCAAATACAGCTTTATCTTTTGGGTCGTTTTTTACTATAGCTACTTTGTGCGCCGATTTTAGCCTCTCCGCTACTTTTACTATTACTGTTGTCTTTCCGCTATTTGACGGGCCTGTGAACGCTACGGCTACTCTCATCTCATAAACCTTTGAATATTTTTACTATCACCGTGGTTTGCTATATTTGGGTTCTTCTTTTCATAAGAGCAAGCGCCAACGCCTCAACCAGCGTGTCATATTTTTCGTCAATCTCTTTTTGGGAAGCCAAAAATTTAATTATTTCAGCCTCATCCTCTCTGCATCGTTTTTGCATCCTGGGAATATCGTAGTGCGTTTTCTCTTTTTTTGCCGCAATCTGCTTGGTTAGAAGCTCCAATCTCTTTTTTTCAGTCGTAAGATTGCCGCCTTTTATGAGCAGTCTTTTTATAAAAAGCGTCTTTTCGTCAACCTCGGCGCGAATTTTCATCTTTTCAGCTTCGTCTTTTGTACTTCTAAGCTTAACGCCAAGCTCTTGTATTTTTGCGTTTAAAGAGGCTTCTGTATTTATTCTATCTTGAATCTGCTCGTCAATCGACACAATGTCTTTTTCGTTTTGTATCGCGTCGTTATTTAGCTCGTCTATCTTTGCATATAGACCCTCTATGGTTAGCTTTAGATTTTCTATAGACTTTTGCCTAAACATAGCGGAATCCACAATTTTTTTACGCTGGGTTGCTACGCCGTATATCGAAGAAACATTCCATTTTGCGCCGTTTTTATCCAAAATCTCAGGAAGCTTAAATCTTTGTCCATTATCCACCTCAATATCGCCGGAGTACTTTTTGATAAAGCTCTCCGTGACTGGATTCTTTTGCGCCATAAGTCCCAATATAGAAAAAGCCATTCTTCTATGCGCCAGCATCCAGTGCTCTTTTAAAAGCAGATTCGCAAGCCCTTCAAGCTTTGCGCTATCCTCTTTTAGGTTGGCTTTCAAAAAATCAAATATGCTCTTCTGCAAAATTTTGACGCAGTTTTTAATAAAAAAGTCATGCGTGATTTTCCCAAAGTTTAGCTCGGATTCTATCGCTTTATCGACTATCTCTTCAACAATCTCCTCTTCTGCCGCTACATTTTCAAAAGTTGCGTTTTTTAGCGCTATTAAATCCTCTTTTGTAAGACCGATAAATTTTTGCTCAAGCTTCTCTTCTTCGTCTTCAACCGCAGGCGCTTGTTGCTGTTTAAAACGTTTAACGACCAACTTGTCGTTCAAAAACAATACTACGTCTTTCTCGGCTAGACCAATGCGCTCTTTTAGTCTCTGTTTTATCTTATCTTTTGTCTCAGATGGTAGACTCTCAGGCGCCATCCCAAACTCCTGAAAAAGAGTTTGCGTATTAATTGTGACGCTCGAAACCGCGGCTTCTTCGCTTTCGATTTTTTCAAGCTCTTTTAGGACGACCTCTTTAATCTTCTCTATTAACTTAAGCGGGATAAGCGGTATATCCCCCCATCTCTTAATAAAAATATCATTCTGCTTAAAAATAATAATATCTTTATGTTCTAAATCAAAAACATCTTTAATTGCGTCTCGAAGCCGCTCTTTTTTCTGATTTACATTTAGCACATTTGCAACAGACTCAAAAAGCATATCCGAATCTTCGTCGGTAAACTTTAGCAAACCGTCCTCGGTTCGCTCTAATGCCGATTGTTCCCTAATGTGGGAGATAAATCTTTTTAAATTTTCCAGAGTAGTATTACGCTTTCTTGGCAATATTTGTTTGTGATATTATACAGTGTTACTCTTATAAGATATAGTTGATTATAATCCATGCACTTTAATAACTGGAAGACATGATGATAAAAAAAATTGGTCTGTTTGTTGTCGCGGCTTTTGTTTTAAGCGGCTGTCAAACTTACGGCGCTTTTGAGATATTCAAAAAAGACGACCTTTATGAAAGGGCTCTTTTGCAAACAAAAAACAAACAAATTATTAACTCTCTCGAGACAAAAGCAAAAATTACAGCCACTTACCTAAATCCGCTCTACCCCTCCACATACAAAGACGGCGAACACTTTTTTGTGGGCGTCTATATTCCGGACGACTACGACAAAAAAGAGAGCGCAGGGCTTTTTAATAAAGATTATAAACTACTTATGAGGGGCGTAAAAGAGGATATAGCTCCGCTTAGCATTAGCGAAATCACAAAAAAAAAGCAGAGCGAACTCTACCAGATGATGCCGCATACAGACAACTGGAGCAAGTATTATGTAGTCTCTTTTCCAAAGCAAGCAGACGCGGCAAATCTCACTCTTCTTCTAAAAACTCTTTACGGCGAGACTTCACTAGATTTTCCAAAAGTTTGGTAAGCGTTGTTGGTTCCATAAACTTTTGCGAATAAATCGCATAGTTTAGGGAGACCTTTTTGGCGTAGTCTCTCGTCTCATCATACGGGATATTTTCAATAGACCAAAAAGGCTCGTAAGCCATTAGCCCATCATCATTAAACATAAAAAGCCCCTCTTTTTCCACTCTTCTAAAAAATCCGTATCCGGCGTTGTAAGAGATTGCGATTAGCGTAGGATGCTTTACTTTTGACTCCAACCATTTAAAATGCGTCGCGGCGTACGAGATGTTTTTGGCTGGTTCAAAAAGCTCCAAAAACTCTAGCTTCTCTTTTCGCTTCTCGGCAAGCTCTTTGGCGAGTAGCGGGATTAACTGCATCACCCCGGTAGCGTAAGCGCCGCTAACGTCGCCTTGAATAAAAAGACTCTCTTGGCGACCTATAGCGTGCAATAGTATCTTTTGGGAGTTGTTAAAATCCGCAAAAGCGTCTTTATATGGAGTTAAAAACAGCTCTTTTTTACCGCCCGCAAGTCGCTCTTTGGCGAGTAGATAATAAGCGTCCGCGTCTTTTATCTTTGCATGCTCCGCGGCTATTTTTGCAAGCTCAAAATAGTTTGCATTTTTGAGCTTTGAGCGAAATGCGCTCCAATAAAAGGGGCTGCTAACGTTTATATCTTCGCTTTTTAATCCGTTTGGCGTCTCGATAAACTCTATATTCTTAAACTCCTCTTTTTGCCTCTCTTTTGCGATAAGCGAGTAGAAGTTTAGGCTATATCCGGACGAAATATTTTTTAAAAAAGCTTCGTTCTTTGAAAGTAGATACGCCCAAAAATTAGCCCTGTCTTTATCTGATTGTTTATCGAAAAGTTTTGCGGACTTAACAAAGCAACCCAGAGGCTCGCCGCCATGTTTTACCTTGATAAGCCCCAAGAAAAAGAGGGCTTCGCCGTCTTGAATATCTCTGCAATCTAAGCGTGATAGGCTTTTTTGCAAAGCGGAGCCATTTTTATCAAATAAAGCCCATTTGATAAATCTTTTTGAGTTTTTGGATAGCGCTATCTTTTTTAGCTCAGCATCTGAAAGTTGCAGATTAAAATATGCGGCTCTAAACTCTTTTGAACTATCAAAATAAGCGCCTATACTATTTTCGTCAAGCTCTTGCGTCTTAAGAGACAGACTCACTAGAGAGTCTATTTTTTTTGATTTTTCAGGGGCGACGGAGGCGATTAGGGCTGAAAGCCTCTGCGGAGCCTCTTCTTTGCCTAGTAAGGCGGTTGAGATTTTTTTGTAGTTTACGCCAAGTTCGGCGCATTCCGGCTCTTTTTTGAGAATTTTTGTAATATTGGAGTCCATACAGTCAAATAACTTCAAAAGCTTTTTTGAACCGCTCTTTTTTAACAGTATGGTCGAATGCTCGCTTTTTGGCGTTTTGGTCAAAAAATACGCCTCATTAGCCTCTTTTACCGTTATGTTTTGCTCCAAAAAATGCAGCAAAAAGAGATCCCTTGCATAGCCTGACGGCTTTGTCTTGAGCTCGTCAAGGGAAAGCGCAAAGACAAAAGAGGGTAATAAAAATAGACTATAAAGAAGCCGCAAAATGACTAATTAGTTTTACTAAAAAAATATCTATAAATTGCAAAGCAAATACAATAATCAAAGGAGCCAAATCCACACCGCCAAAAACAGTTCGCACTTTGCCTCTCACAAAAGTGTACACAGGCATAGTTAGCTTATTTAAAATCTGCACTATAGGATTGTATGGGTCTGGGCGCACCCAACTAAGCAGGGCTTGGATAATAATCACCCAAATATAGATATTTAAAGCCATATGGAGAATCTGCGACAACGCTTCAAGCAGAGTTTTTAATACAAACATTAGACCATCCAGTTTTTTTAATCATTTGATTAATTCTCACATTTTCGGCAAAGCCAAAAATGAGCTCTTCAGCAGAGGGCTCTCGCGGCTTGCCGCTCTTAGAATTTCGTATTTAATCAAGAGAGTACTATTGTATCAAACGCCGCTTTATAGCTCTATTTTAATCGAACCATATAATTAATTCTCACATTTTGGGCTTTACCGGAAATTTGAGAATCAATCAGATAAAATCAAGACGCATCACAAAATAAACAGTGGAGTCTCTAATGAAAAAACTCGTTGTATCTTTATCCATACTTATCGGCGCATCATCGGCTTTATTGGCGGTCGGACCAAATAATCCGGCTAATTTTGAGACCGCTAAAGCGCACATGAGCCAAATGGCGGATAAAAGAATAAGCATCATCAAGGAATTTAAATCTTGCGTTGAAGCGGCAAAAGATAACGCGGCTTTAAAAGAGTGTAGAAAAAAAGAGGCTGACGCTATGCAAGCAACTAGACCAAAAAGAGGTCCGGGGGATCCGGGGGCGCCGAAGGGCGAAATGAGTCCGCCGGAGCCTGGAATGGGAAAACCGGGTATGTAAACAAAATCGGGAGTCTTCTCCCGATTGCAACTCTCTGATTAATTCTCACATTTTGAAGCATTGCCCCAAAATGAGGTCTTCAGCGTGAGGGCTCTCGCGACTAGTCGCTCTTAGAATTTCATGTTTAATCAGAGGGTTCGATTACAACTCTATTTTGCCACACCCTCTAGCTCAACGCTAATTTTAATCTCATCACCAACTACAAAACCGCCGGCTTCGAGAGCTTTGTTCCAGTTTAACCCAAAATCTTTTCTGTTGATTTTAGAGTTAAGAGTTACGCCAATTCTCTTATTACCTTGCATATCCTCAACAACTTTGCTCATCTCTGTATCAAATACTACCGATTTTGTAATATTTTTGATTGTCAAATTACCGATTACTTTTGATTTGGAACCCTTAAGAGGTGCAAACTTGCTCATTGCGAAGCTCATTTTTGGATATTTTGCAGCGTCAAAAAAATCTGGGCTTCTTAGGTGGTCGTCTCGTTTTTGCACATCGGTATCCACGCTAGCGGTATCAACCAAGCCCTCAAATCTAGTAAGTTTGTTTGTTTTATCGTCAATGCTGAAATTGCCGTCAAATACATTAAACTTACCCTTAACATTACTAACCATCAAGTGTTTTACGCTAAAACCAACACTAGAGTGCGTAGCGTCAAGACCAAACTCCGCGCCAAAAACACCGCCGCATAGCAAAGAAGCAAGCAAAGCCGTTTTAAAAACTGTTCTCATTTGGTTTTTCCTTATTGTTGTGTGCTTTTCGCAACTTTTAGAGCCTCTATTAGCTCGTCTATATTTTGATATGGAATATGGACTTTCCAATCCGGCTCGTCGCCTTTTAAGGCTACGCCGATACTAACAACAGCCTCTGAGTTTTCGCCATAAGGACGCTCTACGCGACTTAGCGTTATCTTGCCGCCCTCTAGGCTTGCCAAACTAATAGTGTGAAGTAGCGTTGTGTCTTGCATGATTGCTCCTTAATTTGTATATCTGTGCATTGTAGACAAATTACTTTAAAATCTCCAATGAATCTTGACAGAGCTTTTTCCAAGATGAGTTATTATTTATTTTTATACACTCATTTAACGTAGTCTTTGCTCTTGTCCTCTCTCCGGCGGAGATAAGATTGGATGAAAGCTCAAAAAGAGCTCTAGTTCTATCTTCTGCGGAAAGCTGTTTTTGCAAAAGGGCTTCCAATATGTTTGCCGCTTTTTTGTGCGCGCCGCTTTTTGCAAGCGCTGAGGCGTAGTTAAACTCTACCCACGGAGTCTCCACAAAAATCTTTAGCTTATTTTGAAGATTGTAAATTCTCTCTGAATACTTTAGATTTGAAAGAGTGTCGTTTTTACTAATCGCCAAACGAGCCGCCGCCTTATACGCCGTAATACTTCTCGAATCAGACGGATAGCGATTGTCTATAATATTTGCCGCCTCAGCCATCATGACCCCGTCTTTATACTCTAACGCCAATGCGGCGGCGTCAAAGGCGACGCCGGAGAAATCGCCGACTTTATATATTTTTGAGAGAGCCAACACATCTTTTGCGGCTCCATAAGCCTCTTTTGTATTGCCTGTTTTTAGCGCTGAGGCTTCTAGCCTATAAAGCCATGGAAGCTTTGCCGCCAAGTCTTTTACGACCACACGTTTTTTGGATAGGTCGTACGCCCTAAAAAAGTCTCCGGCGCTCATCAAGCAATCAAACATCTTAGGCTCTTCAGCTCCGCTTAAAGCAACGCGATTTTTAGCGTATAGCGCGGTCGCCTCTTTACAACGATTAGAGGCTAGGTATTGGCTAAGCGCCTCTTTTTCGCTTTTTAAAATATATCCGCTCGCCTCGGCTAGAAGCTCTTTACCCAAACCAAAAGCGGCGACTTTTGGCTCAAGAGCCAAAGCGTCTTCATATTTTTTATTTTCAGTTAACGTTTTTAACGTTTTTACGATGGCTTTTTGCCCAACTTGATCTTTTGGATACTTGTCGGCTAGCTTGATTAGCTCCGTTACGCTCATATTTTGGTCGCCGTTGAAGTTTAGCTTATCCAGTCTCGCCTCTACAATTTTATTAAATTTGCCCGCTGGAAACTCGCTCAAATAGCGTTTAAAATAACTTCTTGCCTTTTGCGCGTCCCCTGCGTTTGCAAACCACTCGCCAATATCGCTAAGAAGCGTCTCATAGCTTGGGCTTTTTTTGTTTAGCTTATCAATCGTCAAATCGCCAACATCGGAAGCTTGCGTATATATCGCGGCTCCGGCTAGTTTTTTGGCGAAACTATACGCCCCCTCAGGATCTTTTAATATAAACCCAACGTTTCCTTTGAGGATTTTGGCGTAATACTCTTTGGCTCTCTCGCTATCGTTTAGCGAGAGGTATGTGTCTGCTATTTTGTACGCCGCCAAAGAAGCCGTCTCTTTCTCTTTTGTCTCATAAAGCGCTCTTTTATAAAGATCTATCGACTTTTTGGGCAAAGACGACCTAAATGCGTCGCCAAAATCAATCATCGCCTGTTTTGATATATCCAAAAACGCAAAATCTCCGGTCACTCTCTCAAAATAGTACTGGGCGTTTTTGAAGTCTTGGTTTCTCGCAGATGCGCTCATGAGAGCCACCAACACCTCTGAGGCTTTTTCATCATCCGGAAAGTTTTTGAGCCACGCTTTGCCAAGCTCTATAGCCGCGCTATTGTTTACTGCTCCGCCCAAAGCCGTAAGAGATTTGATGCGAAGTAGCTCGTATTCGGATGTAAAAATAGAGTTTGGAGAGCTTTTTTGGGCTTGCTCGGCTAGAGTGATTGTCTCAGCATAAGAGCCCTTTTTGTACATTTTTCTAACGGCGTTAAATTGCGCTATATCCTGCAAAGAGCCGGCGTCGTTTATCGGCAAACCGTTTATATCGAGAGTCTTTACATACACATA
>RRZU010519102.1_pt1 | contig 13806 bp, 11 predicted proteins | sample 2165561 | NCBI WGS metagenome assembly RRZU01 (sample SAMN10456909, study PRJNA506462) | wastewater metagenome | isolation source: wastewater sludge | place: USA: Moscow, Idaho
CAAGCGCCTTGAGTTCCGTGTTCCGGATCCGTCGGCCAACCCTTACCTGGCCTTCGCGGCCCAGCTCATGGCTGGCCTGGCTGGCATCCGCAACCGCATCGAGCCCGCCGATCCGATCGACAAGGATCTCTACGAGCTTCCCCCGGAGGAGCACGCACAGATCGCTCAGCTCGCCGAGTCCTCCGAGGACGCCCTGCGCGCCCTGGAAGCTGATCACGACTACCTCACCGAGGGCGACGTGTTCACCGAGGATCTCATCCAGACCTGGATCGATTACAAGACCGAGAAGGAGATCGCTCCTCTCCGTCAGCGTCCTCACCCCTACGAGTTCGCTCTCTACTACGACATCTAAAGAGATTACGCACCCTCTCTTGCGTGCGTAACTGTTAGATGACTTTCGGCCCGGTTACTTCGTGTATCCGGGCCGAAATGCTATCAGGGGCGACGGTCCCGCACGGCGCCCGCTTCGTTCGCCATCGAGAACTGCCCTTAGCGAGCGTACGTAACCCTTACAGGGGCGATTTCGAGTGCTAACGGCAGTTGTCGGCGAGGAACGTCGGCTCATTTAAGCCGACGACGTCCGCACGGCGCCCGCTTCGTTCGCTGCCGGTTTCGTCCCGGTACGTACCGTTGAACGCGAGCACACTTCGTCGTCGTCCTGACAAAGAACTGGCATTTGGGCACGTAAGCGGCTCAATGACCAACAACACAATGACAATTCATGCGCGACTATGAATATTTATACACAGGCGCGTAGGCTGTACCTAGAACACCTCGACGGGGTGGCTCCACAACTCACAGTGGACACAGCAAGGAGATACTCATGCGCAAGCTTTCGATTCTCGCGGCCGGCGCCGCGGCGGCCCTCGTCCTCTCCGCCTGCGGCGGCAACTCGGATTCGGGTAGCGACTCGGATTCGGGGACCAAAGAGATCAAGGGATTTGATACGTCCGCCATCGAGAAGGTCGACGCCGTCGCCTCCCTCGTTCCCGAAGCGGTTTCCGCCGATGGAAAACTCACCATTGGCACCAACATCTACTATGCTCCCGCAGAGTTCTACGACACCGATGGCAAGACCCCGATCGGCTATGACATCGACCTCATGAAGGCCCTCGCCGCCGTGATGGGCCTTGAGGCCAATATCCAGCAGGCTGAGTTCGCCTCCATCATGCCCGGCATCCCCGAAAAGTTCGAAATTGGCATCGCAAACATCTCCGTCACACCTGAGCGCCAAGAGAACTTCAACATGATCCCCTACTTCGCCACCGGACTCTCCTGGGCTGTCCTCAAAGACAACCCCAACGAGTTCGATCCCGCCGATCTGTGCGGCAGGAGCATTGGTGTGCAGACGGGCACTGTTGCCGATGACGTCCTGCGGGAGATGGACTTCTCCTCGTGCGACAAGGCGCCCGACGTCCAGCGTTACAACGAGCAGTCGGCAGTCACCACCGCCGTGGTGGGCGGCAAATTGGACGCCACCTTCGCCGATTCCTCTGTGGCCGATTACGCCGTCGCACAAACCTCTGGCCAGCTCCAAACCATCGGTGAAGCCACCGATGTACAACCGATCGGCGCTGTCGTATCCAAGGACGACGCCGCCTTCACCGAAGCCACCGTTGCCGCCTTCCAGTACCTCATGGACGAGGGCTACCTCGCCGATATCTTTAAGGCATGGGGCATCACGGACAATGTCAGCACCGAAGCACTCGTGAACCCGGTGAAGTAATTGTGAGTAGCTCAACCGCATCGGCTGCCCCACACAGCACCGAGGAAATCAACCTTATCCACGCCGTTCCAGTGCGCCACTGGGGACGCTGGGCTTCGGCCGTCATCGTCGTTATTCTTGCCGTGATGATGGCCAACGGCCTGATCACCAATGAGAACTTCCACTGGGATATCGTCTTCGCAACGCTCTTCAAGCCCCAAATCTTCCAAGCAATTGGCTGGACGCTGCTGCTGACTGTGCTCTCCATGGTCCTCGGCATCACGCTCGCCGTTTCGCTTGCGATCATGCGTCGCTCCGAGAACCCGGTTCTGAGATGGGTCTCCATGGCTTACATCTGGTTCTTCCGCGGCACCCCCGTGTACACCCAGCTCATCTTCTGGGGCCTCATCGGCGTGCTCTACCCGCGGCTCTCCCTCGGTATCCCCTTCGGCCCGGAGTTCTTCGAGTTCCGTACCTATGACGTGTTCACCGCCGGCGTCGCCGCCATCCTCGGACTGGGCCTCAACGAGGCCGCCTACCTCTCCGAGATCGTGCGAAGCGGCCTCAACTCGGTGGATGCGGGCCAGGAAGAAGCTGCCCGCGCACTCGGCATGAGCCCGCGCAAGATCCTCAGCCGCATCATCATTCCGCAGGCCATGCGTGTCATCGTGCCGCCCACCGGCAACGAGACAATCTCCATGCTCAAGACCACCTCGCTGGTCACGGCTGTGCCATTCACATTGGAACTCACACGAGTCACGAACGATTTGGGTAGTGCGTCGCTGCTCCAAATTCCCTACCTCGTGGTGGCGGCAATCTGGTACCTGGTCATCACCTCGATCCTTATGTACGGCCAGTCCCACCTGGAGCGCTACTACGGCAAGGGCTCGAACGAGCGGACCGTCCGCCTCTCGCGCCGCGCTGCTGCCCGCCAGCGCACCTCGCGCCAAGCCGCGATCAACGCAGCAAACACCACCCCCGCAACCAACTCCGCAGAATGGACTCCGTGACCATGGCGCAGAATATGATCGAAATCCGCAACGTGCACAAGTTCTTCGGCGATCTTCATGTGCTGCGAGGCGTCTCGCTGGACATCAAGCAGGGTGAAGTATGCGCGGTCCTCGGCCCATCGGGATCGGGTAAGTCCACGCTGCTACGCTGCGTCAACGTCCTCGAAGAGATCCAGGCGGGGAGCATCACCGTGGGTGACGAACTCATGGGATACCGGCAGGGTTCGGGCGGGCAGCTCCACGAGCTGCCCGGCAAGCAGTTGGCGAAGCAGCGTTCCTCCATTGGCATGGTGTTCCAGAGGTTCAACCTCTTCCCTCATATGACGGCATTGCAGAACGTCATGGAGGCACCGGTGCAAGTCAAGGGTGTGGATAAAGCTACGGCGCGTACGCGTGCCGCCGAGCTTCTCACCCGCGTGGGGCTCGAGGAGCGTATGGACCACTACCCGGCTCAGCTCTCCGGCGGCCAGCAGCAGCGCGTGGCCATTGCCCGCGCGCTGGCCATGGATCCTGATCTCATGCTCTTTGACGAACCCACCTCGGCGCTTGATCCCGAGCTCGTAGGCGAGGTGCTCTCCGTCATGAAGGACCTGGCAAAGTCCGGTATGACCATGATGGTGGTGACCCACGAGATCGGCTTTGCCCGCGAGGTGGCGGGCCATGTGGTGTTCATGGACGAGGGCGTCATCGTTGAGCAGGGCACACCCGATGCCATCTTTGAGCGCGCCCAGAACGAGCGTACCAAGGACTTCCTGGCCAAGGTGCTGTAGCTGCGACGCGGGTTCAAGGCGATCCGCTGTAGTGCCGGTTGCCTAGTGGGAACACACGCCGCGATAACCAGACGCTCTCAACTGAATACCAAGCATGGGGTGGGCGCGGCTAATGCAGTCGTGCCCACCCCATGCTTTATCGTCAAGCTAGCTCAGGCATGATCACGTTAAACTCCCAGGTCACAGATACAACTAGTCCATCTGCCGGCTGTTAACTAGTCTATTTGCCGGCAGGTGCCTCGCTCAGCCGATCCGCTCACCCATCCACGAAACCGCACGGAAGCCCTTCGACAGGCTCCCCTCAATCTCGCAGATACCGGTATTGAGCGGATGAATGCGCGTGACCAGCTCGGTGCTGAGGCCCACAGCCCGAATCCCCGACCACACGGTGATCATGGCCCCATGCGACACAATCGCCACACTTTCGGCACCTGATTCCTCAATCTCGGCCACCACCGAGTCAAAGCGCTCCAACACATCATGGCCCGTCTCCAGTCCGCCCATCCGCACAGCCAGATTTCCGCCGATCCAAGCGCCCATCGTCTGGAAGTAAGACCGGTAGTCCTCCTCTGCCGAGCTCATCTCCATCTCACCAGCCTGGATCTCACGAACACCCTCGCGTACCAGCAGATCGAGGCCGCGAGCGGTAGCGAGCGGCGTGGCCGTCTGCTGGGTACGAACGAGGGGAGACGTGTAGATCGCGTCAAGAGGGGTCCCTTGGAGCCGTCCTGGAAGCGACGCCGCCTGCTCACGGCCTAGCTCCGTAAGGGGAGCGCCCGGGAAGCTGGTGTCAAGCGCCTTCGAGACATTCGAGGGCGTCTGACCATGACGGATGAGATGGATACGCATAATTTCCTGTTTTCTTCTGCTGTGTGTCGCGCGTCGCGCGGTGCGCTTTGTCTATCGAGCTTTGTCTATCGCGCGTTGTATGCCGTGCGTCGAGCCCTTACCCGCGCTCGGGATAAGCATAAAAAACGCGCTCAACAATCCCCCGCGCGCGCCGTGATCCACGCAGATACTCTTCTTCGACGTCGTGCCGCTCGGAGGTGTCTTTACCCATGAGCGAGGCGACCACCGCCAATTCTCCCAACTCATGCGGCAGCACATCGATCTTCGAGGACTGCGCACGGCCCGTGCCAAGGAAGTTGAGATCGCGCAGCAGCGACGCCCGGCTCCACGCCTCGACCAACCGATCGTGATCGGCGGAGGACAGTAACCCGACGTCGCGCATAGCAGCCAGGGCGGGGAGCGTCGCCGTCGTCCGAAGAGCAGGATACGCACCCGCGTGCTGAAGTTGCAGCAACTGAGTAGTCCACTCGACATCGGCCAATCCTCCACGGCCCAGCTTGAGGTGACGCTGCGGCTGGACACCGCGCGGCATACGCTCAGTTTCGACACGAGCCTTGATACGCCGCACCTCACGCAGCGCGGCATCGCCCAGCCCGCCCGCCGGGTAGCGGAACGGATCAATAATCTTGACGAATTCAGCCCCCAGAGTCTCATCGCCCGCAATGGGCCGTGCCCGCAATAGAGACTGGAACTCCCACACCTCGGCCCACCGCTCGTAGTACTCGGCGAGCGATCCCAGGCTGCGCGCGAGCACACCGTTACGCCCCTCGGGCCGCAGGTCGTAGTCCACCGGCATCGGAGGCTCAGGGCTCGCCTCCTTGAGGAGCCGCGCCAGCTGCGACGCTACTTCGTTGGCGAGCCGCTGGGCCAGTACCTCGTCGCTGCCTGGAAGCGGATCGTGCAGGAAGAGGATATCCGCATCCGACGCGTACCCCATCTCCTTACCACCAAGCCTGCCGAGGGCGACGACGGCGTAGCGCGAGAGCGGCTCCTCAATCCCCAGCTTCTGGCACCCCGCGATCTGTGCCGCACGGAGCCCCGCCTCAATGGCGATCTCGGCCGCGTGAGATACCGCTGCACGCGATTCAGCAGGTTCCACAACACGTAGCACCTGGCCCATCGCCGTTCGCATCAGTTCGCGGCGGCGCAGGTATCGCCCAGCAGCCACGATTTCGGAGGGATCGTGACGCCTTGTGAGGAGCGATTCGAGTTCTGTATCCAGCTCCTGGCGGGTGGGGGGAAGCAGATCCGATTTGTCTACCAACCAACTGATGGACTCGGCCAGCCCTGGAATCTGATCGGCAAGGTAGCGCGAGGAGGACAGAATGAGGCAGAGACGTTCGGCCGCCGCGCCGCCGTCGCGCAGGGTACGCATGTACCACGAGGTGCGCCCCATCTTCTCGGAGAGGACACGAAAAGCAAGCAGCCCGGCGTCCGGCTCCGGCCCCTGGGCAAACCACCCAAGCATCACCGGAAGCAACTGGCGCTGAATGGCTGCGGTGCGCGAAACACCCGAGGTCAACGCACTGATGTGGTTGAGCGCACCAGCCGGATTCAAATATCCCATGGAGGACAGGCGAGCCTTGGCGGCCTCGGAGTCAAGCGAGACATCATCTGGGGAAAGCCGTGCCGCCTCGGGCAGAAGCGGGCGGTAGTAGATCGCCTCGTGGAGCGTACGCACCTGCCTGCGGGTATCCTGCCACGCCTTTTCCAGATCCGCCGAGGTGTGAATATCAGCGCGCTGCAACGAGCGGGCCACCCGGCGCAGCTCCGCTTCACCGCTGGGAACCAAATGCGAACGGCGCAGCCGCTGCAACTGGATCCGGTGCTCCAGCGTCCGTAAGAAACGATAGTCGTGGTCCAGTAGCTCTGCGTCCTTGCGGGCAACGTAGCCGCCATCACGCAGAGCTCCAATAGAGTCCAGTGTGGACTGGGTTCGCAGCGACTCGTCGGTACGCCCATGCACCAACTGCAGCAACTGCACGGTGAACTCGACATCGCGCAGCCCTCCCTTGCCGAGCTTGAGCTGACGCCCCTGCTCACGCGCTGGCACATGTTCCTCCACGCGCCGGCGCATTGCGCGCGAATCCTCCACGAAGTTTTCGCGGTTCGCTGCCTCCCACACCTTGGGGCGCAACGCAGAAATATATGCCTCGCCCAACTCCATGTCTCCCGCGATGGGACGGGCCTTGAGCAACGCCTGGAACTCCCAGCCTTTGGCCCAACGGTCGTAGTAGGCAACGTGCGATTCCAACGTGCGTACAAGCGGCCCATCTTTGCCTTCGGGCCGAAGGTTGGCGTCAAGGATCCACAACGCCGGCTCTCCGGCAGATGCCGAGACTACCCGCCCCACCGAGGTCGCCAAACGGGTGGCAATACGAATCACGTTTGGCTCATCAAGAGTCTCATCGAGCCCTCGCGCCACGTACACCACGTCGACGTCGGAGATGTAGTTGAGTTCACGGGCGCCCGTTTTGCCCATGGCAATGATCGCCAAGCCAACCTTCTCGGCATCCTCGATCTCGGCGCGCGCCACGGCAAGCGCCGCATCGAGCGTCCCGCCCACGATATCCGCAATCTGCGAGGCCACCTCAGGCATCGCTTCGAGCGGATCGGGAGCGGTAAGATCGGACGCCGCCAGTGCACCAATCCGCGTGAAGTAATGCACCCGCAGCCTATTGACGCAATCCTTCCCACGGACCACAGGAAATGGCGTCTCGGGGTCCGCACCCACGGAGTCAAGTGCGAGGGCTCGTTCGCGGTCTAGCGTCGTCGTCGAAATAGCGGCGCGCTCGTGACCACCGGGCTGCGAGACAATCTCCTCCGTCAATAGCGGATGCGAAATCATAAAATCACCGAGTGAACTCGACATTCCCAGCAACGCAACCAGCCGCGCTCGAGTGCGCGCGTTCGCCACCAGGCCGCGCAAGATCGCGCCACATCCGGCGGCGTCACATGCCTCTTTCAATCGAATGAAGGCGAGCAGGCACTGATCCGGATCCGCGACCTGATCGAATTCCGCCAGATATTCGGGGCGTTTCAACTCGTCGAGTGCCGGATCACTCAGCAGTGCCTCAGCGCGCCCCGGGTCCGCAAAACCCGCCTTACGCAGTTGGCTCGTCAGACTCTTTTCGCGCATCTTTTCTCACTTCTTGCAATCCGGCTAGGAAACGACGTCATTTGTTCCAGTCGAAACTCACGCCCCCTGCCCCCTTGGCGGCGAGGCGCTCACCACTCCGGCTAGATTCTAGGCTCAGTATGTTGCGAGAAAATGACGGCGCTCTGCCGGGGTGATCTGCTGCCGATACTGTTCCCATTCGTGGCGCTTGTCGCGGAGGAAATAGTCGAAGCAATCCTCGCCGAGAGTCTCCGCCACAAGCTCCGAACCCTGCATAATCTCCAATGCCTGGCTGAGGGAGCTCGGCAAAGACTCGATGCCCAAAATCCGGCGTTCCATATCGCTCAGCAGGAACACGTCCGTGTCCGCCTGCTCCGGAAGCTCATAGTTTCCCTCGATACCGGCCAGCCCCGCCCGGAGCAGCACTGCGTAGGCGAGGTAAGGATTCACTGCCGAATCAATAGCCCGGTACTCCAGCCGCGCCGACTGCGGACGATCCGGCCGGTAATGCGGCAGCCGAATGAGCGCACTGCGATTGCTTGGCCCCCAACTCACATAGGAGGGCGCCTCGCCGCCACCCCACAGGCGCTTGTACGAGTTGACGTGCTGATTCGTCACCGCGGTAATCTCGCGAGCGTGCTTGAGTAGCCCGGCCATAAACTGGCGTCCTGTCTCTGATAGCCCATACTCGCCGGCCGGATCAGAGAACGCGTTGCGCTCACCCTCAAAGAGGGAAATATGCGTGTGCAGCCCCGACCCCGGAGCGTCAATAAGCGGCTTCGGCATAAACGATGCCTGCACGCCCTGGCGTACCGCCACATCTTCAATGACCGCCTTGAAAGTCATGAGATTGTCCGCCATGGAGAGCGCATCCGAAAAATGCAGATCGATCTCGTTCTGGCCCGGCCCCGCTTCATGGTGCGAGAACTCCACCGAGATCCCCATCTCCTCCAGGTTGAGAATCGCCTCGCGGCGGAAATCATGCGCGGTGGAGCGGGTGACATGATCAAAGTAGGACGCCGAATCAATCGGCACCGGAATAGCCTCCGGATCCGTTGAGGGCTGGAAGAGGAAGAACTCCACTTCAGGATGGACGTAGCAGGTGAACCCCATCTCCGCGGCCTTCGACAGCGCACGCTTCAAGATGTTACGCGGATCGGTGCGGGCCGGTTCGTCGTCGCGTGTGGTGATGTCACAGAACATGCGCGCCACTGGATGATCGGTTCCTCGCCAGGGCAACAGCTGGAAGGTGGAGGCATCGGGCCGCGCGAGCATGTCCGACTCATAAATGCGCGTCAGACCTTGAATGGCGGAACCGTCAAATCCGATCCCGTCCTCGAAGGCCTCTTCCAATTCCGCCGGGGCAATCGCCACCGACTTCAGCTTACCCACCACGTCGGTAAACCAGAGCCGCACAAAGCGCACGCCCTTGTCCTCGATGGTACGAAGTACATACTCCTGCTGGCGATCCACGGCACTCCTTCGCTTGGTCCAAGATCTATTAGCGTGATCTCTTGTCCTATTGTGCCACCGCAAGTGGGTTTATGCTCCGAGGAACCGGACCCGCGAGTACCCTATCAGTATCGACAAACGACGACGCCCGCCACCTCCATCCGCACTTTCTCACGTCCGAGGTGGTGCTGGTGGTGCGAAGTCAGGTTCCGTTCATTTCCTGCCAGCCGAGGATATCCGTGTGGTTGACCGGCTTCGTGTCATTGGATTCGGGAGCATCCTGGAAGCGAATCTTCATGAGGGAAATCATGTCCACAAGGTCGTGTCCCCGCACAAGCGGGCTGGAGGTGCGGATGAATCCATGGGCTATATCCGCAATGGGGCGATCATCCATGACCGCCATGCGGTCAAGGGTTCTTCCCCATTCGTTCAGACATCCCAGGGCGAAAGCCCACGGTGCGAGAGTGGCCATGTAGTTCATCTCGGTTCCCGGGGGTGGGGCGATAAGGAAGCGCCGGAATCCTCGGCACTGATCACGCGCTACGGTGCCGTCAGTGGTGCACACGGCAGCTCCCATGGTCGTGAGGATGCCAAGCAGCCCGACCATGAAGCAGACAATGAGCCAGAAAGGCCGTAGCAAGCCCGTAAGCGTGAGGATGAGAGCGACAAGCAAACTGACAAGGCCTCCGAGGAACTCCAGCGCTCCAGCCGAACTGAGACGTTCGCGAGATGGTCGGAACCATCCGTACTCGTCATGGATTCGGTGCACCACAGCACCGGACATGCGGTCGGTAATCGAACGCCGCAACCCCGACAGGCGACCAGCGGGTGTGCTCACAGGTGGTATCCCTAGGTCCTCAAGAATGCCCCGGAAGCGCCGCGAATCAAAGGGGTGGGATCGCGCGTACGGCTGGTTCTCCACGGAACCAGGAATGGCCAGCTGGTCGAGGAAGAGCCGTTCTTCCGGTGAACAGGTATCATCGGCGGGTTTGAGAGAAGCTACCACCACGAATGGAAGCCCTTTGCTGAGGTAACGATATTCAACAAGCTCAATGAAGCCACGCACCGCAAGATCCAGAAGAATGCACAGGGCAATATCGCGGTGGCCCGCGTCGCGGTAGATCAGCGCTGCCTCTGCCGGACTCATTTGGGGCGGTTCATTCCGCATTGGAGGTTCACCGCCGGTGGCATGCCGGGTTGGTTGCGGGTCGTCCCCCTCAGGAAAGACACCACGCGGAAGCAGAGCATATTCACGCTCCGGGCGAATAGCGACGAGCAGGATGAAGGTGGCCGCACCAATCAACACAATTCCTGACCAAAATTCAGCGGCGCTGACCTGGAAGTAGGCAATGATCTGTGCCATCCCACCTCCTCAGAGGACCCACGCTACGTCCATAGTAGACCTGATAGAGCCATAGTAGCTCGTGAGAGCGGTATCTCGGGGTCATTCACGACTCCAAACAAGTCCATCTCGGTAGTCGAAATGCGCACCCCCGGCTCGACGACTAGGATGGTGCGCACCGTCCAAGCGAAGGAGAAGCATGAGCACCTCGAAGAGCCCCACGCCACGCCGCGTGCGGGTCCATCATCTCGCCGAGATGAAGCAGCGCCGCGAGCCCATCACGATGTTGACCTGCTACGACGCCGTCACAGCCCACATCTTCGACTCCGCCGGAGTGGAAACATTGCTCGTCGGTGATTCTTACGGCAACACTCTTCTCGGCTACACATCCACCCTTCCCGTCTCAATTGAGCAGATGGAGGTGGCCACAGGTGCCGTTGCCCGAGGTACTCAGCGCGCCTTCGTCGTCGCCGATCTTCCCTTCGGTTCCTACGAAGAATCTCCCGCCCAGGGTGTACGATCCTCCGTTCGTTTGATGAAGGCCGGAGCGCAAGCGGTAAAGCTCGAAGGCGGCCAACGGCAAGCTGCGACCATTGCGCACATCACCGCCGCCGGAATTCCGGTGGTGGGCCACCTCGGTTTCACGCCGCAGTCCGAACACCGACTCGGCGGTCCCCGCGTCCAGGGTCGCACTGGCGAGTCCGAAACTCAGCTGATCGATGACGCCGTCGCAGTGCAGGAAGCTGGAGCCATCGCAGTAGTCCTGGAAATGGTACCTGCCGCTCTCGCCTCGAAGATCTCCCAGATCCTCACCATTCCCACCATTGGGATCGGCGCCGGAGACGGCTGCGATGGCCAGGTGCTGGTGTGGACTGACATGGCCGGGATGACCAGCTGGTCGCCCTCTTTCTCCCAGCAGTTCGGGCGTGTGGGCGACGCGCTGCGAGACGCAGCTTCGGACTACTGTGCGGCCGTCAAGTCGCGCTCGTTCCCCGAGGATTCGCACTCGTTCTAGACAATCTCATCGGTCTTGTGGTGAGGCGATGAAAATCTATCTCCGTCATCGCGCGTCCCATGTCCTAGGTACACGGGACGCGCGATGACGGAGATTTTTTCGGGAGCCTTCGCGTCGGGGCCGTCGGGTCCGTCGGGGCCGTCGGGTCCGTCGGGGCTCAGGATTCGTCGTTAATCATCGTGGGGCCAGAAATCATCCTTCTCGTCCCACGCCTCGCGCCATTGCTTTTCCTCCGCGTCTAACGCCGCGTTACGTTCACGGGCGATCTCGAAGGCGCGGGCGGCTTCCGCGGCGGTGGCGTACGGACCCATGCGGTCACGCCATCCCGAGCGCTTGCCCTTCTCCACCTCTCCGGTACGGGTATTGAGGTAGTACTCACCCTCCATGCCGTCTCCTTTCGCACCGCAGCAGATGCCAAGCGTGTGCGTTCGTCCTAGACTTGAATCCATGTTGGCAGAACGCGCACCACTTGGCACCCTTGTTCCCGGAAAACTCTCCCCCAAGCGTCGGGTTCCCAAGGAAATCGAACGCCCCGAGTACCTCTTCCATGACGGTCCAGAGGTGGTCACTGCCTCGGACGTCAAGAGCGCCGAGACCATCGAGAAGATCCGAATCACCGGGCGCATCGCCGCCGACGCCATGTACGAGGCGGGCAAGGCGGTGGCGCCGGGCATCACCACAGACGAGCTGGACCGCATCGCACACGAATACATGTGCGACCACGGCGCCTACCCCTCCTGCCTCGACTACATGGGCTTCCTCAAGTCGATCTGCACCTCGATTAACGAAGTCATTTGCCACGGGATCCCTGATTCCACCGTGTTGAACGACGGCGACATCATCAACCTCGACGTCACTGCCTACAAGAACGGCGTGCATGGAGATACGAATGCCATGTTCACCGTGGGCGAAGTGGATGAGGAATCCACACTTCTCATCGAGCGCACCAAGATGGCGATGATGCGCGCCATCAAGGCAGTCAAGCCGGGCCGCCAGATCAATGTCATCGGGCGCGTCATCGAGTCCTATGCCAAGCGCTTCGATTACGGCGTGGTGCGAGATTTTACTGGTCACGGTGTGGGCGAAGCCTTCCATTCCGGCCTCATCGTCCCCCACTACGACGCGGCCCCCTCCTATGACACGATCATGGAGGTGGGAATGGTGTTCACCATCGAACCTATGCTCACCCTCGGCACCTTCGAGTGGGAGCAGTGGGATGACGAATGGACAGTTCTCACCAAGGACCACGCCCGCACGGCACAATGGGAGCACACGCTAGTTGTCACCCCGAATGGAGCCGAGATCCTGACACTGCCGTCAGATGTGGATCTGGCACCTCACTTGTAAGGAGTTTCCATGACCACTTCCTCCCAGCATATCGCCTTCGGAATCGACATCGGAGGCTCCGGTATCAAGGGCGCCCTTGTCGATCTAGATCGCGGTGAGTTCATTGGGGCGCGCTACCGTATTCCCACACCCCAGCCTGCTACCCCCGACGCGGTGGCTGACACCGTGGCGGAACTTGTGAAGCACTTCGGCATCGACGAGACCGTGCCGATCGGCATCGACTTCCCGGCGCCGATCATTCACGGTGTAGCCCCCATGATCGCTAACCTGCACGAGTCGTGGAAGGACCAGAACGTTCTCAAGCTCATGACGGATCGCCTGGGCCGGCCCGTGACGGTGCTGAACGACGCCGACGCCGCCGGTTACGCGGAAGTGCACTACGGTGCCGCCAACGGTATCGACGGCCTGGTCATGGTGCTCACACTGGGAACCGGCATCGGATCCGTGCTGGTGATGAACGGAGTACTGGTGCCCAATACCGAGCTTGGTCACCTGGAAATTGACGGCTACGACGCTGAGAAGCGTGCCGCCTCCTCGGTGTTCGAGAACGAGGGACTCACCTACGAGCAGTGGGCCGAGCGCTTGCAGCGCTATTTCTCTCACGTGGAGATGCTCTTCTCCCCCGATGTCTTCATCATCGGCGGTGGCATCTCCAAGAAGTCGAAGAAGTTCGTACCGCTTCTCAGCACGCGCGCGCCAATCATCCCGGCCGAACTGCTTAACACCGCGGGCATCGTGGGTTCCGCGCTGCTGGCTGCTCAGGAAGCCGGGGCCTTCGTGCTGAACGAGGAGACCAAGGCGAAGATCGCCGTGGCTCGCGAAGAAGTTCGTGAGGTTCGCAAGGCAGAAAAGGAAGCCAAGGCGGCAGCGAAGGCGGCAGCGGCTTCTGGCGAGTCCGCCGCAAGCGCCGAGTAGGCGCTGGTTTATTGAAACTGGACGTTTCGAGAATGGACGTTCGTGTCGAGAATTGAGCCCTGGGACAGTCGCGCAGGGCTCAATTCTCGCGAAAAGTGTCCATCCTCGAACTAACGCCACACGCCCATCAAGCACGATGAGGGGCGAATGAGTCGGCCGATACGCCGGGTTCTGTTCCGGCCCGCCTCAGCGGGCCGGCGGCGACCATCCCTCTACGCCGTACGTTGCCGCACGGCTCTAGCGGTCCACCCGCGCGCTCAGCGGGACGCCTCAACGCGCGCTG
>RRZU011137871.1_pt1 | contig 13804 bp, 16 predicted proteins | sample 2165561 | NCBI WGS metagenome assembly RRZU01 (sample SAMN10456909, study PRJNA506462) | wastewater metagenome | isolation source: wastewater sludge | place: USA: Moscow, Idaho
GCAGAAACCCGCTCGGCATTGGAAGCTGCCGCAGGTCGTGTGCGCCGCTATCACAAGCACCAACTGGCCCACTCTTGGGAATACACCGAAGAAGACGGTACTGTCCTTGGTCAAAAAGTCACTGCGCTTGATCGAGTTGGGATTTATGTGCCGGGTGGAAAAGCCGCGTACCCTTCTTCTGTCTTGATGAATGCTATCCCTGCCAAGGTGGCTGGTGTGGGTGAAGTGATTATGGTTGTGCCCACTCCGGGTGGCGAGCGTAATGACTTGGTGTTGGCTGCGGCGTTTATTGCGGGGGTTGATCGGGCATTTACTGTTGGCGGTGCGCAAGCAGTGGCTGCCTTGGCCTATGGCACAGCAACCATCCCTGCGGTGGATAAAATCACTGGGCCGGGGAATGCTTATGTCGCAGCAGCAAAACGCCGTGTCTTCGGTATTGTTGGGATTGATATGGTTGCGGGACCATCAGAAATTTTGGTGATCTGTGATGGCAAAACCGATCCTGACTGGATTGCGATGGATTTATTTAGCCAAGCCGAGCACGATGAAATCGCCCAAGCGATTTTGCTTTGCCCTGATGCGAATTACCTCGCCGAGGTTGAGGCCAGCATTGGCCGCTTATTACCCACCATGCCTCGTCGAGCGATTATCGAAGCCAGTTTGAAGAATCGTGGGGCAATGATTGAAGTGGCTTCGTTAGAAGAAGCCTGCCAAATTGCTAACTATATTGCACCAGAGCATTTAGAGTTGTCGGTAGAACATCCTGAACACTACCTCGATCAACTGCGCCATGCCGGAGCGATTTTTATGGGACGTTTTACGTCCGAGTCGCTTGGTGATTATTGTGCAGGCCCTAATCACGTTCTCCCTACTAGCCGCACCGCGCGTTTTGCTAGTCCATTAGGCGTATATGATTTCCAAAAACGCAGCAGTTTGATTCGTGTGTCTGCTGATGGTGCGGATAGCCTTGGCCGAATCGCTGCTACGTTGGCGCACGGTGAAGGCTTAACTGCCCATGCCCGCGCAGCTGAGTTACGTCTTAAATCGACCTAATCCACTCTCTTTTCCTGATTTAAAAAAACGCCTCATACCGCTATGGTGTGGGGCGTTTTTTTTCGTGTTGTAAAATTTTCTTGGAATTAAATTGCTGCACAAATCGGTATAAAAATGACTTTTTAACTGATTATGTGTTATGACTTAAAAGAAACCCAAGAACTGGCCATTCGCGAAATTATCGAACAAGCCCGAGAAAATCTATTTAAGTTGCAATCTAAAGAGTTAGGAATTGAAAAAGTGATTGAGAAATTATTAGAAAAACTCTCTTAATTTGACCATATAATCTGTGGCAGGGTAAATCTAAGATCATTTCTACCCTGCCATCAGACTACTTATTGCTTGGCTTGGAATGCCTCGTTAAACGTTACAATCCCTTGTGGAATCACACCACTGATACTTTTTGCTAATAAGTATTCTGCTGGTACCTCTGGCAAGATCAAACCGTGCTGAGCAGAAAATCCAAATCGCGAATAGAATCTGGGATCCCCTACCAACACACAACCATCGATACCAACATTCGCCAACCAATCGAGCCCCGCCTGCATCAACTGAGCCCCAATCCCTCGGTTTTGAAGATGAGGCAAAACCGAAATGGGCCCCACACCTAACCAATGCTGATGACAGCCAGAAATACTGACTGGCGAAAAGGCAACATGGCCAACAATAATATTGTTATGCAGTGCAACCAGCGATAATGATAGTGCTTGATTGTTACGCAAAGCATTGACAATCAATTGTTCAGTATGTTGTGTGTGTTGAGCATTCAAAAATGCTTTTTCTGTGACAGAAAAAATGGCATCAATATCTGCTGGCTTTTCTTTTCTGATTTCAATTTTTATCTCACCCCCCTATTGATTATCTAATTGCGCGCGAACAGCGCGTAAGCCAGCTTTATTGATCATATAAGGTTGACCATTTTTTGAACTAATCAATTTTTTAGCGCGGAGTTTTTTGAAAATGGTCATCGTACACTCGGTCAGGATAAACCCTTCCCGCGTGTAACAATCCACTTGAGTGATGTGGCCCGACTCATTTCGGATGTGGACAATGCGGCCACCTTTTGCAAGAACATGCAAGGTTTTTTGTTCAGGTTTTGAGATATTCATTTTGGCTATCTTGTAGTTATACAAAACTAGCAAGGGCTTTTTATGCCTATGCAATTTTTTGCCTATCGATAACAATCCCACCTATCTGATTCAGGGGGGCGTTATCAGATAGCTACAAGCTCCAATAACATCCAAAACCTTTTTGATTAAATAAAATCAGCCTGCGATTTTAAAGCCTCTACGATCAAACTGTCACCAAGCAAATCTTCCTCCAAGCATGACAAAGACGTATGTGTATTGATCCGGATGGGGACACCTCAACACATGATGTGCACCCCTCCCTTATGCTTGATAGACTTTTTTGGAATTAAAGACGTAAAAAATATAATTTTTAATTATTAAAATTTGGCGTTACGCTTGTTTCCATTGCTAACACAGCACATGGATAGGAGTTGTGATGTCTGTTCTTGCCCTCATTGGCAGCCCGAGCGAAAACTCTCGAACTGCAGCCCTAGTTGATGTGGCCTTACGCTACTTGAATGCGTACGGTTTCAACACTGAAGTTGTGACACCCTTCTCGTTACCTGCCGAAGATTTGTTATATGGCCGCTTTAACAGTTTGGCGGTACAACAATTTTTGCAACAAGTTCAACAAAGCCACGGCTTGATTGTTGCGACCCCAGTTTATAAAGCAGCCTACTCTGGCGCACTCAAAACACTGCTCGATCTCATCCCAGAACGTGGACTGCACAATAAAGTGGTGCTCCCGATTGCTACCGGCGGCACAACTGCACATATGCTTGCCGTCGATTACGCCCTTAAACCTGTTTTGACGGCATTAAAAGCAGGTGAGATTTTGCCTGGTGTGTTTGCTATTGATAAACAAATTACACGTCCAAGCCAAGCTGGTGAATTGGTCGGCCTCGAGAGTGAGCTGACACAACGATTAGACCTTGCATTAGATCAATTTGTTGAACAGCTACATCGTCGTTTCCCTCGTCCATTAGAAGATGCTTGGTTATCTGAGCGTGTTCGTGACGCCCGAGTCAGTGTCTAAAAATTTTGCGTCAAAAAATTAAGAAAGGATATCAAAATGTCTTTAAAACGTTTTCTTCCCACTATCTTGGCTGCCAGCGTTGTAGCACTCATCCATCTGCCAAGTCATGCAGACACCGTCAGAATTGGTTACCAAAAATATGGCACGTTAGTCATTCTCAAAGCCAAAGGCAATCTAGAGCAAAGGCTTAAAGCAGATGGTATTGAAGTTAAATGGACTGAATTTCCTGCTGGCCCCCAGCTACTTGAAGGCTTAAATGTCGGATCGATAGATATTGGAACAACAGGAGAAGCCCCCCCGATCTTTGCTCAAGCTGCGGGTGCTGATTTGGTTTACATCGGTAATGAGCCGCCGGCTCCCTCATCAGAAGCGATTGTTGTGCAAAAAAACTCAACCATTCGTTCTGTTGCAGATTTAAAAGGCAAGAAAATTGCTCTTAATAAAGGCTCTAATGTGCATTACTTGCTGGTTAAAGCATTAGAGAAACATGGCTTGAAATACAGCGATGTTCAAACCGTTTTTTTACCTCCTGCCGATGCTCGCGCTGCTTTTGAGCGGGGTAGTGTCGATGCTTGGGCCATTTGGGATCCTTTCCTTGCCGCAGCAGAAAAACAGATTGGGGCTCGGGTGATTGCGGATGGTAAAGGGATTGTAAAAAACCATCAGTTCTATCTTGCCCGTCGAGATTTTGCACAGAAAAACCCAAAAATTACCAAGATTGTCCTAGAAGAACTGGATCGAATTGATCAATGGGGTAAGGCAAACCCAGAACAAGTGACAGCATTTCTCGCGCCTCAAATTGGGTTGCCAACAGACATCGTTTCATTGGCGACCAGCCGATATAGTTTTGGTGTCTCCCCGATCTCTTCTGTTGTGATTCAAGAGCAACAAAAAATCGCAGATGTTTTTGCTGATCTAAAACTTATTCCGAAGCGGATTTCCGTGCAACAAGCCGTATTGCAATAATTTTTTTACCCATTTTGGAGTCGAAATGAATATTTTTTGGTTTTTTCCAACTCATGGTGATGGTCGTTACTTAGGAACTGCAGAAGGTGCAAGGGCAGTAGATCAAGCTTATTTGGGGCAAATTGCTCAGGCAGCAGATCGTTTGGGGTTCAACGGTGCGCTGATTCCTACCGGTCGTTCATGCGAAGATCCGTGGGTGGCTGCAGCAACATTGATTCCATTGACAAAGCGCCTGAAGTTTTTGGTGGCAGTTCGTCCAGGCATCATGCAACCCACGGTGGCTGCGCGGATGGCTTCTACATTTGATCGGCTTTCCGGAGGACGTCTATTAGTCAATGTCGTAGCAGGCGGGGATCCAAATGAATTTGCTGGCGATGGTGTAAAGCTATCTCATGATGAACGCTACCATGCTGCAAGTGAATTCTTGCATGTTTGGAAGGGCGTATTGGCCGGAGAAACCGTGTCATTACAAGGGCAATATATTGATGTGGAAGGCGCCAAGGTCTTATTCCCACCAGTGCAACGTCCTCATCCACCTTTATATTTTGGCGGATCCTCTGTTGCAGCACATGAACTGGCCGCAGAGCATATTGATACTTACCTGACATGGGCAGAGCCACCTGCGGCAGTCGCAGAGAAAATTGCTGACGTAAAAGCATGTGCAGCACTACGAGGACGGGAGGTGAAATTTGGTTTACGGGTTCACGTCATCGTTCGAGAAAGTAATGAAGCCGCATGGCAAGCAGCAGATGAATTAATCAGTCGATTAGACGATGACACAATTGCTGCAGCACAGAATGCCTTTGCTAAAACCGATTCCGAAGGCCAACGGCGGATGTCTGCCTTACACGGTGGAAAACGCGATCAACTCGAAGTCAGTCCAAATCTGTGGGCGGGGGTCGGCTTGGTGCGCGGTGGTGCAGGCACTGCTTTAGTCGGGGATGGCCCGACAGTAGCCGCACGACTGAAAGAATATCAAGCACTCGGCATAGATACCTTTGTGTTATCGGGTTATCCACATCTGGAAGAAGCTTACCGCGTGGCCGAATTGTTATTCCCTCACTTGCCTGATCGTGCCCAACCCCTGACCCCTGATGTTGCTTTTCTAACACCATTTGGTGAAACCATCGCTAACATCGCGCCCCCAGCGCAGTTAGTGTCTGCTTCATAGGAGTAATGCAATGGCTGTGTCAACGTGGTTACGTCCTTTGGTGCCTTGGTGTGTTCCTGCTTTGCTATTTGGTGGGTGGCAGTTTGCTGCTGAAGTGGGGTGGTTGCACAGCCGCATTTTACCTGCCCCATCCGCTGTTTTGGTGGCAGGTTGGGATTTACTTTCCAATGGTGAATTAATTGCCCACTTAAAAATCAGTTTCTTTCGTGTTTTATTAGGTTTTTTGATCGGTGGTGGACTTGGATTCATCCTTGGGCTTGCTGCGGGTTTATCAAAAGTTGCTGAAAATACCTTTGATACCACCTTGCAAATGTTAAGAAATATTCCACCTCTTGCCTTAATTCCTTTAGTTATTTTGTGGTTTGGAATTGATGAAGGAGCAAAAATTTTCTTAGTTGCCTTTGGTACATTATTCCCTATCTATCTGAATACCTACCACGGCATTCGATCAATTGATCAACAACTACTAGAGATGGCAAGTAGTTATGGCCTAAAGGGTTGGCAATTATTTAAGGATGTTTTACTACCCGGTGCACTACCTTCTATTTTAGTTGGTGTACGCTTCTCTTTAGGGTTTGCATGGGTGATTTTAATTGTCGCTGAAACAATTTCTGCCTCTTCTGGAATTGGCTATCTTGCGATGAATGCCAGAGAGTTTCTTCAAACTGACATTGTTGTATTAGCTATCTTGCTGTATGCAGTGTTAGGTAAATTAGTCGATATGCTTGCCCGAGCCATTGAGCGTGTTGCACTTAAATGGCACCCTGCTTATTTGAATTGAGGAAAAGATGATGAAAAATGATATCCATCACGTTGAGACATCATCTGCATTAAAGATTGATTTGAAGAAAGTATCTCAGCAATTTTCTGACAAGAAAGTATTAAATGAAGTTGATTTAGAGATTGCTGCAGGTGAGTTTGTCACATTAGTGGGACGTTCTGGTTGTGGTAAGAGCACGTTATTACGATTGCTGTCTCGGTTAGATCAACCCAGCTCCGGAGAAATAATCTTTGGTAATCATGATCAACAGCAGCAAATTAGAGTTATGTTTCAAGACCCTCGCTTGTTGCCTTGGAAACGCGTGATTGACAATGTGGGATTAGGATTATCTGGTCCGTGGCAGGAAAAAGCCTATCAAGTATTAGACGAAGTTGGCTTGTCTGATAAAGCACAAGAATGGCCGGCTCGTTTATCTGGTGGACAAAAGCAGCGCGTGGCATTAGCACGAGCTTTGATTCATCAGCCACAGTTATTGTTATTAGATGAACCACTAGGTGCATTAGATGCTTTAACTCGCATAGATATGCAGCAATTGATCGAAAAGCTATGGCAGAAACATGGTTTTACTGTGGTATTGGTCACCCATGATGTCAATGAGGCTGTCAAACTGGCAGATCGAGTCATTTTATTAGAAGGGGGTAAAATTGGATTAGATCTTAAAATAGATTTAGCAAGACCACGTTCAGCAGCACAAGCACTGTTGGTTGAATATGAGCAAAAAATTTTGCATCGTATTTTAGCAACACCACAAACGGTTTTATCTCCACCCAGCGTAACCAAATATGTGAGCCAACAATGGCAACAACTACGTTGGGCAATTTGAAAAGGAAATTGAAATGTCAATCAAATCTATTAACGTTCGCAATCAATTTAAAGGCAATATTGTTGAAATCTTAGAAGGGCCTGTGCTGTCAGAGGTTGACGTCAATACACCAGCAGGACTGGTGACCTCAGTGATCACAACCCGTTCAGTCAAAGATCTGGATTTGAAAGTGGGTGATCAAGTCATTGCCTTTGTGAAATCGACAGAAGTTTCCATTGCAAAACTTTGATGTTTGCTACTCGCCCTCGATCTTGATCGAGGGCTTTATAACTTTTTGCTATGAGAGAATCTTTATATATTATTTTTTATCTAAAATGGAGGATGTTAATATTCATTTGTAAAAATAAAAAGGCATTAAAATGTTATGGGTAACTTTGATATATTGCATCTGGTGAACACGCCCACGATTTGCAATTTGTTAGACACTGCAAATACATTCTTTGCAGAAGCATCACTAGATCAGCGTGTTTTTTTTGGTCGTGAGCAAAAAATTTATGCCCACTTTGATGAATGGGAAATTACCTCTGCGTATCAACCCATCTTTTCTTTCGAGAAAAAAATTATTGCGGTTGAAGCTTTAGCGAGAGTGTCGAGTAATCGCCACTCAATTCCGCCTAATCTTTTATTCACCACGGAAAGAATGCCTGCTCGAGCAATATTTCTTGATCGTTTGGTCAGGGTATTACATATTGCTAATCTACTAAGACAAGTGCCAACCCCCAGTTTTTCTATCTTTTTAAATATTAATGCGTTCCACCTGATTGGCGTTAAAACAGGACATGGTCGTTTTTTTGCTGATATTTTACAGATTGCAGGACTGTCTCCACCACAAATTACTTTAGAAATTGTCGAAGATGCCGTCGATGATAATTTGCTGTTACTTGAGGCAGTCAATAGCTATCGTCAACAAGGTTTTCTAATTGCTTTAGACGATTTTGGTGCGGGACACTCAAACCTAGATCGAGTGTGGTTATTAGAACCAGATATCGTGAAGTTGGATCGGTTACTTATCCAAAGGGCAGTTGTTGAACCAAAAGTGAGATTGGCCTTACCCAAGATTGTTGAGCACTTACATCAAATGGGCGCGACAGTGGTTTGCGAGGGAATAGAACATCAATTACAACTTTCCCTCGCACAAGATGTGGGGTGTGATTGGGTGCAAGGTTATTTCTTAGCGATGCCACACGCGGTGATTCCTTGCTGATCATAGATAACCGAATTAGGCCAGATCGGGAAATAACACATCAGTAAAACCAAATTGGCGCATGTCTTTCATCCGCATTGGATAAAGGATGCCCCACAAGTGATCGCATTCATGTTGCACCACGCGGGCGTGAAAATCATCGACTGTTCGGTCAATCAGGTCGCCGAATTCATTGAAACCTTGATAACGTAAGCGGGTATAACGCGGGACGAGGCCACGCAGTCCGGGGATAGATAAACAGCCTTCCCAGTTATCTTCCATCTCGGCACCCAAAGGGGTCAGAGTTGGGTTGATTAATACGGTGGGGGGAATGGGGTCGGCATTTGGATAGCGAGCAAGTTTTTCACCCGTTCCAAAAATCACGACTTGCAGATTGACCCCAATTTGTGGCGCTGCCAAGCCTGCTCCACCTGTGGCTGCCATCGTATCGCGTAGATTGGTCAATAACTGATGCAGTTCTGGCGTATTAAACGCTGTCACTGGATCGGCAAGACGCAATAATCTGGGATCACCCATTTTCAAAATAGGACATACAGACATGGCAACGTACCTCTTGCTGAGTTACTTCAATGCCAAATTAACCATCAGCATTGATTTTTTGAATAATCACATCTAGCACTTCAGCTGCTTTATCGTTCTCAACTTGGCAAGTTCCTGCATTCAAGTGGCCCCCACCGCCATAGCTGAGGCACAGCTCGCCGACGTTGGTGTTCGAGCTACGGTTGACAATCGATTTGCCAATGGCAAACACGGTGTTTTGCCGTTTCAAACCCCACAGCACATGCACCGAGATATTGCATTGTGGGAATAAGGCATACAGTGTGAAGCGATTGGTGGCCCAAATCGTGTCTTCTTCACGCAAATCTAACACCAACAGATTGCCATGTACTTTGGTGCAACGACGCAGCTGATCTAGGGCGCGATCTTTATGTTCAAAATACAGATCAACACGCTCTAGCACATCTGGCAAATGCAAAATGTCTTCAATGGTGTGAGTGCGGCAATAGTCGATAAGTTTCATCATCAGTTGATAGTTACTGATGCGGAACTCACGGAATCGCCCTAAACCTGTCCGTGCATCCATCAAGAAATTCAGTAATACCCAACCATCAGGATGCAAAATTTCTTCGGTGGTGAAGTTCGCCGAGTCGCCTTTATCCACGGCATCCATCATTTCATCCCATGCGGCAGGGAAGGCCTGATGGCCACCGTAATATTCCCACACCACGCGTGCTGCCGACGGTGCATCTGGGCTGATGATGTGGTTGGTGATATTGCCATCATTGCGTAGGGTTTCGCTCAGATGGTGGTCAAAAGCAAGATAGCAGCCTTTGACGTAAGGCAGGTTAGTTGTAATGTCGCGGCCAGAGATTTCGATCTTGCCATCTTGCATATCTTTAGGATGCACAAACAAGATATCGTCGATCAAATCCAGATGTTTCAGCAAAGCGGCACACACCAGACCGTCAAAGTCGCTGCGGGTGACTAGGCGGTATTTTTCGGTCATTTCTAACACTCCTGATGAGGGTAAGGTGGCTTGTTTTATCGTGGCAAGCCAATATAAAGAGACTCTTAAATCGGAGAACAACACGCAACCAAGATACGCCGAGCCTGATCGAGACCTTGAAGGAAAGCAGCTTGGTTTGCTTGAAAATCAATTTCCACCCCTGCGCCGTTTAACCCTGCCGCCCGATTGGCGACTACGGCTAATGTGGCATAGGGTAAGTGTTTTTCGCGTGCAAGTGCCGCTTCGGGCATTCCCGTCATCCCCACCATATCCGCCCCATCTTGACCAAGACGGCGAATTTCGGCGGCTGTTTCTAAACGGGGCCCCTGAGTGGCAGCATAGCAGCCGCCATCATGAACGGAAATGGCCAACGTTGCCGCTGCTTCAAGCAGACGGCAACGCAGCGTTGCATCATAGGGATAGCTAAAATCGACATGCACTACTGGCTGATCAGGGCCTTCAAAAAAAGTCGCGGCCCGACTATGGGTATAGTCGATGATTTGATCAGGTACTGCTAACACACCAGTGGTCAATTCAGGGTGAATCCCCCCGACAGACCCTACCGCCAAAATACCACTGACGCCAATTTCAGCCAGCGCCCAAATATTAGCGCGGTAGTTAATCTCATGTGGTGCAAGAGAATGGCCATAGCCATGTCGGGCTAGAAAGACAATCTGTCGGCCAGCGATTTGTCCGAAAGAGAGTGGACAAGACGGTTCACCATAGGGTGTACGCATCACTTGGCGATGCGTGATGTCCAAACCTGGTAAACGAGACAGCCCGCTACCCCCGATGATGGCTAACATAATTCACTCACTTTAAGGCGTGAATAGCAGGAAGATTACGCCACAAACCGCGCACATCCATGCCATAACCAAATACATAACGATCAGGGACATCCAATCCAACAAAGTCTGCTTTGATAGGTTTGGCTTTGCTAATCAATTTATTGGCAAACACAGCACTGTGGAACGATTTCGCCCCCATGCTCAGCACCTTGTCGCGAATGGCTGCCATCGTTTCGCCTTCGTCCAAGATGTCATCTAATACCAACACCACGCGGTCGCGGACATCTTCTTTTGGTGAAGTCCGCCACACCAATTCACCACCGTGGGTTTTATCACCATAGCGGCTGACATGGACGTAATCAAAATCGAGGGGGAATAACAAGCGAGGCAACAATTGGCCAGTAAAGACGACCGCGCCCCCCATGACGGATAACACGAGAGGATAGGTCTCGCCCAGCTTGGCAGTAATTTCTGTCGCCATACGGTCAACCGCTGCATCAACTTCGGCAGCAGTAAACAAAATATCGGCGCTATTGAGCAAGCCACGGGCTTCAGCAACATTGGGCATACAAATTTCGTCCAGCAAAAAATAAAAAACAACACACCCGATCAGGCGTGTTTAGTACCGAAGATTTTATCTCCGGCATCTCCTAGCCCTGGAATGATATAGCCTTGTTCGTTGAGATGACTATCGAGCGAGGCCGAGTAGATGTCCACATCGGGGTGGGCTGCATTGACAGCTTTCACCCCTTCTGGGGCAGCAACCATCACCACCGCACGAATATTTTTACATCCCTTACGCTTCAGCAAATCAATTGTGGCAACCATCGAACCCCCTGTTGCTAACATGGGGTCGATAATCAGGGCAATACGTTCATCTAACGCATCCACAAATTTATCAAAGTAGGGGACGGGTTCGAGGGTTTCTTCATTGCGGTAGAGACCCACCACACTGATTTTGGCTGACGGAACCAAATCTAAAACCCCATCTAACATGCCCAGACCCGCACGTAGAATCGGCACTACCGTGACCTTTTTACCCTTAATCTGTTGCACATCGATTGGGCCACACCAGCCATCAATCGTGACCGTTTCCACTTCAAAATCGCGTGTGGCCTCATAGGCCAACAAACGCGCTAATTCTTGCGTCAAGGTACGGAATTTATTGGTACTGACCCCTGCTTCACGCAATAGGCCAAGCTTATGTTGTACCAAAGGGTGGTTCACCACATGGATATTCATGATTTATGCCTCGCCGCGTGCTTTTAACCAAGCCAAAAACTCTGCTTCTGGCAGGGCTTCCCCAGAGGCATAACCTTGTACACGATCACATCCGAGTTGGCGCAGTAATTCCATATCGGCTTCGCGCTCCACCCCCTCGGCGACGGCTTCTAATCCTAAGCGGCGCGCCAACGACAAGCCGGTTTCCAAAATTGACGACAAAGTGGGGTCGCCTGCTGCACCATGCACAAAGGCACGGTCAATTTTCAATTGGGTAAAGGGCAGTGCAGACAGTTGTTTTAACGAGGCACCACCGACACCAAAGTCATCAATCGCCAAACCAAAGCCGTGCATCCGCAGCCGTAACACATTCTCTAGCGCATCAGCCGGATGGGCATTGATCCCCGTTTCGCTAAATTCAAACACAAAACGCGCAGGGGGTACGCCATGACGTAAGACACGTGCGGCCAATTCGTCCGCCAATTCGGTATCAGACAACGAGACAGCCGATAAGTTAATCGCAACCGATAAGCGAATCCCATCATCTAACCAACGACGGCAAGCCGCCGCTGCACGATCAACCATGATGCCGGTAATGGCATCCATCATGTCAAAGCGTTCCAAGACCGGAATAAAACTGGCTGGGTGAATCAGCCCTTTTTCACGATGACGCCAACGCGCCAACGCCTCAACGCCGACGACACGGTTATTCTTCAGATCAAGAATGGGTTGGAAGAACGACTCAAATTCGTTATTGGCAATACCACGCACGATATCGTCGATGGTTTCTGGTGGCACCACTGCCGGTGGTTCTGGCATATCGTCGTTGTGGATGCGCGTAAACAAGGCATCAAGGACGGCATCGTCAGCTGGCGTGCTGCTCCAGCCTAATGTTTTGAGCCCCAACGCTTCTGCCATCCGATCGGCCGTCGCCAGTAGGGCAGGATCCAGTTCACCATACAACACGAGGGTTGGGTTCGATGGGCGTGCAGCAAGGGCACGCAACAGCGCAATGCCAGCCAACTGTGGCAAATCAACAGCACAGAACACCAAGTCGGTGACGTCTTGGTCGAGGGCTTGCAGTGCCATCTCGATAGAAGGAACACGGCGCACCGCACGCACTCCACGTGTCCGTAACCGTTCTGTTAACAGTACACACCGTGAGATTTGATGATCGACAATCAAAATATGTTGAGGAGATATCATAGCGTCAGTTCGCACCAAAATAGGGTTCAAATCATGCTGGGCTGTTGTCGCCCATAAAGGCTGGCAATTTAACAAAAAAACCCGTCTAGGACGGGGATTTTTGCACGAAGCCACAAAAAATTGCACGTATTAAGCAAGGATTTAGACCTTTGCTAAAACTGTTAATGGGGTTGTCGGTGATTTTGCGCTAAAAAATCGGCGAATTGTGCTGCGGGCATCGGCTTGGCAAAATAATAGCCTTGCAACTGATCTGCCCCTTCTTGGGCCAAGAATGCCGCCTGTTCTGCTGTTTCCACCCCTTCTGCAATCAACTTCAAATGCAGATTACGCCCAAGCGCAATCATGGCTCGCACAATCGCTGCATCACTGCTGTTGCCCGGCAAATCACGGACAAAGCTTTGGTCAATTTTCAACTTATCGACATTAAAACGCTTCAGATAAGACAAGCTAGAATAGCCGGTACCAAAGTCATCAATCGACAGTTGAATCCCCAGCAGCTTCAGTTGGTCGATAATGGCCACCACCTGATCGACATCAAACATCACAATGCTTTCTGTCAATTCCAGTTCAAGACAAGAAGGCCGGATACCCGATTCGCGCAAGGCATCGGCGACCAAATCGACAAAATTCGCTTGTTGGAACTGTAAACTCGACAAGTTGACGGCGATGGTGAGGTCTGGCAATCCTGCTTCTTGCCACTCGCGGCTTTGTCGACAGGCTTCGTTAAGCGCCCATGTTCCCATCGGTACAATCAAACCAGATGACTCGGCAATGGGGATAAATTTTCCTGGTGAAATCATCCCTAATTCAGGGTGAACCCAACGCATCAAGGCCTCGGCACCAATCACCACACCCGTTTGGGCATCGACTTGCGGTTGATAAAACAAACGCAATTCGCCACGCAAATGGGCGGTGCGTAATTGACTTTCCAACTCGAGCCGTTCAGCGGCATCGGCATTCAGCGAAGGCGTATAAAGA
>RRZU012720246.1_pt1 | contig 13804 bp, 13 predicted proteins | sample 2165561 | NCBI WGS metagenome assembly RRZU01 (sample SAMN10456909, study PRJNA506462) | wastewater metagenome | isolation source: wastewater sludge | place: USA: Moscow, Idaho
AAAGACTACCAAGCCATCTGCCTGCACTACGCTGGCATCGCTTCTGCGACGGTATCGGCCCAGCGAACTACAGCCTTCCGTGCGTCTACTCCAAACTGGATGAATGTGGTTCAGATTTGCTTGTTGCCGGAGAAACCGCTTCCGGCAGCCGGGATTGATCCATCTGAAGATTTCACTTTGACTGCCGGCCAGAAGTCTGATTTCATGGAATACTTGCAAGAGTTCCAGCACGTTGCAATCTTGGTTGACTTGAAAGATGCCTACAAAATCTTGGTGTCTTTGGAAGTAACTGTGTTTCTCAAGAAAGCAGCAAGTCCAGGTCTGGTGTTGCCTGTAGTGGCAGATCGAATCCGAACCCTGTTTGCACGCTCACACCTAACTCTGGGCCGCAAGATTGCCCAGTCTGATGTAGTTGATGCATGCCTGGTCGAGGAAGTTGACTATGTGGATCTGAAGACCATGAAATTCTCAGACCAGCCCGGGTCTGTAGTTTCTGATTTGTTGCCTTTGGATCCTACGGTAACAGATCCAACTGCATCGTTTGAACTCCGGTCTATGAGTGCCTTCTTGGAACTCGAAGACACGCCCGCTACATTCAAGATAAATACCCAATACTCAGAACGAGGTTGATATGGCTGAAATCGTCCCCGGAATTCAAGAAGCAACTTTGATGGACTTGACTGGTGGAACCCCTGCGGCTGAAACTGCGGTGTGGGGTTCCTTGATCGAAGCGTTTGATACCGTGCTTCAGCGAAACGTGGACGAACCCAATCGACAGCTGGCTGAGTTGCGATTCTTGCGTGACGCCTTTGACCGCAGCATCCTGCAGCAAACCTGTCGAATGTTGGGCTTCGACATTACGCAAGACGTTCTTGACTTGCAGACCGACCTGACCAAACTTACGACTCAGCTGCCTTTGTATGCAGACTACAATGGCACCGTGGCGTTTGAGAAGTTCATTGAGCTTCTGTTGAATGGTGAGTGTGAGATCGAACATTTGTGGGCACAGGTCTACAAAGAGGACCTAGACCACTACTATGATTGGACTACTGCGCCTCCTGCCCTGTCTGATCTAGTCTACAACGGAGGCAACTGGATCAAGACAACCCACATTGATCTAAAAATGAGCCTCATGAATGGAGCAGCAGACTTCAATAGTGTGGTTCTGAAACCAGGCCAAACCTTGTTTCAACGGGTGGTGGAAATCTTCTTCGACTACGCGCCCGTGTCGTTGGTGTTGCGTAACTTTTGGTTCATTGTTAAGGTTCGCATCTTGTTGCGCATCGGCGTCACTGTTCCTTCCTCACTGCTGAAAATCTATCTCAGGATCAAACAGGACCCTCCTGTGGTCATTCAAACTGGCCTAGACGTTGGTACGTGGGCCCAGTCTGGCTACTTGACTTCCGAGGAATACGTAACAGAAACACTGGCAACTTTGTGGCCCGAACTAGACTTGATTCAGGCACAAACTCGAATCTTGGACGAGGTAGGATTCCATGCTGTTCGCTCTGCGTTGAATTCTTTGACAGGCGCTGTTCCATCGAATACGAACTTGCCGACTCGTACTGTGTTTACTGCAGGTGAACAGGAATTGAATACTGACCAGGCTGAGTGTTCTCTCGGTCTAATCAATTTTGACCAACAGCAAAGCCGTTTGTACGTGTTCAACTCCGGAGCAACGTCGGTTGTGTTTCTCAAACTTTGCCTTGATTTACTCAACCCGGTCCAATGGCGCACTAAAACCAATATCATTTCAGTGGTGCACTACAACGCGTCGGGCGTAGCTACCTTAGAACCGCTGTATTTTATCGAGAAATCTCATGCCACAATGTTTTCTAATTTCAGATTGAAGATAAATGGCCCCGTTCTCGGCGCACTGGAGCACACATAAATGTCCCAATTAACAGTAACAAATGATGGTATCGCAGCCTGCGCAAATGCCCAAGAAAACGGCTTCAAGATCAGCATTACGCATTTCAAGGTAGGGACACCTCCGTCGGGTTTCCCTGTTGCCACAAGCGACACCGGAACTTTCGTCGGCACAAACGACGGCATGACCAAGGACGTAAATGGAAATCCGTACACAGTCTTTCAAGGTGAGGTGTCCTTATGCCAAGTGTTGACAGACGGCTCTGTTCAGTTGACGTTCCGCATTCCTATTGGGTACCCGGTGCCAGGAGAAACCTGGTCGCTTACTGAAATTGGCCTGTACCTTGAAAACGGTCAACTGTTTGCGCACGGCGAAACGGCACCGGCTTACCCGAAAGAGCACGAGTACGGAATTGAAATTCGTGCAATCGTTGTGTTGACTCAACTGTGTGACGTAATCAACGTGACGGTCGGAGAGTCAGTTAGCTTACCTTCTACGGTTGTACGCAACCTTGAAGCGCCTGAGCAGTCAATGCACAACGCAATCGTTGTGCTAGATCAAAACAATAACCTGGACAGCTCTACCAGCCCATCGTTGGCACTCCAGTACGGTCCAGGCAACGAGGCGTGGGGTTACGTCGGGTACTCGCGTATCTTCAACGGCCCAGTGTCGTTTAGCTCTACGTCAGCTTTCATCTTAGACCCAGTGTTGAACGGTTTCTGGCTTCTTGACGGCGAACTGTGCATTGCTCAGATTGTCAATGATCCATCTATCCCGTCTAAGTCTTCACCTCAGGCTTCGTCGCGTCGGGTCCGATACAACGTAGCAGGCAACGAATTTACGGAACTGGACGGGAAACCGTTCAGTGTAGAACTCAAAGGTAACCAGCCAATCGTTGCTATCTGGCGCGATCCTGAGTGGATGCTGTCTCGATACGGCCAAACGGCTGACATTGAGGTCAAGAGTGCAGAGTTCCAGGCCAAAGCTGGGGACTACGTGTTTGTGCTTCCTTCTCCTGTAGCAGGCACGGCAATCGTTCACATAAACACGGTTCACCAAACAGATTCGTACTACATTGAAAACGGTACAAAGCTGGTTCTCAAGAAGCCGTTGCCTGTTGCGTGCACGGTTTCCGCTAAGTGGATTACGGTAGTAGACTCGTTTCCACCACGAGCTATCAAGTTCAAGCGTGTCACTACGATTCCCAATGGCAACGTGTCGTACTCGCTTGCAGGTCAAGTTACTCCAGAAGTAGCTACTCAGGACGCGATGCCTCTGGTTTACGCATCGTCGGTGTTGCAGCACAATGTGGATTATGATCCTGTTTACCGTACGTTGAATTTCTCTACTGCTGTTGCCAACACTCAGGCATCGTGGCTGGAAACAGTGTTCTTCGAGCGGCACACGGCACACGGTTTCCCTGTGCTAGAAAAGTTTGCGTTTGCGGGCGGTAAGCAAATCTACCGTTCGCCTTTGCCGATCGCAGACACTGACCATGTATTGGTTTTCGTCGGTCAGGTCTATCAGCGACTGGATTCTTTTGAGTTGCTGGACTCTAGCTGTGTGCGTTTGTCTGAACGTGCTCCCCGGGATGCACAGGTTACGTTGGTCGTTAGTTCGGTCGTTGGATCCTTGCGCAATGTGCCGCTGATGGACGAGTACACAAAACTTCGGGAATACGTGTTTTGTAAGCTCGGCCGCCCGGATGATCGCCTGTTCGATATTGCTCCTGTGGTACGAACTGGAGGTCAAACTGCTACGCTCCAAGAAGAAGCCGAAGACGGACTAGCTGACGTGTTGTTTGTGGCGGCTCGCAATGTGTTGCAAACAACTACGGTTAGTATCAATGCTGATAGGACTCAGGTCTCGGTTCCCGATCCCGTAGGACCTCAACAGCTTCGGGTCGTACAGTTGCTTCACCGCGAATACGATCGAGACCTGTTTAGCATTGTACGAACTTCTGTTACTACGGTTGCAGGCCAGCGGGAATACCCCTTGACGCGAGCTTGCCGTGATCGTGCAAACCTGATTGTGTTGTTGGGCCAAGTGCTGCAAACTCACAGTTTCACGTTGGTAAAGCGTGGCCGTGCGATCAAGTTTGACACAGAAGTGCCCGCTGGACTCCGGCTGTCTATCACCCATCTGGCAAACAATAGTGCTGTGAATGGTCCGTTCCTGTTCCGAGACCACTTGTTCCGCTCAACAGGAACTCGGGTGTATCGTTTGCCTGAAGAACTGGACTATCTTGACTCTCTTGCACTGTTTGTCGGCCGTGTGTACCAAGTGAACTTTTCAGTAGACAGTGACTTGCGCACCATCACGTTTGACGACGATATCCCACTTGGCGTGGATGTGCTGGCTAAACACCTGCACCATCGCTGCTATGAATCGCATGTTTCGTTTTAATCCCCAATCCAATAAACTAGGAGTGATTTCCAATGCTTGACAAAATCCCAGCAATCATGATCGACCCGGCCGTGGTCATTGACACCCGATGCGATCCTGCCGGCCTTAAGGTCGTATTTAGCGACGGAACCTCCAAGGTTCTGACTTGTGTGGGTGGAGGCGGCGGCCCTACTCCAACAGCGGTCATCACGGTCAACGGCGGCCAAACCGCAAACGTGACGCCTTCATCGAATCTGTCTGTTCGAGTTCAAGGAGTAGCCGCAGGTACTTCGATCCAATGGGCAGGCACTGGCACATCGGTCTCTGATCCTCTGATTGCTTCTTTGACCTCTTTGGCCGGCTCTGCTTCTAGTGCTGACTTCACAGTCAATGTGCCAGTTGGCACTGCACAGCGCGTTATCACGTTTACGGCCTCTGTAGGTGGTACGCAGGTAGCTGCCTTCACGGTCACTGTGGCCGCAACTGCAACTGATTTCCAGATCAGTGCTACTGCAAGCCTCAACTTCGCTTCTGGCTCTACAACTGCACAGCAAGCCTCGATTTCTCTGACCAACATTGTGGGCAACCCAGGATCTGTTTCTGTAACCGTGTCTGCTGGTTCTGCTCCGGTTACAGTGAGCCCGACTTCCTTGTCTTTGAGCCAATCTACAACGTCTGGAACCGTCAACATCACGCCCGCTGCTGGTGCGGCCGCCGGTTCGTACTCGGTTACGGTTACTGCAACCAACGGCACAACGACCCGCACTGCAACCATCAGCGTAGAAATTGCCGCTGCTGCTCCGAGTTTTACTCTGTCTGTTAGCCCTGCGTCTATGAGTTTCGCCTCAGGCTCAACTACGGGCCAGTCTGCTACGGTATCTATTTCTGGTCTTTCGGGAGGAGTGTCTGTAGTTTCAGTAGCCACTTCAGCGTCTGGAGGTTTTACTGTCAGCCCTGCGAATTTAAATCTTAGTTCTTCTACCACCTCGGGAACTTTCACGGTTACCCCTGCAGCTGGAACTGCCGCTGGTACGTACACGGTTTCCATTACAGCTTCTGGTAGCGGCGTCACTCGTATGGCTAATATCAGCCTTACAGTTGCTGCTCCTTCGTATGCAGCCCCTACTATGCAGTTCTTGACCGAACCTGGTATGCCCGCGAACGAAATTTCTTTGCATACAAAATTCGGGCTTCGGATCACCAACATTTACAAAGGGTCAGGCGTTCAGCTAATCCTCAAAGGCTGGAATGCAGGTCCCGCTTTGCCTCAGGGTACCGATCTCGAGCTTACTCAGCTTTTGACGGATCCTGCCTTTGACTCTTATTACAACGCTACCACAAAAACGTTGGAGTGGCCAGCTGTAGACGGGTGGCTCATTGACCTGGGTTGGCTCTTGACTACGTATTCTTTGCTAAACAGTGCTGCTAGGGAAGTGCAAACCATTACGTCTGCCAACATGCCGCTGTCGGTCGCTGTTCGCGCACCAGACGGCGTAGTGCGGAATTCTCCCCCAGTAAACGTTAAGGTTCGTAAGGCCGTTTCCTTCGTTGGAACTCCGCTTAAGTCAGACCAATCTGGTTGGGATTTCCATGGCGGCGTCGGCGGCACAATGCAGTACAACGTGTATGCGCCAAAGCTGGCTGGTCAATCTGTTGGTTTATTTGGGTCTAGCAGTGGCTTCCGAACAGTGAGTGATTTTGGTATAATTCCTGCAAGCGGGGTGCTTAATTACTCCATGAGCTACCCTGCAGAATTTCCAGACAACCTGTGGACTTATGGAGGTGCGCACTGTATTATTCGGCTTTACACGTATACAGGTGGTAAAAGTTCCCCTTCAAGAAATGTTCTTCTAGGAACCGTGAATGCTTATACGATGCCAGCTGGCGGCCCGGCAGACATACCTCCAGCTTTGCAGTTCGGAAAGCGCAACGGCGCGCAGCCAGTGGAACTGCGCTGGTACAACGGAAGCACACCTCTGTCTTCTTTGGCTACCTCGGGTTCTTACGGCCCAGGATTTCCTGATGTGTACCAAGATCATTCTATTAAGGTTCCACGATCGGCAGTAGGAAGCACTATCACTTTCCAGATTAAGAACGTTCACGCTACTACTACTTCTGGTCCTTGTCAGTTTTTCCTATCTGGTCGCGGATTTGATGTGCCCAACATGCCGTCGTACAACGACTTCGCAACCGTAGGAAATAGTGCCTCTGGTAATATTTACCTCGGCGTAAACATGGTCAGCTACAACAATGCAGACGTTACATTTACCATCCCGATGAATGTTTTTGATGCTGCGTTCACTAGGTTTGCTGCCAGTGAGATTGGAACTACACTGTGGGTCGGAGCTTACTTGCCTAGCCAGCCAGACTTCAAGTATTACTTGTTTGGTCCGGTTGCTGTAAGTTTCACCGTTTAAAAAGGAATCTAATTCATGAAAATTCTCGCAAAACAGTACGGTGAGGATCTAGTTGCAGTGGTGTACAACGTCACTGTCCCTGACCTCGCAATCCTGGATCGTTTGATCCAGGCAGAAAACCTCGTCTCGTTGGATGCCCAGTCCGAGAGCAATGGACTTTTGATGGTTCAACCTGCAAAAGTCGTGCCTCGTATAGGTCAGATGGCAAACATGTTTCCTGCGACCTTGCACGCAATCAACACTACCGATGAACAAGTTGCGTTGATGATCGTGTCTAATGCATTGCGCTATACGTGTGTTGCAGTAAACGTGCACCGTGCCAACTTCGACAAGCGTATCACCGACCAGCAGGTCGTTTACGCTGAAAAGGTTGTCCAGGCCAAACGCGTGGTCGAGGGCGACGAAACCTCGGGCATCAACTACGTTCAACTTGAAGCTGATACAAAAGGCTTGAGCGTGTCTGATGCTGCGCTGTCAATTCTGGAGGCGGCTGAGAAGCATGAAGCAATGCTGTTCAAAACTGAATCTATCCGGATTCGGTACACCAAAGCGGCCTACGAGTTGAAAACCCACGCAGAACTGGCTGAGTTCAAGAGCCGACTTTCGGCCGAACTGACCGGGTAATCGACCGCCGCTTAGACCCCCTACTCTTAGAGGGTTCCTGGAACCGTTGGTTAAGTTGGGCCGCATATTCATAGGCTCGCTTGACCAACTCGATCAAAATACCACACCATGAAAATGCGCGGTCACTTATCCTTAGACACGATTGACAATCTTGTCATCCCCTCAGACTCTCAATTTCCTGAAGCCTTAGAAGGTGAACTTTTCCGACTGACCGCGCAAGTAGAGCAATATCTCCCTGGGTATTACTTGTTCAGGTCCGGATCGTGGACTCCTTGTTTTGCTGATCAGGTCGTCCAGCCTCAGCCAAAAGCCTTTGTCCACGGAACCATCGGAGCCTTTACAGGCAACAGCCGAATCGACTCTTTCGTTTCTGCTCCTACCATAGGCCAGGGAACTGAGATATGGTCGGCAGAAATAACGACCCAGTCGGCGCAGGCCGCTATCCAGATCAACGCTGGAGTGACCGCAGTTCTAGGTTCCAAGGACCGAACCTTGCATGTTGCTCTGTTCAAAGGAACTACGTGCATTCGTATCTGGGGTCCTAAGTGGGCTGCTGGGAACTTCGCAGAGAGCCTGCACTTTCAGCACGTTGACGTGGTCCCCAGTGCAGGTCCAGTGACGTATTCAATGCGGGTTGGGGTTACACCAAACGCAGTGTGGTACATCAACCAGCTAAACACCGGGTCTGACTACGGCGGCGTGGTGAACCAGTCCACTTACAGCCTTCAGGAAATGTGACATGAATTACGTAGAAGCAGTAAATGAAGGAGGGCCCGACGTCCAGTGTTACGCAAACGGAAACCCTTCGGTATACGCAAACATAGTGTTTGTGTCGGGTTCGCCGATTCCAACAGAAGCTGAGTTGGACGCCTACATTGCGAATGCGGTGTACCAACAACAGCAAACCTTGACCAAGTATCAGTTCCGAAAGCTGTACACGTTTTCAGAACGCGTAGCCATTGACAATGTAGACACGAACCCTAACATCAGTGCCCAACACAAAGCCATAGTCCGAACCATCATGAACGACCTAAACCTGTCAGGTGAAGTTCAAATGTACAACCCTGACGTATTGGCCGGCGTGACTCTTATGGAGCAGCTCGGGCTAATCGGACCCGGGCGCGGTGCCCAGATCATGAGCATGACTCCACATCCAACGTGATACACCATGAACTACGATCAAGCACGACCCAACATCCGAAGCGGCGACCTGATCTTCTTCGATGCCAAGACTAAACCCCAAAGAGCGATCACGTTTATCACCGGAGGGTCTGTTTCTCACTGTGGGATCGCTACTTGGATGTGCGATTCCGTGGGAACTCCTAGGTTGATGCTGGTTGAAGCCTTTGTAGGAGGTTGCAGGCTAATCAACCTGAGGTCCTACTCCTATCGGCCGATGATTGCAGTAAACGTAGGTTTGCCGTGGTCGCACGTAGAGAACTACGCTCTGGACAAAACAGGATCAGTAGGATACAGTGGCCTAGATTTCATTACAATAGGAGCCCGGGACATTTTGCTGCGTCTTGGACTACGTCGCTTGGCAGAGGCTACAGTGTTTACCAACTCGACTGGTGAAGTGTGCAGTGAAATGGTAGCTGACGTAATAGTCACCTCCAAACTAGCGCCAGATTTGGGCACTCTGTGGTCGCCGAACAGTTTGTACAAAGAACTACATGAACGCAACCTAGTTCAATCCATGTTGCGTATAGAGAATCAACCAAAGGAGAATGAGAAATGAGAGGACTTGAACACCTGCACCCAGAAGTTCGTGAAAAGGCATTGGTACTGAAAGCAGTGGCCAAGAGCGAACTCGGACTCGATCTGATTTTCACAGATACGCTGCGTACCCAGGCAGAACAAACCGCCTTGTACTCGCAAGGTCGCGCGCCGGTAGAAGAAGTAAATGCCAATCGTGCCCGCGCTGGCCTGTCTGCTATTTCGGCTTCAGCAAACAAGATCATCACTCGCGCTGGTCCTGGGTCTTCATGGCATGAGTATGGACTGGCCTTCGACATTGCAATCGTCGATCCTACGGGCCGCAAGATCATTTGGAATCGCGCTTCTGATTGGAATCAAGACGGTGAAGACGATTGGGCTCAGGTCGGGGCACTGGCAGAAGGAGTCGGCCTCGAATGGGGTGGCAACTTTACTTCGATCTACGACGCACCTCATTACCAGGACCGTCGCGGTATGACCATCGCCCAAATGAAGCAGCAGTTCACTCCGGGTGAAGTTGCAGCCGACTTGCCTTAACTCAGGAGAACTGATATGTGGATGCTCTACCCTTACATACTCACTTACATCTGGCTCGACATGTGGACTATGGCGACGCCAGTGTCACCGAGGAGCCGCTGACCTAGGAGGAAACCCATGACGTGGGACAAATTTCTAACGAACGTATTTGCCTACTCGTGGGATTTCGTCGGTGTGGCTATGGCCTTCACAATCATATATGGGTTGTGGAAAGCTCACACCAACCCGCAGTACGATACGATCAATCTGCTCGACCTGATGCTCGACCACGACACGCACAGGTTGAGCGATTCCAAATTCCGGCTAAACATAGCCTTCATTCTTACGTCCTTCGTATTGATCTACTTGACCTTGAATGGCAAGTTGTCCGAGTGGTACGTAACTTCTTTTCTAGGTGCGTGGGTGATTGATCGGTGGGGCAGCCGAAACGCATCTGTTGAATACGCTAGGTCCGGTGTTGCACGCGTGCACCCTTCTCCGTATCCGCCGAAACCGCGTCCTAGTAGTCCATCGTCCAAGTGTGACGAATGCCCTGAAAACTCAGTAGGTCAAAACAACTATGACGTACCAATTGATCCCTATGTCCGGAGCAACACCAATGAACGACGACACCCTTCCAACCGTCACCCTCACCAGCAGCAGCCAGAGCACGGGCGTTATGCTCAGTCCGATCAAACAGGACTTGATGAAGGGTAGCCGTGTATGTGTTTCCTTTCAAGGAAATTGGTGGGACACGCTTTCTAGGGAACAGCAACTGCTCTATATCCAACAACATCCGAGCACTACCAAAAAGGTTACGCAGGCAGCTACGAAAGCGGGCAAAGCTGCGGTTCATCTTTCTGGTAAGGCTTTGAACGCTGCTGGCAAAGCAGCAGCGTCGGCCGGACGGTCCATGATTGCAGCTTCTATTGCTGCTAAGCCCAAACTTAAGGCAGCCTTTGGCGTTTTAGGTTCGAAAGGCGCAGGAGCACTTTCTGCTGCGGGCAAAGCCGTTCTCCGAAAAGATGGAGTAGGTCTGGGCATTCGCATGGCATTGGTGTTTGCTGCCGGAATCGCTGCTGGTCCTGTGGTGTGGTTTGCTCCGTTGCTTGCTACAGCGTACATCAACTGGAAACTCGAAAACTGTAAAGACTCTGACGCACCTGACATTCAAGACGTCACTCCGAACTCTCCTCGACGTACCCGCGTCGGCCCTGGAAAAGCCAGCAAACAGGCTGCTGTTCAACCCAACTCGACAGCTCAGCCGACTGCGAGTGCTCCCGCTCAACCTACGGCAGCTACGAACCTGGCTCCTGTGATCCCTGCACCAGTAGCCGCCGTTGCTCCTGTTGCGCCATCGCCGACGAAGGCTCCGACCCCAACACCAGCAGCCGCACCACAGGCGGCACCCATATTCAAAAAAGCCGAAAAGAAAGAACGTACGGCCGAAGAGGAAGCCGACGCTATGGTGGACGAGTTCAAGAGTTGGCTTGAGTCTGGCAAAGCAGAAGAACTGGCTGCCAAAATCCAATCAGATAAAGTGTTGGCAAAGGCCGCAGCAAAGTCTAAAGCCATTGTCGAAAAAATGCAGAAACCTAGCAACAAGAAGAAGAAAAAGAAGAAGCAACAGCAATCCAAAGAGGCCGCTTAAATGGAACAGACCCTGCAAACCTTGGCTGACGCGCCGGAGCACATCGCAGACCTGCGCGGTATGGATCCACTGAATCCTGTCATCCTTCGACAAGAACACCCAGCACGTAATTCCTTCATTACGATTGCGTGTTCAATCCGGGAACCTTCGTTCAAGATTTTGCCTGTGAATGGTCGCTGGCTCAACCTGGACCCTACCAGTGAAAACTTCAAGAAGTTTTTCCGTCTGACTGAGCTGAGTCCAGCCATCAATCTGGTCAATCGAGGTGTCTGGTCTTCCGAAGAAGTCTACAACTATGGAGACATGGTCAACGATCCCGGAACGGACCACTGGTTCTTCAGTCGGATCAATTCAAATGGGGTAACCATACACACGCCGGGCGCATGGGAGTATGTGGATCCACTGAATCCAAACGTGCGCAATGCTGTGTGGGAAGAAATCACTTCCTACGTTGACCTAATGAGTGGGTACGAAACCTATTCAGGAACTGCAGGTGCGCCTGGGGCAACAGGAGCTCCAGGCCCGACTGGAGCAACCGGCCCTCAGGGTCCCACTGGGGCAACTGGTGAGCAAGGCCCCCAAGGCGTTCACGGTATCCAGGGTCTTGTTGGTCCAACAGGCTTGCGTGGCCCGACTGGAGCAGATTCTACGGTTGCTGGTCCCGCAGGGGCAACTGGGGCGACTGGCTCCAAAGGGTCAACCGGCTCTACTGGTCCAACTGGAGCGACTGGGGCAACCGGTCCCGCTGGCATCAATGGTACTGTCAACCTAAATCTGGACTTATCGTCGGGTATTGGCGGCAACATAGCCGGCACAGTATCTAATCCGATCATCGTTCTGAACCTTGGAGCGATAACGCCGGCTTCTGTCGAGACCCCTCTGCTGAAGCATGCCACAAAGGTTGATCTTGAGGTCAACGGCGTGAACCAGATGAGTGTGGCAGACGGCGAGACGAAGTTTTTCTCTGGTATCCGGGAAAACGTGGTGGTTGCCAATACCGGTCCCGCTTACACGATTGATCTGAAACTTGGGACGATGTTTCTGCTGACGTTGACTGCAAACTGCAACTTTACGTTTCCTTCACCGGCAACGTCAAAGGGCAAGCAGTTTACGGTAACGTTGACCCAAGGCTCAACCGTGCGTACCTGTGCGTGGCCCTCGACTGCTCGCTGGCCAGACAACACTTCTCCCAATCTTACAAACGTAGCGAACCGGTCTGACCTGCTTTCCTTCATCTGCGACGGCACGTTCTGGATCTGTGTCCAAGGTGGCAAAAACTACTCACTGGTCTAATATGTTTTCACCAATCCGAATGTTTGCGCGCCTCGCCGAACCTGGGGTCATAACCACGAGCCCGGATTTGCCTGACGTGTCTACAGGAGACTCCCCGGTTGATTTGGTGGTGTCTCCTGACGGCAAGTTTGTCTACGTGTCGGCCGGCTATGGGTATGAGATCAACGTCTACAGTCGGTCCGCTATTGGCGCGCTGACGCCTCTAGTTTCTGCTAGTAGTCCTGGTTTTCCTTACGGACTTGCCATGTCTAGCAACGGCTCGTTCTTGTACGTGGCCTCTGCTGAAGGTGGAAACGCTACGGTCTATAGCCGAAACGCTACCACAGGTGCATTGACTGTTATCCAAACTATCTCAGTCAACTCTCAGTTCCCGTACAAGGTCGCACTGTCTCAGGATCAGCGGCATGTGTACGTCACCAACTATACGGGAACCGGTGCGGATACCATCACAGTGTTTGTGCGAAACACGTCTACTGGCATGCTGACGTATTCGACGAAAGTCGCATCGCAAACAAACCCGTATTGGGTCTCTGTGTCTCCAGACGATAAGTATGTGTACGTCACATGTCCGTCTGGGTTTGTCTGCGTCTACACTCGGAATTCTACGACAGGTGGTCTTTCCTTGGTTCAAACAGTGACAGGCATGTCGTATCCAATGGGTATGTGCCTCTCGTCTGATGGATCTACGGTGTACATCACAGACGCCCAAACGTCTCAGATCGTATGGTACAGCCGAAACGCGTCCACGGGAGTTCTCACCGCTGCAGGGTCTGTGTATGTTGGCACAGCCCCTTCGTCTATGGCAATTTCTCCAGACGGCCTGTACCTGTACGTCACCAACTCATACGACACCACTGTGTCCATATTGAATCGCAGCACTACCACAGGTGCATTAACGGCCTCGAAGGTCATCAACGTCGGTAGGCGCCCGTACACTATATGCCTGTCTCCCAACGGAGCAAATGCGTACATCGTGAACACCGAGTCGGACTCAGTGTCTAGCTACGTCCGGAGGTAAGGACTATGTACGTAAACATTAAAACTGGAGAGCTGGTAACCGTCAGCCAGGCTCGCGTTTTGCACCCGTCGGTATCCATTCCAGAAGGTGCAGACCTGTCCCACCTAGGTTTAGCGTTTCTACTAGAAGACCCGCGTCCTCCATTTTCACTCCTGAGGCGAAGCGTACCAGGACCGATAGTACAGCGCGACGGTTCTTGGTACGCTACGTGGGTCGAGACAGACGCTGTGCCCGGAATCCTTGGCAGTGTTAAATAGGAGGCCTACAGCTCCTCAGGGGCGTCGAATTGGCAAAGAAAACGAAAACGCAGAACT
>RRZU013204878.1_pt1 | contig 13803 bp, 15 predicted proteins | sample 2165561 | NCBI WGS metagenome assembly RRZU01 (sample SAMN10456909, study PRJNA506462) | wastewater metagenome | isolation source: wastewater sludge | place: USA: Moscow, Idaho
GATACCAGCGTACCGCCTACGTGGGGCAGCGGGAAGCAACGCCATGGCCGGATCTCGCGGTCAGGTCATCGCCAGCAGTTCCCGGGCATGTTCACGCGCCGACGCCGACTCCTCTTGGCCGGCGAGCATCCGCGCGATCTCGACCACCCGTTCCTCGTCGTCGAGGACCCGCACGTCGGAGGTGGTCACGTGGGCGGCTTGTTTCTTGTGTACTCGCAGATGGGTGCCGGCGAAGGCCGCGACCTGCGGCATGTGAGTGACAACGATGACTTGCGCGTGGTCGGCCAACTTCGCCAGCCGACCATTGTCCATGGCGGCTTGCGCGTTGCGCTTCACGACGTCCTTGAATTGTTCGGAGCGCTCTTCCTTGCGCCGCTCGAGGGCAGCATTGAGGTCTTCTGCGAGGACGGCCAGTGTGTCTTTGGTGTAGGGCAGGGGTCGGCCTTTGAGGTGGGCAACCATCTGTCGCATGTTGACGAGATCTGCATACCGGCGAAGCGGCGATGAGATGTGTAGATAGGCTGGCAGACTCAGCCCGTAATGGCCAAGCGCCGACGCGCCGTAACGGGCCTTCCCGGCGATCGCCGTGAACTGATCGCGGACGGTGACGATGTCGAAGGCCGCACCCCTGACCCAGCCTTCCAGCGTTACGGCCAGTTCGTCGGCCCGCGGTGCCGCCAGGCGCGGTTCGTGGTTGCGGAAAAGGCAGGGGATGTCGCGTTCGATCATCCAGATGGCCGCCGCGCGATTGGTCAGGATCATCATCTCCTGAACGATGATGTAGCCGATGACTTCCTCGACGGAGTGCAGGATCTGCAGTTTGCCTTCCTCGTCCGTAAGGATGAGCCGGGAAAGGTCGTATAGCGCGAGGGCCCCATGCTGGCGGCGCTGATCGAGCAGCAAGCGGCCCAGGGTGGAGGCCAGCGATAGCATTGCCCGGCAGGGGTGTGTCGCGTCACCGATGATCGCGGGGATGTCAGTATGACTGAGGCGGGACGCAACCTTGATCGGACTGGGGTGGATCGCGCACGACGACACTTCAAGCGATTCCGACAGGTGGAGATCGAAGACGATCGCCTTGCGAACCTGCCCCGCAACCAGGCTTCCCAGGTGCTCGGAGATTTTGGGGGGCAGCATCCGGCGTACTGCCGTATCGCGAACGTAGGCCGTTGCCGCCATGAGCTTGGCTTGCTCGTCCTCCGTGCTACCAATCTGAACCAGGCTGACCGGATTGGCAATGGCGATTACCACGCGGTACCCACCATCGATCTTTTCTACAAACAACGCATCGTCGATGTCCCGTGTGGATTCGCTATCGATCGTGACGAAGGGAAGTGGAAGGTAGGGATTCGCAGCTGGCGCGTTGTTGTCCGGGTTGTTGGTCATGCTTTGATTCTCTTCGTGTGATTTGACGAGTTGATCTACCTATCCGGCACACAACTCTGGAGGTGTCAGATAAACCGTGCAGTGCCTCGTTTCAGTCGCCTACGGCGGATAACTTGGCAATTCTAAATGCCATGCAGCACCAATTCTCCGTAAACCACCTACGGCGGATAGCTCTCCGTGCATTTTAGGGCTCGGCGGCGTCTCATTTATGCCGTGCACACGGTTTAGCGGTTCAGAAAGAATCACAATCGGTTGAATACACTGTTATCCGTATAGACGATCTATCGACAACGTCCATTTATCCACCTAATCCATAGAAACAGGCTGCATTTCCGTATGGAAAGGCCGACGGTTGCCACGGATAATGACCACGTCTTCACAGCGCTCAATATCGCTCCTGGACCCGAATGCGAATTTCAGTCTTTGCAGGTCAATCGACGGCCTTGTCGGTAGAGACGTAGCCATGAACCGGCGGATCGAATCAGTGCATAGGATGAACGCCAACGTGCACACTGAAACCTTCACGGTCCTCGCTGAAGCCGAAAAGGCTCTCGCGAATGAGATCGATACTTTGTCACAGTCGGGTATTCCTCTTGCAGATGTGCTTGCTCACGTCTACACAGCACCGAGAAGCCAGGCTGGGGAAGACAATGTTCGGGTCGCACTGAGCACACGACATCGCATGTTGTTATTCGGTATGCAGATCGCAGCCGCAGATCCAGACATGAAACTGTGGGTGTTCCGCTTCGTCTCGAAAAAGCTGAAAGCGATGGGCATTGCGAACATCGTTCCAATGAGCCGCAAAGTGCTTTGTCAAATCGAGTACGAGTTCTACACCGATCAGGAAAAGGTTGCATCATGAGCGATTCCGTTATGGATGGCGTCAAGCCCGTCACCATCATTGCTGACAGTCGGGAATCGCGAGCGGGGATTGCTAAAGCCCTGGCCAAGATCCCCGGCGTAACCGTGGAGCAAGCGGAGCTGACCAGCGGGGATTACCTCATTGGCGGAGGCTGCGCGGTGGAACGCAAGGCCGCCGGAGACTTCGTCATCTCCCTGATGGAGAACCGACTGTTTGATCAACTCAGCCGAATGGCGGTTGAGCACGAGCGCGCGGTGGTCCTGGTGGAAGGCGATATCTACGCCACGCGCAGCGCGATCGCGCCGGCGGCGCTGGAGGGGGCCTTGTCCTATATCTCCTTGTTGTCGTCGGCATCGCTTATCTTCTCTCCAAGCATCGACCGCACGCCGCATTTGCTTCATCGCATGGCGCTTCACGTCCAGCATGGACTTGGGTATGCCATTGCCATGAGGACGAACAAGCCCAAAGGATCGCTTGCTGCCCAATTCATTCTTGAGGGACTCCCATCGGTGGGGCCGAAGGCGGCGAAAAGCCTCCTGGAACATTTTGGTTCACCGCGCCGGGTATTTGCAGCGAGCCGGGAGGAACTGCTTCAGGTTCGCGGGTTGGGTCCGAAATCCGCGGACGCAATTCTTGCAGCGATTGCCTGAGACCTTGCCAAGACAAACGAAGGGACCCAATGACCAAAAGGGAAATCAAAGCGCGAATTGCCCGGTTGAGGACGTTGGGAGTGTCTGCAGCGGACATTTTCACGGAACTGCGAGGCCTCGCTTACTCTGACCGCGCACTGGCTTTCCTGCTCACATCGCGGCCGGAGACTTTCCGTTGCGCGGCCCACAAAGGGAAGGTTCGGTTCATGACAGCGGTCGCCGTTGTCCAGGCGATGCTCGGTTTCTTTGTCGGGTGGCAGATCGCGTACGCCGAACACTTGCCGTGGCCGTTTGCGATTGCAGCCGCAACGTGCGCGCTTCCCACGCTGACCGCGATCGGTTTTGTTCGCAACCATCTCGCTGCTTACAACCTTTACATTCTGGTCAGCCTGGCGCAATACGCGCTTCAGGTTCGAGACATCATCGACGGATACAGCGCCGCGTGGGTCGGCGTTCTGCTTTCAAGTCTGATGCTGACGTTCGTAATCCACCTGCGGATGAAGCTTTTCCCGGGGGTCGGGGTATTCTTGCCAAGAAAGGACAGTGGTGGGAACTATGTATTCGCCTGAATCATTAGGCGCTACGGTGTTACAGCCGGACGGCGAAGCGCAGCCGCTCGTCCTCCCTGAGCACGAGATGGAGCGCCTTGAGCGCCTCCAAGAACTGGTTGGGGGCCACCTGGAGGTGGTAGCAATTCGAGGCGGGCGCTACATGGTCGGTTGCGAGACAGCGAAGGAATTGCCGCATGTCGTCAATCGCGTAGCAACGGCTATTGCCCATGATAGCGAAGCAATCCAGCCCGAAGATTATCTCGCCGGAACCTTCGTGATTGTGACCCATGAGGCGCTTGCCTGAGCCGGAGAACGAAGCGATGGACAACGCACTTTGGTGCCTTCAGCATGGCATCGCGGTATATCGGGTCGCTGATGTCTATGACACGGATGAATCAGGTACGCCGATACCCGACGCGGATCGTTGCAAGTGGTTTGTATCCGTCCTCGTGGGTTCGTTTCCGGAAGACGTGGTGAAGACCATACCGTTCGCCGATACGCAAGCCGAAGCAGAAGCCAACGCGGTAGCCTATCTCTGGGCGCACGTTCCTGCGGCGAACGGAAACGACGGTCAAGAGGAAGCGGCTGCGATCCAATAAGGCCCAGTGGCATCGATTAGCCGATGCAGCTGGGGAACCTCGATGGCGGCCAGCAGCGCGCGCCATGATTTGTACGCATAGCCGAAACCTGAAAAGCCGAGCGCCACGTCGCCCAGCAGCCAGACGTTCCCTTGTTGATCCTCGCGGAGGTGCCATGCGTCATTCCACGCTTCACGTTCGCGCAAGACGCGCGGGCAAGCCGCACAACCGGAGGCGGATGTGCAGGGCAAGTAAGCTGTCACACTGCCAAACTTGGCCATCCCGCGTAGCGTGTCGAGCGCGGCTTGGCGGGTTGTTGGCAGAAGCGCGCAGCGGTCCTTGGGGTCCATGACAATCACGGACAGCCGGTTCCAGCCCTTCCCGTCGGGCCCGGCTGGATGACGGCCGAGATCAAGCTGAATGCGGTACATGCTAGGCCAGAAGCCGGATCTGTTTGGAGAGAATCTGGAGGCGGAACGTAGGCTTCCCGCAAGCAATCACCTGTTCAAACCAAGCGATCGGAAGCGATTCTGCGCAATCGTCACCCCCCATGATCGCACTCGCGTTGTCCCACCACGTATCGAAATCGAGCGTTTTTGGGTTGCACTCCTCCGCATAGGCAAGCACGGCCCGCTTCTGGTCAGGCGAGAAGGCCGCGTTGCTCATGAGGTACACGCCGTCGTCTTTGACAAGCCAGAGCGACGCCGGGATAGCCGAAGGGGCGATGTTGGTTGAGTCGGGGAAGCCGTTCCCGTCGAGTTTCACTTTGCCGCCCTTGTGGTAGGCGGGGTTGTACTGGTCGCTGAAGGTTGCCCGGTGCTGAAGGGACGCTTTTGCGTTGTTGACCGCGAGCGCGACCTCGGCGGTCTTGAAGGTGAGAATCCGTTTGGAAGCCATGTGTTTGATGACAAGTGGTTGGAAACGGACTTCATTTTGAAGAAGTGACCCCAGCGAGTTTGGAAAAGTTTTGGCGTGGAAAGTCCTCGGAAAAAGCGTTCTAAACAGCTAGTGGGCAGGAGAATCCTGGATATTCTGTGAACCGTTCCGCTCCTCCACGCACGTAGTCGTAGACCGTCTCCGTGGCGATCCAGGGACGGTCCTCCATCTCGCAGGCCAGCGGAGTTGTCATCGACCCGGCGAACGGATCGGCTACGAGTTGGCCGACATCGGAGAGAAAGCGGACGAGCTTTCGCGCCAGGGCGAGCGGCATGGTGGCGCCGTGGGCGGCCAGGCCCAACTCGCGTGCGCGTCGCTTGTAGGCACGCTGGCTGGCGCAGTTGTTACTGACGGCGAAGATGTTCCGCGCGATCCGTCCCGGTGTTGGCTGTCCATACGAACCCGGCCGAATCCGGTGCGCGCCGTCGCCGTTCACAGAACGCCGCGTTTCGCCGCCTCGCCGCTGGAGCGCCGCATGCTGTTCGGTGTGGGGTTCGAGAATCCGGCGGTTGTCGGCAATGCAGCGAACCGGGTCGTTGCAGAACCACAGGCAAAATTCGTAGCCTTCATTGAGCTGCATCCGCTGAAGGCTGGCCCACTGGACAGGACCGGGCGGCTTATTGGATTGCCAGACGATCCGGTTCATCAGATGCAGCCCGAGGCGTCGTCGGAGGGCGATGGTCAGTTCCTCGATGTACGTCGACTTGGCGGGTGAATGAGGCTCGAAAACGTCCCCAAGGGACAGCACGACATTGCCGCCGGGAACGAGATTCCTCGCGATCGGCTCGAGCGCGCCGCACAGAAAGTCGATGTACTCATCAGCGTGCGGATTGCCATAGGCCCGCGGCTGGCGCAAGGGGTAGGGCGGGGACGTGAGCGCAAGAAAGACGGGTTCGTCGAGGCGGGAGAAGACGCGCGTACAGTTGCTCCAGACCGCGAGGCCCAAGTCGGTGGAAAACCCGACAACCCCAAGGTCGTCCCGAATCTTTCGCAACTTCGAGCGCCCTGCCGCCGTGAGTTCCCAGACGCCGCGCTGCCCGTCGACCTTCTCGATCAGGCCGAGGGCGCGCAAGGACTGCTGATGCCAGCGAATCGCGCGCTGGACAACGCTGCGCGGTGTCGCGGCGCGACCGATCGGCGACTTGGCACTTACCTGTTCGGCAGGCATTCCGGCACGCCCTGCGACGATCCGATAGAGTTCGGCGTTGCTCAAGCGCCCGGAGGCGGGTTGGGCGTATGCGCAGCCCACGTGCGCGAACAGATCGAGCTGGCGGGACGGGGCGGCAGCGGACATCAGCGACTCCGGTCAGGCAGCGAGTTCGTCGAACAGGCCGTTGGAGGCGTCGTCGTCGCCAACGTCGGCACGGTACTTGAGCTGACTGGTCGTGCACGAGGCAAGCGTCTGATCCGTACGGCGTCCAAGATAGACCGGCTGTACGAGATTTCGGACAACGTAGAGGTATTGCACCTCTACGAGAGAGCCGACGGGCGGGACATCGTGATTTGCCGGAATGGTGACTGACCCGAGGGGGACGGCAGCGCCCGCCGCGTCAAATGCCTGTACCGTGACGCTCCGTTTGGTGGCATGCGCCGCACTGACGAGCAAGGTGGCGCTCTCGACGAACTTGATCTTGATCTGGTCGTCGTTCTTGCCTTCGCTATACTCAGCATCGGCTTTTTTGAAGACAATCCCCTCGGCTCGCGTGGCGCGTAGGCGGGAATAAAGCGCGCGCTTGGCTTCGGTGCCGATGGCGGTTTCAACGGCGATGATGTTCGCCGGATTACCCAGTTGTCCCACCAGCGCATCGACCCGGCGCTTGCGTTCAAGGCAGCCCACGCCGCGTTGACACTCCCCGGCGATCTTCATCACGTCGAACACATAAAGCACGTCGCCGACGTGTTCCGAGTCGATCTCGGTATCTTTGGGCAGGGCGGAGAGGGCGGCGACGACCTCGGCGGGAAGCGTGGTCTGGAAGCCGTTCTTGTTGCCGCCAACGACCGCGTCGCGGCGCGCGACCGGGCGACGCTCACCATCATGCTTCTCTTGGGCGAGGTAGCGGTCGTCGTTGATGTACCGATCGACATCCGCCTCTGGAACCTGTGTGAGCAGATGAAGTGGGATGTTGATCGGCGTGCCGATATCGGCTGGCACGACATAGGCGGCCCCGGAATCCGCAGGCGTGTAACCTCCTTTGAGCTTTGATTTCACCAGCGCGTCGTAGACCGCCTTGGCCTCCGCGTAAGGGAGGGGCGATTCGACCTTAGGCTGAGCCTTCAACGGACCGCCACGGCGACCATTGAAGCCAGTGACGATGTAGCCGTCCCCAAAATTTTCTATTTGCACGCGATACTCCTTGTCGGCTCCGTTCTTGGTCGAGAGTAGGCGGATTGATTCGTTCATGGTGACGCTCCTGCGTTATGAGTGGAGAAGCCATCGTATCGATTCGTCATCGGCATTTCTGGAAAGGTTTTCGGGAAATCGAGAGCGGAAATTCGGCCATCTGGGCGTCCGTAATTGACAGGATTTCGGCACGAGAAATAAAGCGGAACGGGTTTGCGTGCCTGTGTAGGCTGCGACCAAATCCAGAAAGGACGCACGCCGATGAACCGAAATATCCTGCTGCTCGAACCGGGCTATCGAGCAAAATTCCCGCCGTTGCCCCTGATGAAGCTGGCGACCTATCACCGCCAGCGCGGCGATCGGGTGATCTTCGCCAAACATGACCTGGACCGATCCATCGAAGATCAGGTGCCTGTCGCGTCCAGCGGCCTTATGGGGCTTCCCCGAACTATCCGAACGACGGTCTGGGATCGAATCTACATCACCTCGCTTTTCTCGTTTGAGTACGACCGAACTGCAAAGGCGATCGACGAGGCGATCCGGCTGGCAAACGGCGCAACGGACAGGGTGTTTGTCGGCGGGATCGCCGTGACGCTGATGCACGAGCGTTTCATGGCCGAGCCAAGATGGCGTGGCGTTCGCTTCATCCAGGGGATGCTCGATCAGGCGCCGGCGGTGTCCCTTCAACTCGACGATTTCTTTGAGGAGTACGGCGCCGACGATCGGGACGGGCCGCCGATCGACAGTCTCGTTCCCGACTATTCGATCCTTGACCAGGTGGATTACGAGTACCCCGTGCGTGATGCCTATTTTCTGTACGGGAGTCGTGGTTGCGTCCGCAAGTGCAGCTTCTGTGCGGTACCGACCCTCGAAGGGGAATTGCGTCGCGGGGCGTCTGTACGGAGGCAGATCGAGGAAGTCGACCGGCTCTATGGTCCGAAGAGAAACCTCCTCATGATGGACAACAATGTCGTGGCGTCGCCGGAATGGCGTGACATCATTGCCGAAATCCGGGATGCCGGCTTCGCGAAGGGCGCAACCCTGTCCCGGAATGGAACGACGGTTTCACGCTCGGTCGATTTCAACCAGGGCGTCGATGCGCGCTACCTGGCCAAGGACGTGTCCTATTTGAAGGAACTGTCCACCATCGCCCTCAAGCCGTTGCGGATCGCCTTTGATCACGTCGGCATGCGCCGTCCATACGAGACAGCCATCCGGATGGCGCACGACGTCGGCCTTACCGATCTGTCGAATTATCTGCTCTACAACTTCAACGACACGCCGGCAGATCTTTACGCCCGGATGTCGCTCAACATCGCGCTGAATGAAGAGCTTGGGCTGTCGATCTTCAGTTTCCCGATGCGCTATCACCCGATCACCCGACCGGATCGAGGCCATGTCGGTCCCCACTGGACGCGGCACGAGCTACGGTCGATGCAGGTCATTCTGCAGGCCTCGCACGGGGTTGTCTCCGGCTCCCCGGATTTCTTCAGGTATGCGTACGGGTCGTCCGCGGAGGAGTTTTGCCGGTTGCTGCGCTTCCCGGAGAAGATGCTGTTCCACCGTTCGTGGTTCCTGGAAGAGGGCGGCAAGGCAGAACGGGAAGAATTCGAGCGGCTCGGACGCGCCATGACGACGCAAGACTGGGCGGAATTGCTGAACGTGGTGTCCGGGCTGGATGCCAAAGGTTTTGCCGACGCTGCAGCGCGCACGACGAACACGGCTGTTCAGCGGATTCTGCCCTTCTATCGCCCATTGTCCCGGGAGGAAAGCGAGGAACTCTTGCTCCGGTTCCGGGTAAGCCACGCTACTCCGCGCATACCCTTGCCAACGTTGGATTCTTCGAACGTTCTAACGGCTGCGTGATTCGCGCAGAAAGACAACGGATTCTGGCGACTGATCCTGACTCATTTTGCTATTTCACCAATCTCAAAGTGGTTTCTTGAGGTATGAGTCGATTCCTCCTGGAGCCATTGTCTGCTTCAAAAACAAGGCTAGCAGCTCTGTTCTTACCTGGATCGAGACCGGCTTCTTGCGCTCCTCTGCCCACGCGTCGATCGCTGCCAAAATGGGCTCAATGACCCGTGCATCGAGTGCTTTCGGGATTCCGTCAGGCGTGCGCTCCCCCGTTACGATATAAAGCACGTCCACCTTATCGGCAATGCCTACCAAATACCCGGCATCCGGGAATTTCAGCCCGAGCTCATAGAAGACTTGAGACCTTCTGGTGACGCCTCCCAATTCAGCCATCTGCGCCTGATTCATCTTAACGCGCTGGCGCTCCGACTTAATCCTCTTGCCAAAACAGGAGTTAAGTTTAGTGATCATTTACAGTAGGTCAACGAAGGTTGATAGTTGTTGAAAACTTGGGCAATTTATCCCATTCAGAAATTCCGGGATGAATTTTCGTGAACGCAAGTCAGTAAACGGCTCCACAGGTTAGGGAGTGTTTCGTCAATCGTGGCGAGCCAATCCACCGGTCTAGCGTATCCACGGCGGACACGTGGCCGGCGGCTGCGTAGCCAGCGAAAGCCCAGACGGAGGGAGGATAAGGTTTCCCAGAAACAGGCATCGCGCATATGTAGGATGGGTATCTCAGAAAGCGAGATGCCATGATTACATCCAACCAGATCTTCGATTATCTTCAGTGTCCGCACCGGCTCCAGCTCGACGCCACGAGTGCCGAGTCGCAGCGTGACCCGACCAGCGCGTTTACCGAGATGCTCTGGCAGCAGGGCTTTGAGCATACGGATTCAACGCTCGATTCCTTGGGGATCACCGCCGATATGCGAACCGTCCCCGCTGAACAGCGTGAGGCGGCCACGCTCGACGCGATGATCCGGCGGGAAGCATTGATCTATCACGGAAGGGTCAGCGCCGACGGCTTGTTGTCCGACCCCGATCTGCTCGAACTGCAACCGGACGGCACGTATGCCCCCGGCGACATCAAGTTTGGCTCTGGCTTCGAAGGCGAAGACGACGATTCGGATGGCCGCCTCAAGTTAAGCTACGCCGCCCCACTCGCACACCACTGCCATGTTCTCGAACGGTGCGGGTTTGGCGCGGGTCGTCACTTGGCGTTCGTGATCGACAACGAAGCGAAGAGGGTTCCCTACGATCTCGACGCCTCGCGCGGCGTTCGGAACACGCAGACTTGGTTCGAGTTCTACCTTGATACGCTGCAATTAGCACAGGCAGTGCTTTTGGGGCGGACATCTTCCCGGCCAGCGCTTTCGGCCACATGCAAACTTTGTCACTGGGCCTCGACGTGCAAGAAGGCGGTTTTTGCTGCAAACGATCTCAGCTTGATACCGGAATTGGGCCGTTCCAAGCGGGACACGCTGCTACGCCTGATTCCCGACGTGAAGACGTTGGCGACGGCCAATCTGACGAATTTCATGGCCGGGAAAAAGACCGTTTTCCCCGGCATCGGCCCCGCAACGCTCGAAAAGTATCAGGCGCGTGCCCGTCTGCTGTGTGATCCGGCGGCCAGACCGTACCTGAAGTCCCCCGTCGAACTCCCGGTACGCGACAGAGAAGTGTTTTTTGACATCGAAGCCGATCCCTTCCGGGGGAACTTCGTCTACCTACATGGCTTCGTGGAGCGAGATCACGGACGGGCAGATACCGCAAGATTCCTCCCGTTCTTCGCCAACGGTGCGACCGCTGCCGATGAAGAAGCGGTTTTTGCCGGGGCGTGGGAGTACCTGACCGCGCGCGTTGAGGACAGTGTTGTGTATTTCTACAGCCAGTACGAGCCGACCTCCTTCAAGCGCTTGGCCCGTCGGTTCCCGTCCGTGTGCTCCGTCGACGAAGTGGAAAGGCTCTTTGCGCGTCCCGAGATGGTTGACCTGTACGCGGTAGTGCGTAAGCACACCGAGTGGCCGTGCAACAACTTCAGCATCAAAACGCTCGCCGTTTTCACGGGCTTCCACTGGCGGGACGAATCGCCGTCTGGGGCTGCCAGCATCGAATGGTATCGGCGCTGGATCGAAACTGGCGACCCGGCCATCAAACGCCGCATTTGCCAGTACAACGAAGATGACAACATCGGTACGAGTTTCATCGTCGACGAGATACGCGCGATGGAATGTGCGCAGCTTGCCGCTTGAGTGGCGCGGACGGTAAGAGAGGATCGTTCGTGCGAGGACTCGGTAGGAGCAGCCAATTGGCCGAACTGCCGTGTCCTCGCCGGACATCAACGGGCAGGCACTATGCGCGCAACAAAATCCTGAATGGGATGATGCGTCCGGCTATTCTGATGGCATCTAAATAGCGGAGCTGATCCAAGATGAATACGCAAACAGTGCCGGTCTACACACTCTCGGAAGCGGGCAAGTTGATAACCTGGGCGCAATGGAAGCAAAAGGGCGGTTGCGGCCTGTCTAACCACGAAGAGCCGAAGGTGGCTAGCCTGTGTGGCCCCGTGTCGGCGTGGGGCGATCGCGTTTCGCTGGGGCAGATTGCCGGAGCGTCGGCAGTTGCCGCGCGGGAACTGGCCAGGTTCGCGGTAACGCATCTTCGCCGACCCGAGTGGGCTCTATACGAATACAAGGACGGCGTTCATCAGGACGACGTTGTCCCGGCCGAAACCGGATGGGAAGACGACGACCTGCCAGGAAAGGTGCGTCGCTACGCCTCGATTGCCCGAGGGCAATGCACGATCTTCTTCAAGCTCGACGTCGAGCGGCACGCTGAAATGTCCGCCGCAGCCTTTGTGGCGGCGGAAGCGACTGCGGAACGTAACGGACGCTATCCGGTGGCGTACCCTGCGATTTACGAAACGACCGGGTGCGGTTACGGTGCTCTGGCCGAGTTCGTGCGGACGTGCTGCAGCCGACTGGCGGAAGATATGGGGTTGGACATGGAGGTCTGTCACCAGACCGATCTCATCGTGATCTTGTATTGCGGGACAACAACTAGCTATCAGGAGTATCTTCGCCGACTGGCCGAAGCGATGCGCCCGATCGGGCTCTGGTGCCTTTGACGCGCGGCTACGGACATAAAAATGGTGAGACTATGAACAACTGGCAAGCCTGGTTCGATGGCGCAACCAAGGCGACAAATCCGGGGGAACGCGGCATCGGCGGGGTCCTGAAAGGACCGGCTGGAGAGCGCATCGAGATCAGCGAGAGCATTGGACACGGCACAAACAACGAGGCCGAGTATGCGGCGCTGATGGCTGTGCTCGATGCCGCCGTCGAAGCGAAGGTCGAACATCTGGACGTCTATGGGGACAGTCAACTTGTCGTGCGCCAGGTCAATGGCGAATGGCTGATCAAGGCCAAAGAACTGGCGCCCATGTGCCAGACGGTCCTCCGGTTGAAGGCACAGATCCCAATTTGCACCTTGCGTTGGATACCGCGCGAAGAAAACGCCGAGGCCGACGCGCTCAGCAAGAAGGCGATCGGGGCGGTCGACAAGGAATCGATCGATCGCACCGTCTGGATGAAGATTTCCGAGATCGGAAAGCCCTTTAGTCTGTCGGGTGTTGCCATGGGCAGGAAGATGGATCTGGCCAAGCTGCGCGAGAACGGGAAACCAACGCAATTGGCGATCGACAAGGGCTGCGCCTTGCGTGTCCCGAACGGATTCGGCCACGACGATTTCTGGCATCGCAGGCTGCTTCCGGCCGCTCTTAGGGAAGTTCTGCTGCTTGACTAGATCGGCGGCGAGAATTGTGGATTAGACGATCAAGAATCGGAGGGGTAAATGCCAACGACAACAAAGACGGCCAAAAAAGCCACGGGAGACATCGCTGCAACCAAGAAGGCGAACCTTGCCAGCAAGGCGCACGAGGAACTGTTGGGCTGGCTGGTTGATGTTCGTCAAATTGTGTGCAATATCTTCTTCTCAAGGGATGAAGAATGGTTTAGCGCAACATGCAAGAATGCAATTGAAAAACTCAATGAACGTAACAAGTCGCTCATTGCGTCATTGGAACGCGGATGCCAGGACGAGTCCCTACCGTCCGAGTACCGAAATGTCTGTGCAGCGAAGCTGAAATCCATTCTTCCGACGTTAAGGAAGGCTGGTACTGTTTCTGTTCCCAACTATGATGGCTCTTCTTCACCGATACTGAAGAGTTGGAGTGTTCAAGCACCCATATTGACCGAGCCGAGCTACGTCAATGGAAGAACGATCGCGTCCAAGCAAATGGGATTTGTCGATTTGCAAGTGCTTCTTGATATCCCAAATGCCTTCGAGGTCGTGTGTTTTGATCCCGATGGTGATTATGCCTTTGGCTCTCCTCGGTATGCCAATCGCGCGGATGCTATCGAGAAAATTTCGACGCTGGACGTGCACGCGCCGAAGTGGGCCTATAGCAGTTCGGGTGGGTTTACGTTCAAGCGAATCTGGTTTGATGTTTGGGCAGAGCCTCCGGCCATTGGAGAGTTGCTGCAGCACCTCAAAATCTTGCGCGATTTGAACAAGCCATTCCTGGGCGCAAACGGCCGGTGGACGGACACCGCAATCATCCTCGTGGTCCCTAGTATTA
>RRZU011620710.1_pt1 | contig 13802 bp, 12 predicted proteins | sample 2165561 | NCBI WGS metagenome assembly RRZU01 (sample SAMN10456909, study PRJNA506462) | wastewater metagenome | isolation source: wastewater sludge | place: USA: Moscow, Idaho
TGACCGCCGTGGAACAGCGCCATTTGCTGGAAACCGGCGAGCTTCGTCCGGTCGAACTCGCCGAGCACTACCTCAACCGGATCGAGGAGCTGAATCCGCTCCTCCACGCCTTCACCACTGTCACCACCGATGCCGCTCTCGCGAGGGCAGAGGCCTTGGAGGACGGATGTGACCCTGGCGCTCCTGCTCATTTGTCCACCAGCGAATTCGCCCGCTCTTCCGGCCGTGAGCCTCGCCCCTCCCGCCACGACTCTCCGTTGTGGGGCCTGCCCTTCGCAGACAAGGATCTGACGGACCGCGCCGGAGTCCCCACCAGCTACGGTTCGCGTGCCTTCGTCAATAACGTGGCGCAGACGTCGTCGCCGTTGGTGATGGATATGGACACCGCCGGTGGCGTCTCTCTGGGAAAAACCAATGTGCCGGAGTTTGGCTTCCCGGCCTACGCGGAAAACCGCCTCCCCGCCGGCCATGCGCGAAACCCGTGGGATACCGAACGCGATCCGGGTGGTTCGTCCGCCGGTGCTGCCGTTGCTGTTGCCGCGCGAATGCTTCCGTTTGCTCCGGGTAGCGACGGCGGGGGATCGGTGCGCATTCCAGCGGCGGCTTGTGGACTGGTAGGCCTTAAACCGTCGCGCGGTCGTGTACCTGGTGCATCCGGCATTGACTCGCTCGGCGGGCTCGCGGTGGGTGGACCGCTCGCGCGTACCGTCGCGGATGCCGCCCTACTTCTTGACGGTATGTGCAGCGGCACTGACCGTTTCGCTCTGCGCGCTCCGTCGCCCAACCTTCCGCCTTCGGGATCCTTCCTTGACGCGCTCATCGAACCCGCCGCGCGCGGAACAAAGCCCGCACAATCTCCTCGCCCCGCCGCGCCCCAGCCTCTGCGCATCGGCTGGAACACCTGGTCTCCGTGGGCGAGTCAATACGAGATCACCCTGGACCCAGAAGCGGAAGATACCCTCGCCGCCACGATCCAACTTGCCGAGAAGCTCGGCCACCGGGTCGAGCGTGTGGAGCCCACACCGTTCCCCGAGTACGTTGACGCCTTCCGCGCCATTTGGATGGGTGGTGCCTCGGGCCTCCCCCTGCCCGACGAGATCCTCGATCACCTCGAACCACTCACCAGTTGGCTCATCCGCACCGGTCGCACTCGACCAGCGGGAGACCTTCCGCAGGCGCTCGCGGCCCTCAGCCGATTCGAAAGCCAGATTATCGCAGACTACGCCCCCTATGATCTCGTCCTCACCCCGATGCTCTCCACTCCAGCCCCTCTCGTTGGTTCTTTCGATCCCAGCGACGGCAACCAGAACTTCATCCAGCAATGCCAATTCACCCCGTTCACCAGCTACCTCAACGTGGCTGGACTCCCTGCCATCTCGATGCCCGTGGGGGAGGGCCCGCTGCCGATGGGTGTTCAGGCGATCGGGCGGCCCGGTGATGAAGTGACGTTACTGCGATTTGCCGCCCGGCTAGAAGCGGAGCTGTGCTGGCAGAATCGAGTGCCTCCGGTCGCGTAAACTGGCAATCTCGACGCGCACTCGCGTGCACCGACATTAACCACGTACATCACCATCAGCCACCACGCCCATCTCCCATCGAAGGACGCCAAGAACACCTATGGACACCACGCCAGTGACCACGACTTCCTCCCGCCGCGCCATCTTTATCGACGTGGACGGAACCTTGCTCCTTGACGGACGCTACATCCCGGACTCCGCCATTGAAGCAATCCACAGGGCACGCGCGAACGGCCATCTCGTCTTCCTCAGCACCGGCCGAGCCATGCCCGAGCTGCTTGGCCAGATCCTCGACATTGGGTTTGACGGCGTCGTATCCAACGGTGGAGCATTTGCCACCATCGGCGACGAACTGATCGTGTCGCAGGTGATGCCGCAGGACGTCGTCGTCGAACTTGAATCTGTTTTTGCTGGGCGGGGCATACATTGGTATCTCCAGTCCTACGACCACCTCTTTGCGAGCCCGGGCCTGCCCGAACTCATGGAGAACTACCGGCGGCGTGACGAGGAATTACACCTTGAAAAAGCGGCGAAGGCAGGTGTGGCTCCCGAGGAGCTCGACTTCTTCACCATCGCCGTCAAAGAATTCAGCGATCCCGCGCTGCTTGACCGCTCCGGTATCGCAAAGGCTGTCCTCTTGAACGACGACGTCGACGCGATGGAGAGTCTTCTTGCCGACCTTTCGTCCGAGTATGCCGTTGTCAGTGGCACGATCCCGGTGCCCTTCGGCTCCTCCGGTGAAGTGACGATACTGGGTATCAATAAGGGTGCCGCAATCCTCGCGACCCTGGACCGTCTCGGAATTGCAGCGGAGCAGTCGATCGGTATTGGCGATAACTGGAATGACGTCGAGATGTTCGAGGTGTGTGGCACCTCGATCGCGATGGGAAACGCGCATCCCGACGTCCAGGTACTCACGGATCAGGTGACCGAGAGCTTGCTGGACGACGGGATTTATCGCGCGTTCGAGCGCAACGGACTGTTGTAGGTTCGACGGCGCTAGGCAAGTGGGCTAGGCAAGGACTAGGTCTTCGAGCCGCGCGTAGCTTGTCTCCATGCCGCCGGTCATGCCGGTTGCGAGGATCATGTCGCGAACTTCCGCGCTGGGATAGGTGATGACGATGCTGAGAAGCGTGCCGCCTTCCACCGGCGTCAACGTCATTTCGTTGAGCGTGACCGGACCATCCGAACCGATCATTTGCTCAGTCGACACCGAGCGATACGGGGCCACGGATTCGCGCAACTCGCCGGTGAAACCGAAGCGGCTGCCGTCGTCGTCGGACTCCCACTCGTAGGTGTAGGTCCCGCCGACTTCTGTTGCGATCTCGCAAACCGGCATCGTCCAACCGTCGGGTCCGAGGAGCCATTGTTGCATCAGCTCAGGTTCGTGGTGTGCGCGCCAGACTTGTTCGCGGGTGCCGCGGATGACCCGGCTGACGCGAACCTGGGTGTCGCTGAGAATCTGGGCTTCGGTCAGCTTCCCGTGAGCGAAGGAGGTGAGATCCGCGAGAACGTCGTCGATCTGGCCCATCGCAGCCTTCGTGCCTTCGAGCATGCCCATGGCGAGCAGCTGTTCGAGTTCGTCCGCGGAATTGAAATAGGTGGTTGTGATCATGCGCGCGCCGGAGTCGGTTTCGGAGAACGTGAAGACCATGCGCATTGAGGGCATGTCGGCGTTCGGGGAGCCGTCAGGTAGGGCGAAGCCGTCCTTTACCTCGAAGGAATGTGGGGTGTCGACGGCGACGAATTCCCAGTATCCGCCTGATCTCTCGCCGTCGGGGCCGGTCATGTAGTAGTGAGAGAAGCCGCCCGGAGTGAAATCGTGGCGCGAGAAGGTTGCGGGCCATCCCGGCGGCCCCCAGAACTTCTCTAGCTGGCGCGGATCCGCGTAGGCGTCCCAGAGGCGTTGGCGGGAGACAGGAAAGTCGGCGGTGATCGTCAGTGTGAGGGCATTGGGGTCACGGTCAACGGCGGTAATAGGCATGACAGTCCTTCTTTCACGTGGAGGTGGATGCGGCGTTGAGGTTAGGTTGGGTCGCTCTCGAAGAGGGCGTCGAGCCGGGAGACGCGGTCGCGCCATATTTGCTCGTAGGACTGCAAGAGGGACTGAATCCGTTGCAGGGTGTCGGGATTGGCGTGGACGAGGCGCTCACGGCCGTGTTGTCTCTTCGTCACTAGCCCGGCTCCTTCCAACACGGATACGTGCTTCTGCACGGCGGCGAATGACATCTCGTATTCGGCGGCCAGCTTTGACACGTTCACCGGTGCCGTGAGGGTGCGGCGAATGATATCGCGCCTGGTCGAATCGGCGAGGGCTCGAAAGATTCGATTGGCCTCGTCGTCTGAGGGAGGGATGAAGTTTACATTTTCTACAACCATTTGGTTGTATGTTATTCTGGATTGAACCAGGAGTCAAGGGGTGTAGCAGTGCGAGGTGGGAATCCGGGCCGCGTCGGAGGAACCCGGGGAAAGATTCGAGGAATCCGGGAAGAGGTCGGCGGAACCCGGGAAGAGATTGATTTGTGACCGGTGTCTCAATAGGCTCGTGTCATGGATACTTCAGATGCACACGACGATTCCGGACGATTTCAAAGCGCCGCCGAGGCTGATTACACGAATCCGAGCAAGGAGCAGGTCCTGCGTGCCGACCTCGAGGAACGCTGGCAGGACGAGTCCCCACAGACGGCCCGAATGACTGATCTGGCTGACGAAGTGGATGGAAATCTCGGCACGCGCGAGCGCGCCAAAGAGTAGTTCTCCATGCTGGTATGACAAGCGCCCGGTCTACCGACCGGGCGCGAGAGTTTTGTGCGTGGGGATTTTGCCCGTCACGTAGCTTGGCTATTGTTCCTCGCGGTTCTTGATATACCGCTCGAAATAGATGTCGATCGCGATCCAGTTTCCCATGGCCGTCACGGCCCATACGAGGAGCGTTGCGCTAATCCATCCTTGGCCCCAGATGCGGATTCCACCCGGAAAGAGGGTGGCGATGAATAGCGCTAGAAACGTTGAGATGAGGCCAACACCGCTGACGAGGGCCGTAGCATGCTTGCTCGCCATCCTCGTGACGAGCGGTGCTACTATCGTTTGCGCCACCGTGAACACCACCACCGAGGTGATGAAACCGAAGATCCGCACCCGCACGGATGGTCCAAGCAACAGATGCGCGAGTAGCATCGCGAACGCTGACGACACAAGGTTCGTTGCGAAAACATAAAGCGAGCGAAACACGTGAAGCCCCTTCCGGCCACGGCGAGTTGGACGGTCCAAGCCTAACCCGGAATGGTTGGTGTCCGGGATGAACGGTGGGGAGGTTCTACCCGCCTTATCTGGGTTATCCGCTGAACGGACGGGCCTTACCGGTTCCGATTGCTGAGCCGATCTCTCACCCTCCTCAACCCGTTGAGCTACCATCCCTACTAGCTAACGGAAGCACAACCCGGAACTCCGTGTGCCCAGGCCGTGACGTGACGGTTGCGTCGCCTCCATGAGCATGAGCGACGGAGCGCACGATGGAAAGCCCGAGGCCGGTTGACCCCTCGGAGGTAGTGCGTGCCGAATCACCCCTGACAAAACGATCAAAGATCTTCCCCATGAGCGCGGGATCAATCCCGGGGCCGGTATCCGTCACGGTGAAAACAGCGGTGTTGCCCTCAACCGTAAGCTGAGCGGTCACTGCGGTTCCCTCGGGCGTGTGCTTGCGCGCGTTCGACAAGAGATTGCCAAGAAGTTGAGCAATGTGGCCCGCATCGCCGCGAATGAGGACGGGATCATCCGGGATATCGGCCGTCCACTCGTGGCGGCGGCCCGCGGCGGTGGCATCCATGACGGCGTCGAGAACAAGTTCGCCGAGGTCGAAGATCTTCGATTTTTGGAGCATCGGCGGAGCGGTGACCTGCTTGCTTGAGCTATCCTCACTCGTTCCCGTTCCTGTCGAGGAGTCGTTCTGGGCAACCGACGTCCGAGCAACTGACTTCTCAGAATCCGTGGCTCCGGTGCGAGCCTCCTCAGCGGCATCGAGCCGAGCAAGTAGGAGCAGATTCTCCACGAGGGCGCTCATCCGCTCCGACTGCTGCAAGACCCGCTGGAGGAGCTTCTCACCATTCTCGTCGAGAGCTTCGGTCAATTGAATCATTTCGGCATATCCACGCACGGAGGCGAGGGGAGTGCGCAGCTCGTGCGAGGCGTCAGCAACAAATGCGCGGAGCTTCGCCTCGGATGCGGAGCGTTCAGTCAACGCGGAGTCCACCGAGTCAATAAGCCGGTTGAGTGCGTGCCCCACGTCGCCCACTTCGTCCCTGGGCAGCGCCAGGTTATCGGGGACACGGTACCGATGAAGATCGACATCACCTGACGCCATCGGAATTTCCGAGACCTTCGCCGCCACATGCGACACCTGTTGCAGCGGGCGAAGTGAGCGACGGATCCACCACCACACACCAAGGCCAACAGCAAGGAGGGCAAGGAATGAACCAACAAGCTGAATCGCGAGAAGGCGTGCTTTTGTATTGTCTGCCTGATCAGTCGAAATCCCGAGAAGGAGGATTCCGTCAGAGGTGGAGGCATCCGCGGTGCTGTTGCCTCCACTGTGCCCGTTGTCCTTGGTTCGCTCAACTCCGGCCGTCTCGTCCTCGGCAGTACCGTCATAAGCAGTCCCGCTATAAACTGCGGAATCGCCAGAAGAGTTTTCGTCGCCTCCATAGAACCCGCTCGTGTCCGCTGGTCCCGGACCTTTCCCGGACACGATGGGAGCAGCTCGGATCGCGTAGCGACCAAACGAAAGATCGATCTCCTTAAACAACCCTTGCGAGGTCGAGGCTTCCTTGTTGCTCTTCACCACGTCGAGAAGCTGCGACACGGACTCGCTGTCTAGGGCCACTCGCTGGCCTGACTCGTCGATATGTCCCGCAGAGCTGACCGTACCGTCACTTCCGATGACCATCACGATACCGCCCGCCGGAAGTCCGGGCGCGTTGATGGGATTCTTGGTGGCAGTATCCGTCGGAGAAGAACCTGTGTTGGAAGAATTCGTGTTGGTCGACCCCGATCCGCCGCCCGGATCCTTGAAGCCGGGTAAGGACGCACCTGGGACGGGACCGGTATTGCTGACGAAGCTGGAGGTGCGTCGCCACGATTCCGTAAGTGTGTCGCGCAGCTGGGAAGTCACGACATGTCCGGCGATGCCAAGAGTTGTCACCATGAGAGCTGCGAGCGCGAGGGCGACGACGGCGACCACCCCGGCCATCGTCCGCAACGCGAGTGAACGGCGCCGGACGGACGTCATCGAATCAGTCGCACCCATCTCAAGCGGGCCTGATGACATAGCCGACGCCACGCACGGTGTGGATCATGGGGTCGTGGCCGGCGTCGATCTTTTTGCGCAGGTAAGAGATGTAGAGCTCAACGATGTTTGACTGTCCGGCAAAGTCGTACTGCCAGACGTGGTCAAGGATTTGCGACTTAGAGAGCACCGCCTTGGCGTTTTCCATAAGGTAACGCAGCAGTTCAAACTGGGTGGCGGTGAGATCAATACTCTCGCCCGCGCGTGTGACTTCGTGTGTCCGGATGTTTAGCACGAGGTCCCCGACAACAACCTCCTCGGTATCCTGAGAGACCACCCCGGACCGCTCGACGAGGCGGTGCAGGCGGAGCAAGAGCTCACCCATGGCGAAGGGTTTGGTGACGTAATCGTCGCCTCCGGCTGAGAGACCTTCGATGCGATCGGCCACCGCGTCCTTGGCCGTGAGGAAAAGCGCCGGGATATCGGGCTGGAAAGCACGAATCTTGGCCAGTACTTCCAAGCCATTGAACTCAGGAAGCATCCAGTCGAGGACGAGGACGTCGGGCACGAAGTTGCGGGCTGCTTCCACGGCGGCACGGCCCGAATGGGCCACCTGCACCTGCCATCCGCAGATCGTCAGGCCCATGGAGACGAGGTCCGCGAGCATCGGTTCGTCGTCCACAACGAGCGCGCGGACGGGCGATCCGTTGGGGTGTTGCAGCTGGGGAAGCTTGTCGCGCAGCTTGATGAGCTCGGGGCCGACCCCCGCCACCAGGGGAGAGGCCGAGTCTGGTTGGGAGCCGGGCTGGGACGCCGAATTGGAGAGGGAGGAAGAAGCCATGAGTCCATTATGGGCTGTCACGGCGGGGCGCGTCTGTAGTGGCTGTTCCGTGTGCATCCGCATGACGGTTCTCATGGCTTCCTCCTAGATATTGTTGTTCAGTTCCGGCAGCTGTTGTTGTTCAGTTCCGATGAGGCGTTCGTGCACGAACTCGCCGTGTAGCGGCCAATGTCGAACACGAACCCTCAAGTAGGCGAATGTGCAGGTTACGGACGGCCGCCCATCCCTCCCATACCACCGGAGGTGTACTCTCCCGCGGTCGCAGTGACCAGTGCCGTTGCGGTGCCCAGGTCAGTCTGGCCCTCTGAGGCGAGCTGGTACACCGTGTACTCTTCACCTGCGGTCAGCGACTCAGAGGAGAAGACCAAGTGAGAAATCGACTTCAAGGTCGTGAACGCTGCAACGATCTTGCCGCTAGAATCGGCGATCGCCAGGGGTGTCCCTGAGGCTACGCTCGACCCAAGTGCCGTGCTGATTGACGTCTGCGACGACGACGTATCCGGCGCCTCCGCCATGCCTGAACTTCCTGTCGCAAGCAAGGTTCCACCCGTGATCTCGAAGGTGCCAGCAACATCTAGTGCACCGTTCCCATCGTTCTCTGGACCGTTGACGGTGATGGTTCCGCCGCTGATTTCCATGGAGCCGTTGGAGTCGAGGCCGTCACCACCGGCATTGACCGTGATGGTTCCTCCGGTAATGGTGATCATCTGGTCGCCCGCGGCTTCCATACCTCCGCCTCCGCCGCCACCGGGGAATCCTTGAGGAGCCCCACCACCGGTCATGTCTCCCTGGGTGTCGGTGGGAGCCTCGCCTGTCAGCGGGTCACCCTCAGGCATCGTTCCATCGGCAGGCATTGAGCCATCGGCAGGCATCTGACCACCTCCTGGAGCGGCAGCATCTTCCGTTGAGGTTTCGGTGCCATAACCACCGGAGGCGTTGATGCCGTCGTCGTTCGACATAACGTTCACCGTGCCGTCGCTAGTAAGGATGCGAGCGGCTTCGATTCCTTCTTCGGACTTCGTGACGTCCACGGTGCCGCCGCTGATGGCGATGGCATTCTCAGCCTTGACGCCGTCGTCGTCCGTTGCGACGGTGAGCGAGCCACCGAGGATCGAAAGCCAGCCGCGGTTCTCCTCCTCATCGTTGTCCGAGCCGAACCCGGTATCGGTGCTGGTCACGTTGACGGAGCCGGAGACGAGGACGAGATAGTCCTTGCCGATGATGCCGTCGTCCACGGCGGTAACGGTGATGTTGGGACCATCGATGACGAGGCCGTCCTTAGAGTGGATGGCGTCGTCGTAATTGCCCGTGACAGCGAGCGAGCCCGCACCCGTGACCGTGAGATCAGCCTTGGAGTAGAGGGCGGCGGAGGCCTCCGTATTGGGATCACTTTCGTCGCTCGGGCGCGTGGTGGCGTCGGTCAGCGTATTCTGCGAGTCCTGCGCGAGAATGACGGTCACCTCGTCGGCGGAGGTGATGTTGATGGCTGGGCCCGTGGACGAAGTAATCGACGCGTCGTCCAAGATCAATTGAACCGCTGCCTCCGAATCGGAGGTGACCACCACCTGGCCTGCCAGCGTGCCGGAGAGGCGATAGGTTCCGGTGCCTGAGATTGTCACGATGGCCTCGCCGTCCGCCTCACTCACCGAAATATCGGAGGCGTCCGGGCCCGACGCGGTTGCTGAGGTTCCACTGAGCGTCACCGTGGTGACGTCGGAGTTCTCGTAGACGGCGTCGTCCGAATCGTAGTGGGTCGCGTCAGCAAGTTGGTCAGTTGACGTGATGGCGATGGCCGCCGTCGCCTCACCCGAACTGTTTGCCGTGCTATCTGCGGATTCGGTGGCACTCACGCTCGTTCCAGCCGCGGTGTCCGTGGTGGAGCTGGCCGTTCCGGTGGTCGAGCACCCCGAGAGGACGAGCGCGCCAGCACCCAACATGCCGAGTACGGCCGCGTGGATGCGGCGGGTGCGGGCGGTCGCGGGCAGTTTGTAGAAGCGAGAGATGTTCATGATGGCCTTTCGGAAGTTAATGATTGACGCGATTGATACCGCGAGATGGATTGACGCCGGGCCCACACACCTGATGCAGATGATTTCGATGCCTGACTCGGAGTGTGGTGAAAAATATCTTCGAAATCGCACCATGCCTGTACGTATGGCACACGCATCGTCGAATAACAGAGATATTTTTCGTTGGGTCGCTTAACGAGACTCAGCGGGCCTGTGGATTGGGGAGTTTCGCGGAGGGAATAGGTCTAGTGTGGGTCGACGACAGCCTTGAGGTACCGGTCGATTGTTCGAGTCCAGCGCTCGCGCGGTAGTTCCGGATGGAACAGTGCAACGCCAGCCGCATATTTGGAGGAGGGGAGCGGACGATACCCGGCCGCCCACAGATAGCGATCTGCATGTGACGCATGGCCCGGAGATTTCGTCTCGACAATGACTGCGTCCGAATGGGCCGTCGCAGAGCCGTCCGCTGCGATCCAGGTGAGATCCTGGTCGATCGTCAGACGCATGTTCGATGCCGCTAGGTGAATTGTTGTGCGGCGATAGCGGGTTCGCAGTGCCGGTTCCAGATGAAGTGTGTCAGCATCCACGCGAGGAGCGAGACACTCACCAATGAACTCCGAGGCGCGTTGCTCCGTACCGAGTGCGTCCCACTCGACGCGGTCCTTGACAGTCTGCGCGCTGGCGGACTTAGTTTTCACCTCAAGAAAGCTCTGCCCGGAATCCATGTAGGTGCGGCGGCGGACTTTAAACCGTCGGCGATTCTTTTGCACGGCCATGCGATAGCAGGTCATCTCCGGGGTATCAAGATAGATCGAGTCATAGAGGGAGGAACGGTTCCCATCGATTTCCAGCACCCGTGCGCCCTCGCGGGAGTCCATGCTGGCCAGCCAAGCGACTAATTCGGTAGCGATGTCCTGACTGAGAATGTATTTGCGATCGCGGCGGGTCTGAAGTGCGGCAAGGGCGTTGAGTTCGTCAAGACTAATAGCGGGCATTAGCTGTGCTGCCTGGTCGAGGGGGCTGAGTGATGATGTCCCCTCAGAGAGGTGTTCTCTTGCGGTGGGTGAACTTGCCATTGTTGCGGAGGAGTGCAACCGCTGAGCGGAGGGGTGGTTTATTCCGAGTGTTTGCGTCATCGGTCGTTCACCGTACCTGCGAATCGGTGCGCGTGGCCTTCGCTGGTAGCAAGGTTCGTTCCCCATTCGGGCGTGGCTGCTTCGGCCGTGTTGGAACCATACAACGAGAGAGGTGCATGCTCGCCCTGAGATGAGCCTGCTTCTGCGCTGGTTACGGCTTCGGTTGGGCTACCGGTTGCTAAGCGGTAGGTCACGTCGACGATCGTCTTGTCGAGCACGAAGTCGGTCTGGATGACCGTCACCTGAGTGATCTGAGCTCCGAGCAGCTCGGCAAGGTAGGCGCTAAGCGCGGCTTCGTTGGCGATGGCGCGGTCCACAACCATCCGCTGCCTGCGTGATCCGGCCATGAAGCGAGGATGATCGACGACCGCCAGAACCACGACGGGGAGGGCCATCAAGGTTGCCGTGAGCCATAGCTGCCCCACTCCGATTCCTGCGATGAGACCCATCGCGAGCGAGGAGAAGAAGTAGGCGACGTCGTGCTGTTCCAGTTCGGTGGAACGCAGGCGGATGATCGACAGAACGCCGAACAGCCCAAGGCCCACACCGAGTGAGGCCGTCGAGGACACGTTGATGAGCGCCGAGGCAACAACGAGCACGCCGGCGTTTGCTCCAATGAAGGACACCACCAGGTCCTTGCGCCCATGCCGCCTGCGATACATCCCGAGTACGAGCAAAATAATGAGGGCCAGATCAATGGCTACGAGTGTCCAGTTCATGTGAAGTCCTTTCTCTTGACTTCACTTTCGTGGCGCAACCTGTGCTGAAACTGTGTTTACTGCAAGCCCTTCTTATGACTTTCACGTGGCGACGGCGACCTGCATCACGTCGCCACCACCGTGGGGAGATGTTGCTCTGGCGGAGTACGGGGAGAAATTGGTGGAATAGCCCTAGCGATGTGAAGGAGGTCGGTTGATGAGATGGAGACGACGACGGCGACTCAAGAAAGTCCGACCCGGCGACGGCAGCGAACTTACGAAGTATCGCCTATGGCAGTCGTTTTCTCGTTCGGTCTTTTATATTGACCTGCCGCCTGAGGAGACGGATAAACAACTCGAAGGCTCCGGTAAGGGCAACGTTCTCGACACCTACGCCGTTGACGTCCACTTCTTCGCCGAGGATCTGAGAAGCGCCGAAACCATCGACAAGTTGTCCGGGATCGGTTCCTCCGTTGAAGACTTCATTTTCGGCCTAGATAAGGATCCGGATAAGAATGCGTCTGCCGGGGAAGATCCCACAGATTCGAATCATCACGAGGATGCGTCCTCGGGTTCCACAACGCCAAATGAGGCCGCAAACAGCCGTTCTCACGGCCCAGGTGATGGCAAGATGCAGGTGCCGCCAGCGGCGTTGTACCGCAATGGCATTCAGATTGCTCGCGCTAATGTGCCGGCTACTTTCGCGGTACCGGGCGGCGTTATTGATGTCGAAACCAGCATGTATGGTTTGAGCCGGATTCATTACGTCAACGACGACGGCGCAGAGCAGATTCTGCAGCCTGATCGACATGCGCCGGAAGGATTGCGCGCACGATTCGATAGCCGTTACCCGCGCACGAGCAAGATGATTGGCTGGGTAGCAGTCGCGATTCTCATTGTTGGGCTGGTGACAGGCCTTCCTCAGATCGTCGAACTCTTCACCAATATGGATGTCATCTCAACCTGGATTGGCTGGTCCTTTGAGTCCCCGATTAACCTTCCTAGCTGGGTAAACACCATGCTTTTCGTGGCGGGTATTCTTGCCGCAACGGAACGCGCCCTCACCTTAAGGAATCATTGGTTCCTGGACATGGATACGACGTGGTGGTCGCTCTAGCACGCCTCCGATGAACTCTGGATTCCACCAGCGGTGTCAGATGCCCCAGATTGTCAGTCCGAGTAGGCGGGCCCGGGATTGAGCCAGTGCTCGTGCACCAACCGAATCTGCTCGGGCAGCACGCGCGAGAGTGAAAGCTCGGGAAGATCGTGCACCGAGAACCAACCCACCTCGCTCGTCTCGTTGCTGGTGTAGTCGAGGTTGACGGTACCCGTCGGCTCGCAGACATAGAATAGTTTGTAGATCTGATGAGCAAGTGGTGGGTCATGCGGCCACTTTTCTCTGTCGACGACGGCCGCCAGATGCGTGGCTGTGACCTCCAGTCCCGCCTCCTCGAGTACTTCGCGTTCGGTGGCTGGGCGCGGTGATTCGAGGATGTCACACCAGCCGCCGGGCAGTGTCCAGCGACCATTATCGAGTGTTTCTCGAACGAGGAGGACTTCGCCCTTCTCGTTGAAGACAGCACCGCGCACGTCCACCTTGGGTGTGGTGTATCCGGCCACCGAGGCGACCTTCTTGTCGTATGCGGCAAGGGGATGGGCGGCAACGTGTTCCAATAGTTCACGGGCGAGTTCGCCGAGGCGATGGAAACGTTCGATATCGAACTGGTCCGTGCTGTACCACAGGCCGGTTTCAGAGATGGCTGCCATTTCCATGGATATGCGGCGGAGCTGATCCGATTCAGGTGAGAACGGTGCGGTCTCTAGGGTGCTGGAGCTGTTGTTGCTCGTGGACGTTTCCCTGCTGCTTTCTTCGGGGACCCGCGCCAGAATCTCCGTGTTGGGAATGAGGAAGAAGGCATCGGGGTCGGTTCCCCAGGTGCGCCAGGCGGCGACAATGGCGGTGACGTCGTCGTCGGACAAACCAAGCTGGGCGGCCTGCGAACGGAAGGTTGAACCATCCACGCGACGGGCCTGGCTCTCGCCCCAGCCTCGGCACTGCTCGGCTGAGGAGTAGGTGAAGTTCGAGGTGGTAATGGTCAGCTCGGTGAGGTCTGCGGCCTGGAACCAGCGGCGGAGGTGACGTCCGGCGTCCGGCTCGGCGCGGTTGGCGCGGGCGATGTCGCGATACAGCGAACGCCAGGTCTCCAGTTCGGGGAGTTCGGGGTACCAGGACATAGCCGCGTAGTCGGCGTCACGGACGGCGATGAGGCCGCCGGGTTTGCAGACGCGGCGCATTTCGCGCAGTGCGCCCACTGGATCA
>RRZU012599048.1_pt1 | contig 13802 bp, 8 predicted proteins | sample 2165561 | NCBI WGS metagenome assembly RRZU01 (sample SAMN10456909, study PRJNA506462) | wastewater metagenome | isolation source: wastewater sludge | place: USA: Moscow, Idaho
GTTGATGATAATGATAAACAATGGATTGCTTATTCTTCTCAAGAGCATGAAAGGGAAACTGCAATAGAAGCAATAAAAAAGATATTGGATGATAATTCAGTTAGATATACACTAGATACGATAATAGAAAGAATAACCAATGTAGTAGATGAAGTTGGTGAAATATTTGAGACAAATAAAATTACACATAAACAAAGGATTCCTTTCTATATCTTAGTACTACATAAATTACTAAAAAGGTAAATTTATGAAAAGTAATTCTCCTTTTTAAGGAGAATATAAAATTTTTTTCAATTTTTGTTAAAAAAAATGCTTTAGATATCTTTTATCATTTCAGCTTCTTTACAAATTGATTTATAAGTACTTAATTTAAGATTATCAACCATTTCAAGGATTTCTTTTTCGATAGATTTTTTATCTTTAGATTTATCTTCTAAAAAAATGTTATCAATTTTTATTTCAAATTCTCCATCTTTATTATTGAGGAATTCATATTTTATTTTACAATGTCCTTTTCCTTTTAAATCATCAAATTTGTATTTTGATGTCATACTCCAACATTTAATATATTGATGAAATTTATCATCTGAGATAAATAATACTTTATCAACTTTTTCACCATCAAGTTTTAATTTTTTAATTTTCTCTTTCATCCATTCTAAATCTTTTGGTAGACTTTTTGTTGATTCATCTATTTCAATATTTAAAGTTTCTAATGTATCAAAACTTAAAAAACCTGAAATATTACATGTTGAAAGATTTAAAAAAAATTTCATAATTAATTCATTATTGTTTTTTAAACCTTTCATTGTAATTTTTTGAATTTGCTCATTTTTTTCTATATAATTTTTACTTTTTAAATCATTTATTAAAAAGTTATTTAATTTATTATTAATGAATTGAGTTTCATTTGCTGTGTGTATTCCAGTTGTAGTTAATTCTAAACCATTTGAACTAACTTTTATATCAAGAGAAGCATTGAATTCTTTTTCTTGTTCAAACCAGCTTTTATTACCATAATTTCTATTGATTTTATATTCAAGCCTAACATGTGCATCACTTATCTGTATAAAATTTACAGATTTTTGTCCAAACTCGTAATTCATATATTTTGTATCTATAAATTCATTAAAATTGATTTTCGGGAGAATTTCAATCAATTTTTTATTTTGTATATTACATTTTATAGTACTTGATCTTTTCTTTTCTTTTCTTTTTCTTCTTTTGTTTTTTGTTTTTCTTTTAATTTTTCAAATTCTGATGGAGAGATAATTAGAGATGAAAACATAGGAATAGTTTTTTCTCTATTATTTGAGCAAGTGAAAATCCCTTTTTCTTTTAATATAGTTTGTAAATCATTATCACTAATTATGGTTTTATTTAACATATTACGTAAATTATCACCTATTGGTAATATCATTCCATGTTTGTTATTTGGTTGATTTTGCATAATTATTCTCCTATATTTTGAAATCTTTCATTAAATGAAGAAACAGTTATTTTATTAGTAAAACTTTGCTCTCTAAATAATCTTTTAACTTTTGAAACAGAATCTTTATGTAATAAATTATCATAATCTGGAAAATAAATATCAATTAACGTAAAATTTTTTGATATATCATGTGCTAAACCAAATATTCTTTTTAAAGAATCTTCTTCAAATTTATCTTTTATTACGACTATTAGAGATACTTTTGCTGAATCTATTTCTTCTAATTTGTACAGTTGTATATCACTAAACATCATTTGTATTGGAAGTATGTCTCCATCATATTGTTTATTTAAAGTAGATGGATTATTCCCAGTATCAATATAATGAAATTTTAGATTATGATTTTTATATTTATTCTTAACAAAAGATATACTTTTATTTAAAAATTCCATTCTATTATTATCAAGGACATAAACTGCATTATAAGTATATTCATCATCAAGTCTTGCATTACAAATTTTATCAATTATACTCTCATTTTCATTTTTGTTATTTATCCAAATTAACAGTCCTTTTGTTTCTGGAATTGTTCCAGTATAATCTTCATTATATTCATTTTGTAATTCTGATTTATCATAACATTCCATCGCTGTTACTAAATCTTTAAAGTGACTTTTAAAATCATTTACAGGATTTGTTTTATAACTATCTTTTGAAAATTTAATTGAAATTACAATATGGTCTAAGATATCTTCAAAAAAAGGAGAAGGATAAGGGAATAGCCCATCAATACCATGTGTTTGTCGTCCATTTGTACCATCATGTTTATGTTTTTGACTTAAAAGACAAGGTAAATCAATAGCTAAACTAGCATCTCCCCATCCAATATTTTTAAGAAAATTAAGTACAATTTTCTCTCCTTGCTCTCCAATTCTTTTTGATAATTCACCCATAAATAACCTTTCTTAATTTATTTCTTCATTAAAATATATTTTATAAAAGTACATATTCTTTTCTTTATCATAACCTTTTTCTATATTTTTTGTTCCATTTTCTTTATCAAGTAATACCTTTAGCTCTAATTTAGTATCTAATTTAATAATATTCTTAATTTTCTTTTTTTCTTTTTTTATATCATTTTGAGATAGTTCAAAACTATCATTTATATCAAAATTATATGATTCCTTATTTTGTTCATAATAGTTAAAAAATTCCTCTTTTATATCATTCTTATGAAAGATATTTTCTAATAAATTATCTTTATCGTAAAATTCATTATCTTCAAAATAGTTTATGTAATCGTTATTGAAAGAAAATTCAGTTTCTGTGTCATATTTCTTTGATAAAACATCTTTAGAAAAGTTTTTACATATATCGATAATTTCTTTTGTTTTATAACTATTAGTAGATACTAAACCAATATTTAAAAACTTCTTTAACCAATAATCAGTTACTTGATTATTATCAATATTTAATACATGAAATCCATTTTTTTCATATTTATTAAAAATAAGACAAGCTTTTTCAATTTTTGAAGTATTGATACCATCTTCATCTTTTAATATTATATTTTTTTCATGTTTAAGCACTTTTAAAAAAGATTCTTTTTTTTCTGATTTAAAAATTCCTATGCAATTTACATTTTCATTATCTATTTTAATATTAGAAAATCTTGCAATAATTATCTCACCTCTATTTATTTTTGGGTGAATAGAGTTTTCATATAAATGAGTAGCAATTTTTTTAGAAGAGTTAATAAAAGTTGTTTTATCTAAGTTATGAAATATTTCTTTGCTATATGTATATATTTCATTTAAAGTTACACTACTACTATGTTCAAATTTATGTAAAGAAAGTTCCCCCATAAAAGGTTTTAAGAAATAATACAATAACGTTTTTTCTAAATGTTCATCAATTTCTTGTATTGTTGAAGATAAAAAAGCTTTTTCATCCCTAAGCTTGTTACCTATCTCATGAACAATTAAATACTCAATTTTACTATTTGAGAAATCCATATTTACCTAGATTTAATTTAGAGTGATTTAAAGCCTAATATTATAATTTTTATTATTGTATCTAATTTTTACTATTCTATCAAAAAACCGTCACATATCGTGTCACAAAAACTAGAAATTCTAAAAATCATCAAGCTTACTATAAAATATTGAATGTAATGAATATGTTTTATAGTAAGCCAACAAGCGAAAGCGCGTTAGTATCCTAAAAGCTAAATCCCGCTATCCGTTTAAAAATAAAATCAAAGAAATTTTATTACACTACTATCGGGGCTATTTTGCTAAAGCAAAAAAACTCTTCTTTACTTTTAAATTTATATTTCATAACAGAATAAAAACTTATCTCTTTTTCTGTCAAAAATTTTTCACTTTCGTTAGTTCATCGGGCTTTTTATGGATTGTAATGATTAGATTTTTGCTTAGAATAAAATTCAAATTGGAACGGGTGAGAATTTAATTTTAGTATCAGTAAATAATCTAATAGAGTGAAATGAGAGAAAAAGCTGAACTAATGAAAGTGTTTTTTGATTTTGAAAAAGATTAGATAAGTTTTTATTCTGTTATGAAATATAAATTTAAAAGTAAAGAAGAGTTTTTTTTGCTTTAGCAAAATAGCCCAGATAGTAGTGTAATGAAATCTTTGATTTTATTTTAAACGAATAGCGGGATTTAGCTTTAGAACACTACCGCCCTTTGGTTGTTGGCTCATCCATGACTTACTCCATTTCATTCCGTAAGCTTTCGCGGTGAGCTTGATGATTTAATTTTTATTATAAAGACTTTTTATGAGAATAAAGCAGATATTTTATCAACAATTATTATTAAATATATTTTAAACTAAATTTTAGATAGAATCACATAATATGAACCATGGGGAATAATAGGAAATGAGTAAAAATATGTTAAGTAAAATTGATAAAACTTTTAATATAAATTTAGAAAATGGTTTATATAGTTTTAACGATATTATTAATACTGATTTTTTACCTCAAAGATTAATTCGCTCATTGGATGAAATAAGACCAAATTTCCTCTTTATATTTAATTTAAAGCCCATAATACTTTTTTTTGACAAGAATAAAGATAAAAATGAAATGTTTAAACAATGTTGGAACTTTGCAGAGAGTCCAATAATTATAGTTGAAAATGAAAATGATTTAGAAATATATAATGGTTTTGACTATATTATAAAAGATCAATCATTAAGTAAATTAAATAATGATGATAATGAAATTAACTATATATCATTGATAAGTGGTAAATATTTTGAAAATACTAAGGATATATTCGAAAAGAAAAGTACAAAACTTGATACAAATCTTTTAAAAAACATTAAAGAAGCTAGAGAAAACCTTTTAAAATTAGATATTGATACTCATATAGCAAATTCATTAATTGGTAGAATAATCTTTATAAGATATTTAATAGATAGAACTGTTGCATTAGGATTTGAAAATATTCATAAAGCATTAACTAAAGAAGATTTAAAAGAAATATTAGATTCGAGAGAAAGAACATATAATTTATTTAGATATCTTAAGTCAGATGATGGTTTTAATGGAGACTGGTTTCCTCTTGATGAAGAAAAAGAAAAAATTGTAAATAACAAGCATTTATTAATTTTAAAGAATTTAATAAGTGGCTATGATTTTAAGAAAAATCAAGGTAGTTTATTTGATATTTATGATTTTTCAATTATTCCTATTGAATTTATATCAAATGTTTATGAAAGTTTTATAGGAGATGAAAATCAAAAAAAAGATGGTGCATATTATACACCATCTTTTTTGGTTGATTATATTTTAAAATATACAGTTGATGCTTACTTCAAAAATAATCCCAATGAATACAATTGTAAAGTATTAGACCCCGCTTGTGGGAGTGGCATTTTCTTAGTAGAAACTCTAAGAAAACTTGTATCTCAGTATGAAAAGGTTATCAATGAACCTATAACTTCAGAACAAATCATAAAACTTGTAAAAGACAATATATTCGCTATAGATAAAAATGAAGAAGCATTAAATATAAGTGTATTTTCACTTTATTTAGCAATGCTTGACTATCAAAATCCAAAAGACATAGAAAAATTCAAATTCCCATATCTTTTAGATTCTGATAAAAATAAAGATGTTCCAAATTTTTTTAATAATGATTTTTTTGATATAGAAGCTCCATATAATAAAATATTTAAAAATATTAAATTAGATTTTATAATAGGTAATCCACCTTATGGAAAAGGAAGTATTAAAGAAGATTCACTTGCAGATAAATATGTAAAATTAAATAAAATAAAGGTTGGTAATAAAGATATTGTTCAAGCTTTTATGATTAGAATTAAAGATTTAACTTCTATAAATACTAAAATAAGCTTTATTGTAACAAGTAAAGTATTGTATAACTTACAGACAAAAGAATTTAGAACAAATCACTTTTTAAATCAATTTAAAGTAAATCATGTTTTAGAACTTTCTTCTGTAAGACATGATATATTTGAAAATGCAAATGTACCAGTTTCTATTATATTTTATGAATATTGTAAAGAAAAAGAAGAAGTTGAAAAAAATGAAATTAATTATATTTCAATGAAACCAAATCCACATTTTAAAAAATTAAAAATTTTAATGCTTTCAAAAAATGATTTTAAAAAAGTTTTACAATCTAAATTAATAGAGAATGATTACTTATGGAAAATATTAGTTTATGGTTCATACTTAGATTTTAATCTTATCAAGAGATTAAAAACCTACAAAACATTTGATGAACATATCATATCTCGTCCTCAAGGTTTAATTATTGGAGGAGGCGATAAAAATCCTACTATTGAATATATTGGAATGCCATATATTCAGACTAACCAATTTAAACCTTTATATATAGATAAAAGTTATTTAGTTTGGGAAAAGGAATTTGCTCATAGAAATAAAACATTAGAACTTTTTAAAGCACCCGCATTATTAGTTGTTCAAGGTATTGATACAAAATTAAATATTAAAACTGGTATTTTAAAAAAAGATTCCATATTTACAAGTTCAATAACAACAGTTAAAACACTCCAAGATAGTAATATGTATGAAATGATGGGAATCTATGCATCTACATTTTACAAATATTATATAATGCATACAGCTTCATATATAGGTATTGAACGTGAAAAATTATTAGAAAATGATAAATTTAACGTTCCATATATACAAAGTCAAAAAATAATGCAATCAGCAAAAAGTATTGAAGAATACTCTAAAAATGATTTTGCACAATATGATAAAAGTTTTGATGATTTAAAAAATAACTTAAATAAAAATGTATTAGAAGCGTTTAGCTTAAATGAACAAGAGTATTCTTTAGTGGATTATACTAATGATATCATCTTACCATGGATTATGCAAAACAAATATGATATAGCTTTTGGAAATTTACAATTCAAAGATAAAAGACTAGATGAATATATAAATATTTTTATAAAACATTATTTAAAAATATATGCACAAAATAATATGTATTTTTATGCTGATGTTTTATGGGATAAATATACTATAGGTATCTATTTTAAAATATCAGATAAAAAACCAAATGAAACAATCACTTGGAAAAAAGAACCAAATATTCAGAACTTTTTAAAACTATCAAATGGCATGACCATTGAAAGCCTATTTATACAAAAAGATATAAAAGGATTTGAACCTAATGGATTTTATATAGTTAAACCAAATGAATATAAGAATTGGCATAAATCTATTGGTTATCTTGACTTTTATGAATTCGATAAAGCTATTTTAAAAGCGGGACGATAGTATGTTTGATGAATATAGTAAAGATTTAGATGCAAGTAATTTCTTAACAAAAAGAATAAATTATATAACTAGACTTAAGAATCTTTTAAAAGAGATATTTGAAAATTATAAGCAATTATTAAAAGATAAAATAAAATTATCAAAAGATGAGAATAGAATTAGAGATATTTTAGTTGATAATTATTTTTCTAAGAATATAAATAATTATAAGTTTAAAAAAGAGGAAAATAATAATCTAGGTAGAGTTGATATATTTATAGAAGAAACTTTATCAAATGATAAACCAGAATTTATTATTGAATGTAAAATATTAGATAATAAAAATATTACAGGAACAGAAGGAAAAAATGCAAAGTATATAAAAAATGGTATTCAAAGATTTTTAACAGAATACTATTTTTCATATAATAATTTTTATGTAAATGCCATGATAGGTTTTATTATTGAAAAAATAAATATAGACAATAATATTAACGAAATCAATAATTTATCTACAAAACTTTTTAACAATTCTTATAAAATAATTGAATCAATTAACTTAATAGATGAAAATATTTACCAATCTAAATATCAAACTATAAATAACAAAGAGTTTATAATTTATCACCAAATGATGGATTTTTCAGAAAATATTTAAAACTCAAATAACATAAAATATTTTGCTTTAAATAAAAGAGAAAGAAAACTGTTAAAATTTTGAAATATATTTTAATAAAGTGTTCCTATTTCATTTATATATTCAGTAGTAAAATTCACTTCTTAAACTTTGGATACTTGAATCCATATGTATCTTCATTTAAACTCTTTTAAAATTTCTTCTTTTGTCATCTCTCAATCCTTTTAAAATTTTGTTTCCATTTTTGAAGTTTTTATTATGTTATGAAATATAAATTTAAAAGTAAAGAAGAGTTTTTTTGCTTTAGCAAAATAGCCCCAATAGTAGTGTAATGAAATCTTTGATTTTATTTTAAACGAATAGCGGGATTTGGCTTTAGAACACTAACGCCCTTTGGTTGTTGGCTCATCCACGACTTACTTCATTTCATTCCGTAAGCTTTCGCGGTGAGCTTGATGATTTAATTATTACTATAATATATGTTTTCACGAAGATTAATTTCTTTAATAGCATTTTCTCTTTCTAAAAGTTCATTTAATGTAAACTTATCTTTTTTTGAAAGAATAGGATTAACTTGTATTTCTATTACACCATTTTTCTCCTTTGCCTGAAATGATGAGTTATTAAAAGTGTTAACAACTTTATTTAGTATAGGTTTTCCTATTCTTTGCTTACCAGTTGCTTTTTTAATATCATCTTTAGTTATTTCTAATTTAAAGCCCTCATCATTATTCCCCAGTCTAACTGCATTATCATGTGCAATATTTTTGAGTGTTTGAGTAACGTTATTTGTATATGTGTTTAAATCCATTATTTTCTCCAATTTCTAATATTCAAAATTATCTCATAAAACTTCTTATATAGATATTAAACTCATATTTGATACATAATTATTCATTTAAGACATAGAATATGTGAACTTTTTTATTTAATTTAATTAAAATTACACATTTCCATATTCTAAGAAAGAAAAAAAGGGCTAAAGCCCTTTTTTCTTCTCAGCTCTTAGCTGTCTTTCTTTAATAGTTTTTATAAATCAAGATTCTCTTTCAATAGATATACAATTTCTTCATTTTTTATATGATGCTATTCAAGTTGTTCCACCACCTGCAAAACTATCTAAGACTATATCATTTGGATTTGAAAAAACTTCAATTAGTCCACCGATTAGAAACTCTGGTTTTTCTGTTGGATGATTACTTTGTTTATTTCTTCATATTTCATAATTTAAAACATTTTTCATTTTTGATTGACTTAAAAAATTAAAAGTTCTTGGTTTACTAAAATTTCATCAATCATTCACAAGCCATACTCAAGTTTCAATACAACTTCTAAATCATGTTTTTCTATAGTGAAGTTGTGGATTTGTTTTGTTAAATATTATTGGTGTACGAAATGTAAAAAGTCATCTTCTTTGCATTTCATAAGCTAACCATCAAGAGTATTGATAACCGAAAAATAATACCATACTAGCATTTGGTTTTAAAATTCTTTTGTACTCAGTACATACTTCAAATACAAAATCTATATACTCTTGAGGAGAATCCCATTTATCCCATTCTCAAAAATCTGCTTTTACAATTTTATTGCCCCTTATAGTTAGTCATCAATTATTTGATATGTTATATGGAAAATCAGAACAAATAAAATCTATTGAAGCATTTGGAATCTTTTTCATAACTTCAAGACAATCTCATTGAATAATTTTGTGTGTAATTGTTTTCATAATGTATAAAATTAAATATATAAAAAAGAGGTTCTAAGACCTCTTTAAAAGTTAAATTATTTGTTAAAACTTGTTGTTTTAATCAAGACATAAAAATAAAACCCATCTTTTTTAAGATGAGTTTATAGCTCTTGTTCTCATGTGTTTATAGATTAAAGAATATTAAATATTAGGACGATTAATCCCACTGATTAATGACAATGCGGTATTATTTGTCAAATGTAATATATTTTGCTACCTTTAAAATTTATATGCAAAATATAGTTTTTGAAAAAATTGGATTATTCTTTTTGATGATAAGTGCTTTTGATGATTTTTTGAAAGGAAAATATTTTCAAAAAACATTTTATAAATGATAGTTTTCAAGAGATATTTTTATACCTTATAAATTTTAATCTAAAAAAATATCCTTGAAACCGCTTATTGTAAAATTAGTCAAGTGGTTGATTGACTATAACGATGATGCTACTGCGTGGATGGAGATGATTGAGTAGAGGATGAAAATTGTATTTATCTTCTTAGCAAGTGTAGATTATTAATATTTAAGAATTCTGAATTATTTGCATTTATCACTTTATTTTTATTATTAGTTCTTTGTGAACTTGTACATAATACACAAGCTTTTTTTGCTCTTGTTATTCCAACATAATGTAAATTTAAATCTTGATTATATGAAATATATTCTTGCATATTATTTGATATTGTTTTTGCAGGTAAAATCCATTCATACAAATCTAAATGATATACCAAGTCAAATTCTAACCCCTTGGATTTATGTAATGTCATAATTTGAATTTTATTTTCAAATCTTGAAGAATATACTTCTAACTCATTAAATATTACTTGTTCTAAAATAGTTAAAGACTTATCTAAATTTTTATTAGGCATTAAAATAATGCTAATAAATTTAAAGTATTCACAAATTTCTGAAAAAATAATATTTCCAGATTTTATACTATTCTTAATAAAAATGAAACTTTCTTTAATTTCTTTTTGTTCTTTTAAGTTCAATGTATCTAAAGAAATGAATAATTCTATCACTTCTGTCATTGTATAATTCTCTTCAAATACAAATTTTAAAATATTATCAAATAAATTAGATACATCACTATTATCTTGTTCCAAAGAAGATTGACTTACTACAATATGTGGTGTGTTCAAATTTCTATCAATGATTCCAGCAGTCCTATGTCCTCTTGTTAAAATAGCAACATTGGATAATGAATTTATATTAAAACTTCCCATAGTTATATTAATAGTTGAATCAATCCAATTTGCTATACTTATTTCATCTCCTATAGTATTTATATGAAATACATTCTTGCTTGGTGTTTCTAATAGCTCAACATTTGAACTCATCAATTTCAAAGAATAATTTATAATAGAAGAATGACATCTATGATTTCTTGTTAATGAAAATGTTGTAAAATTTTCATTTTGCATAAGAGAAGATAAATAAGAAGCACTTTTACCTGTAAAACCATAAATAGACTGGTCTAAATCACCTACTGCAATTGATTTTAAACCTAAATCTTTTAATTTCATAAAAATATTATATTGTTCATTTCCACAATCTTGAAATTCATCAATAATTATATATTTATATTTTATTTGTAAGTATCTTCTACAAGCAAAAGAAGTATTAAAAATATAAATAGCTAATTTATCTACTAAATTAAGAAATATTTTCCCATCATTAAAAAATAATTTTAAAAGATTTACATGTTCTGAATTATTATTGTCAAAATTCTTTTCTAAAAATTCTAATTTATTTTTTAATTCTCCATCTAATTCTATTTGATTGTAATCAACTATTTCAATTTTATTTTGAGGTAATCCAAATACTTGTTTTCCAAATGACAATATAATTTCAGATATATAAAATTTATGAATTGTTCCAAAAAATGATTCTTTTTTATTAACTCCATTTAAAAGACTCCTTTCTTTGAGTTCATTACTAGCTTTATTTGTAAAAGAAATAGCTATTATTCCTTCAAAATCTTTTAATGTTGGCAAAATTCTTTTAATTTTTTCTGCTAACACAAATGTTTTCCCACTACCAGGTCTTGCAACGGTTACTATATTACCATCTGCATTAATTATATTTTCTTGTTCTAATGTTGCTGTCATAAGTTTTCTATTAATTCTTTAGCTTTTTTTAATGGTTCACTTATAAGTTCATTTTCTAATATAGATAAATCATCTTTATATTTGTATAAAAATTCAAACATATTTTCACCTTTTCTATTTTGCATTAAAGTTAACATTTCTTGATTATCATTTGTATCATAAAATTCAATTAATTTATCATTTATTCTTGTATTGATAAGGTCATTTTCTAAATCTTTTTTAGAAATAAAAATATTATTTATTTTTAAAAAATTTATCAATCTATCTGCTGATACCATAACTGTTGTATTTGCAGGAGAATCAAAATTCCCTATATTTAACAAATCAGTATTTTGTTCTTCAGTAAGAGCATTATTTATAAAACTTTTATAAATATCAATACCCCTTTGAATTCCCGCAAACCTATATTTATCTTGATAAGGAACTTTAAAAATATCATTATCTGTCCTCATAATCCAAGGAATGCTCAAATGATTCAATACTTTAATATATGTTTTGAATCCAACACCATCAACCATTAAAATACTTATATTTAATCTATCTAAATCAATATTTAAAGATTTTGCTAATGCTTTATAAAATAATATTTCAGACTGTCCTTCTACTAAAAAAACTAAGCTTGAATAAAATGCTTCTGTTGAAATCAAATCCAATCTATGTGCAAAAGATAAAAAAGTATCTTCTAGTATATTACTACATCCATCATTTGCACCATAACTTGCACCATCTTTTTGATAAAATTTTATAATAGAATTTGGATTAAATTCTGAAATAATTTGAGGAGAATGAGTAGTTATAATTACTTGATTATTTAGCGTTGTAGATAAATATTCAGATAGCTTTCTTTGTTGATGAGGATGTAAATGTGCTTCTGGCTCTTCAATACAATAGAATGAAACTTCATTAAAATCACTCGAATTTGCACTAAATTTATTTGTCCACAAAGCTAAAAAGATTTGATTTAATTTACCATCACCGCCAATTGTCAACAATTTATCATCTGTTGACATTGAAAGATCAATTTTATTTAGCAATGTATTAATATCATCTCCTGCAACTTCAAATGCTAATTTCTGATTTTCATTTTTATATGACAATTTATTTAATTCTTCATTTATTTGATTAGTTGCATTTTTTACATATGAAATATTTCTTACTGTACTATTCAAACCTGATAATGTAGTTTCAACAGAATTAATAACTGTAGTATCATTACTTTTTTCCGTATCATTTCTTAAATCTTTGGCTTTTTCTAAAAGGAATTTTTTCTCTTTTGATATAAATGAATTAAGATTTCTAGTACTTGATACATATTTTAAATTAAATGCGCGCAAATAATATCTACTTTCAATTTCTTCCATTGTTTCTATAGAAGAACCCAAATATAATTTGTATTCAGGATTATTTTTTGAAATAGTATATTTCAAATATAATTCATTCTCATCTGAAATTTTTTCTCTTAATTTTGCAATAACAAAATCTTCTGTTATTTCATCAAATTTTATTGTTATTTCTATATCATTTGTTTCTTCAAATACGAAAAAATCAGATTCATTTAATTCTAAATCAAATTCAGATAAGTTTTTGTCTAATAATAATCTCAAGGCATACATTAAATTTGTTTTACCTATATCATTAAATCCCATAATAGCTGTATGCTTGTTAAATTTAAAATAAGCATCTTTAAAATTTCTAAAACCCTTAATTTTTATATAATCTATCTTCATTCGGTAAATTCCTAAATTATAAATTTTTTTTATACTAATTATATTTTTGATATTTTCAACTACAATATTTAATTATACAAAAAACTCGTCACAAAACCCGTCACAATTTTTATAAATTTCAATTTTTCACAAACTCATAAAATTCTCTCAAATCATTCAAATCCACCTTTGACAAATTTTCTTTAAAAGTTCAAACATCAAACCCTTTAGCACCACCAAACGCGGTATTTAAATATTTTAGGCTTTTAAATAGTTGATTCTCAGCTATTTGAAGCCTTTTTTTGTTATCTATAGAAAGTTCGAACATCAATTTTTTTATAATATAGGTTTTTCACTCTTTTGAACTTGTAGAATAGCTTCAATAA
>RRZU010474801.1_pt1 | contig 13798 bp, 12 predicted proteins | sample 2165561 | NCBI WGS metagenome assembly RRZU01 (sample SAMN10456909, study PRJNA506462) | wastewater metagenome | isolation source: wastewater sludge | place: USA: Moscow, Idaho
CCTGGCCGCCAAAGTGCGGCGCCCGCACATAGCGCGCCAGCGCCTGCGTCAGCGGCAAGTGGGTCTTTGAGCGGGCGGGCGGCGCCGCTACCGGTGTCATTTCAGCTATCGGCATCGTGTTGCTCCATGGCGCTGCGCGCCCTCAGCCCGCCCCGAAACCGGGACCGCCCCTGCCGGGGCAATGTGATCGACGGACACTGTGCAGCAGCCCAGAGGAAACGTCATTTCCATTCCTCAGTACGACCGGGGCATGCCCAGGATGTGCTCACCCACATAGGACAGGATCAGGTTGGAGGAGATCGGCGCCACCTGGTAGAGCCGGGTTTCGCGCCATTTGCGCTCCACGGTGTATTCGGTGGCAAAGCCAAAGCCACCATGGCTTTGCAGACAGGCTTCGGCCGCGTGCCAGGAGGCTTCGGAGGCCAGCAGCTTACCCATGTTGGCATCTTCGCCGCAGGGCAGGCCGGCCGCAAACCGGGCACAGGCACGGCGCAGCACCAGATCGGCGGCCTGCATTTCGGCGTAGGCCTTGGCGATGGGAAACTGCACCCCCTGGTTCTGGCCGATGGGCCGGTCGAACACCCGGCGTTCGCTGACGTACTGCACCGCCGTGTCGGTGAACCAGCGCGCATCGCCAATGCATTCGGCGCCCACCAGAATGCGCTCGGCATTCATGCCGTCCAGAATGTATTTCAGCCCCTTGCCTTCCTCGCCGATCAGGCTGCTGGCCGGAATGCGCATATTGTCGAAAAAGATTTCGGTGGTGTTGTGGTTCACCATGGCCGGCAGCTTGCGGATCTCCAGCCCTTTGCCCTTCAGCTGGCGCATGTCCACCAGAAAGACCGACAGACCGTCGCTCTTGCGGGCGCAGTCCTCCAGCGGCGTGGCGCGCGCCAGCAGCAGCATCAGGTCGGACTACAGCGCCCGCGAGGTCCAGACCTTCTGGCCGTTGACCACGTAGCTGTCGCCCTCGCGCACGGCACGGGTCTTGAGCTTGGTGGTGTCCGATCCGGTGGTGGGCTCGGTCACGCCAAACGCCTGCAGGCGCAGCGTGCCGGCGGCAATCTGCGGCAGGTACAGGTCTTTTTGCGCCTGCGAGCCGTGGCGCAGCACCGTGCCCATGGTGTACATCTGGGCGTGGCAGGCGCCGGCATTGCAACCGCTGGCATGGATTTCCTCCAGGATCACGGCCGCCGCGCGCAGCGGCATGCCGCTGCCGCCGTACTCCTCGGGAATCAGCGCCCCCAGAAAACCGGCGTCGGTCAGCGCCTGGACAAATTCCGACGGGTAAGCGCCGGTCTCCTCCAGCGTGCGCCAGTAGGCGCCCGGAAAGTCGGCGCAGACGCGGCGTACGCTGTCGCGGATGTCGGCATAGTCGGTACCGGCTTCGATGTGGACCACGGCAGATTCGGTCATGGCTGTCCTCGCACTGTCAATTGGCTGTTCAAACACGGGCTCCCGGGGGTGTCACTGCCCCGTGAAAACGGGGGGACGCTTCTCGTTGAAGGCACGCACGCCTTCCATGCGGTCCTGGGTGCCCACCAAGTGGTTGTAGGCTTCCACCTCGAAACGGTAGGCCGTGCGCAGCTCCATCTGGCCGCCATAGCGCACCGATTTCTTGATCTGCCGCACTGACAGCGGCGCGTTGCCGGCAATCACCGCCGCCGTCTCGTGCGCCCGTTCCAGCACTTCGCCCATGGGGTAGACGCTGTTGGCCACGCTCCACTCCAGCGCCTGCGTGGCGGACAGCGGCTTGCCGGTCAGCAGCAGCTCCTTGGCCCGGCGTTCGCCCACGGCGCGGGGCAGGTTCTGCGTGCCACCGGCGCCCGGCATGATGCCCAGCGTCACCTCGGGCAGGGCAAAGCGCGCCACCTCGCTGGCATAGACAAAGTCGCAGCACAGCGCCATTTCCATGCCGCCGCCATAGGCGTGGCCGTTGACGGCGGCCACTACCGGCAGCGGCAGGTCGGTCAGCGTCCAGTACATGCGCTCGAACAATTCGTGCTGCAGCTGCCACTGGCGCTGGGTCATGCCGTTGCGCTCCTTCAGATCGCCTCCGGCACAGAAAATCCGCCCCCCCGCACCGGTCAGCACCACGCAGCGCACCGGGCCGGCATCCTCGGTCAGCGCGCTCCACAGCTGCAGCAGTTCGCGCCCCATCTGGGTGTTGAGGGCATTGCCCGCATCGGGGCGGTTCAGTGTCACCTGCAGCACGTGCGGGCCCACGAGCGCCACATCCAGCGTCTCGTAGGCGGTGTTCACAACATCCATCCATGGCTCCTGTGTCATGCCAGCTCCGGAAAAAGCAACTGCTGGGTATGGGCGCCCAGCGCAGGCGGGGCGCTGCGCACACGCGGGCGCTGACCGTCCAGGCTCAGCGGCAGCGCCACAAAGCGCATGCCGGTACCGGGCACGGGATGCACCAGGTCCAGCGCCTGGGTCTGGGCGTGCTCCAGCATCTGGCCCACCGTATTGACCGGGGCACAGGGGACGCCGGCGGCTTCCAGCGCCTCCACCCAGTGGGCGGTGGGTCGGGCTGCCACCAGCGGGTCGATCAGGCGGTACAGCGCCTCCTGGTGCGCCACGCGCTGCGGGTTGTCGATGAAGCGGGCCTGCGTGGCCCATTCCGGGTGGCCCAGCACGCCGCACAGGCGCTGGAACAGCGCATCGCTGCCGGCAGAGATCACCACCTCCCCGTCCCGTGTGGCATAGGCCTTGTAGGGCGCAATGCCGGGCGCTCCCGAGCCCTGCTTTTGCACCTGCTGGCCGCTGGCCATGACCTGGCCGGCCAGCAGCGATACCCAGGTGGCAGCGGTCTCGAACAGCGAGACGTCCACCGTCTGGCCCTCCCCCGTCTGGTGGCGGCGGTGCAGCGCGGCCAGGATGCCGATGGCCCCCCACATGCCCGTGCCCATGTCAACGATGGACGGTGCCACACGCACCGAAGCCCGGCCCGGCTCGCCGGTGGTGCTCATGATGCCGCCGAAGGCCTGCATCAGCGGGTCGTAGCCCGGGCGGTCCTTGAGCGGCCCCACCGCACCGAAGGCCCCCAGGTTGCAGTAGATCAGCGACGGCTTGTCTGCCCGCAGCGTGGCCGCATCCAGGCCCAGCTGCTGCACATGGCCGGGGCGCAGGTTCTGGATGACCACATCCGCGCGCTCGGCGATCAGACGGCGCAACGCCGCCACCTCCTGCGCATCGCGCAGGTTGCAGACCACCGACTGCTTGTTGCGGTTCAGCGCCTGGAAATAGGCGCCCTCGCCTTCCCAAAAAGGCGGACCCCAGCGGCGTGCATCGTCACCTTCGGCTTTTTCCACCTTGATGACCTCGGCCCCCATTTCGGCCAGGATCAGTCCGGTGAACGGTGCTGCCACGCTGTGACCCAGTTCCACCACCACCAGCCCCTGGAAAGGCTGGGCGGGTGGCGGGGAGGACTGGAGAGGGGGGAGAGACATGGCCGGGCACTTTCAAATCCGATGCATGAAAATGTAATGTACGTACATTTAAAACAATGTACGGACAAACCCGCTTTGACATGGCTTAACCTGTCCGCAGGATTGCGTTCTCTGCGACACTGCACCCCGCATGCCCCGAACCGCCACGCCCTCCTCGCACACTGCCTCCCGCACGGCCAAACGCCCTGTGGCTGCCGATGGCCCGCTCTACCAGCAGCTCTACCAGCAGCTGTGCGCCGCCATCCAGAACGGGCAGTACCCCGTGCACAGCAGCTTTCCCACTGAAGTCCAGCTCTGCGCCCAGTACGGCGTCAGCCGCCACACGGTGCGTGAAGCCACGCGCCGCATGGTGGAGGAAGGTCTGATCAGCAAGCAGCCCGGCGCCGGCAGCGTAGTGCGAGCCACCCAGCCGGTGGTGCCGTATGTGCTGACCTCGGAAAGCACCTTCCAGGATGCGATGACCTATGGCGATAGCACGCGTCTGGAAGTGCTGGCCAGCCAGCGCAAGGAGGCCGATGCCGCCCTGGCCGCCATCCTGCACTGCCCCCAGCGATCGGTGTGGATGGAACTGACCGCCATGCGCCACCCCACGGGACAGGTCAGTCCCATGTCGTACTCGCAGATCTACCTGCGCCCGGCATTCGCTGAAATCATTGCCCACCTGCATGGCGACCACCCCAGCATCTACACGCTGCTGAAGACGCTGTGCGGCGTAGAGGCGGACAGCATCCGCCAGCGCATCGAAGCCGACCTGATGCCCGATCCCGCGCTGCACCTGCTGCGCCTGCCCGCCGGCAGCCCGGCCCTGCATGTGGTGCGGGCCTATTACGACACCCAGGACCAGTTGCTGGCCGCCTCGGTCAACTGGTACATCCCTGCGCGCTTTCGCATGGAAACCACCTGGCGCCGCGAAGACGGCGGTGCGCCGGTGGCACATTCCATCACCGCGCGCTGAGGCGCGCTGCACGGCAGATCACGCCACCCGCTTGGCCCCGGCCACGCAGGCGATCACGGCCACGGTCACCGCCAGCATGGCCGGGCTCACCGCCTCACCCAGCAGCCAGGCCGCCAGCGCCAGCCCCAGCAAGGGCTGCAGCAGCTGCAACTGCCCCACGGCCGCAATGCCGCCCTGCGCCAGGCCCCGGTACCAGAAGACAAAGCCCAGCCACATGCTGAACAGTGCCACATAGGCCAGTCCCCACCAGGCCGGGGCGCGCACGGCGCTCAGGTCAGCAGGCCACAGCCACAGGGTGAGCGGCAGCATCACCGGCAGCGACAGCACCAGCGCCCAGCTGATCACCTGCCAGCCGCCCAGGCTGCGCGAGAGCTTGGCCCCTTCCGCATAGCCCAGACCGCACACCGCCACGGCCAGCAGCATCAACCCGTCCCCCACGAACGACGCTGATGCGCCCTGCTGCCAGACGGCCCACAGCGCAAAGCCCAGCACCAGGACCGCACCCAGCAGCGACAGCGCCCAGAACGCCGGCCGCAGGCGCTCACCGCCCCGCCACACACCGCACACCGCCGTGCACAGCGGCAGCAGCGCCACCAGCACAATCGAATGCGCCGCCGGCACATGCTGCAGCGCCAGCGCCGTCAGCAGCGGAAAGCCCAGCACCACGCCCCCCGCCACCACAGCCAACGACGCCATCTGGGAGCGCGCCGGGCGCGGTTGCCGGCACCACAGCACCACCACCAGTGCCAGCAACCCGGCAATGCTGGCACGCGCCACCGTCAGCCACACCGGCGGCAGATCCAGCACCGCCAGCCGTGTGGCCGGCAGTGAGCCGCTGAAGATCACCACCCCGATCAGGCCGTTGAGCCAGCCTTGGGAACTGTGGACAGGGGTAGACGCCGAAGCAGCTTGGGCGGAAGAGGTCATGGCAGTGGAACGCGGTGCAACAGGAACAAGGCCGCCATGCTAGGCACACAACCCAATACAATCAAAAAATTGTCATGCGCACAAAGCCGTTGCGATGGTTGCGATGGCTGCGCTGATCCGCCCCATGGCCACCACTTCCCTAGCCCGCACCTCCCGCTACCAGACCGTGGTGGACCGCCTGGCCGCCGCCATCCGCAGCGGCCAGTTGCCGGCCGGCACACGCCTGCCCACGCACCGTCAGCTCGCGGCCCGCGAAGGCCTGGCCCTGGTCACTGCCAGCCGCGTCTACGCCGAGCTCAGCGCCATGGGCCTGGTCAGCGGCGAAACCGGGCGTGGCACCTTCGTCAAGGAAACCGCACTGCCGCCGGGCCACGGCATCGACATTCCGCCCGCTGCGCTGGGCAGTGTGGACCTGAGCTTCAACGTGCCGACCTTGCCCAGCCAGGCCGAGCTGCTGCGCACCGCGCTGCGCCAGCTGGCCCTGACCGGCGACCTGGAAGCCCTGCTGCGTTACCAGCCCCACGGCGGCCGCCCCCGCGACCGCACCGCCGTGGCCCAGCACCTGCGTGCACGCGGCCTGCAGGTCAGCGGTGAGCAGGTGGTGCTGGTGGACGGCGCCCAGCACGGCCTGACCGTGGCGCTGATGGCGCGGCTTGCGCCCGGCGACGTGGTGGCCGTGGACGCACTCACCTACCCCGGCTTCAAGCTGCTGGCGCAGCAGTTGCATCTGGAGCTGCTGCCCATTCCCGCCACACCGCAGGGGCCCGACCTGGCCGCGCTGCAGCAGCTGTGCCGCCAGCGCAGCGTGCGTGCGGTCTACACCATGCCCACGCTGCACAACCCGCTGGGCTGGGTGCTGCCCCTCGCGCAGCGCCTGCAGCTGGTGGAACTGGCGCGTGCGCACGATCTGACGCTGATCGAAGACGGCGCCTATGCCTACCTGGCCGACCCGGCCCCGCCGCCGCTGGCCGCACTGGCGCCGGAGCGCACGGTGTACGTGTCCGGCTTTTCCAAGAATGTGGCGGCCGGTCTGCGGGTGGGCTTTGCCGCTGCACCGCTGGACTGGGTGCCCGCGCTGGAGCGCGCCATCCGTGCCACCACCTGGAACACCCCAGGTGTGATGGCCGCCATCGCCTGCGGCTGGCTGGAAGACGGCACCGTCACCCGGCTGGAAACGCACAAACGCGAAGACGCCGCGCTGCGCCAGCAACTGGCGGCCCGCGTGCTGGGCACGCTGCTGCCGGGTCTGCCCCGGATCCACCACCCGCGGTCCTACTTTCTGTGGCTGCCGCTGCCGCCCGAAGTGCGTGCCGACCAGATTGCGGCGGCCCTGCTACAGCAAAGGATTGCGGTTTCCACGGCCGAGCCGTTCGCCACCACCGCCCAGGTGCCGCACGCCCTGCGCCTGGCGCTGGGATCGGTGCCGCTGGACGTGCTGGAGCCAGCACTGCGCCAGGTGGGGCAGGCCATCGCGGACGCCAGCTACTGAGCCCCGCCCTGGCCCCCGTGCTCCACGGCGTCCGAGATCTGGTCCGACGCAAAGCGCAGCCGGTTGCCGTCCGGATCGGTCAGCAGAAATTCCCAGCTTCCCCAGGGCGTGGCTTCCAGCGGATTGGTGGGCCAGATGTCCCGCGCCTCGAACGCTGCCAGCGTCGCGCGCGCATCGGGCACCACAAAGTAGACGGCACCGCCCACCTCGCAGTCGCCACGGTGCTGGGTCAGAAAAATCAGTTGCCGGCCCGCACCGCTGTCGCGGGACAGCTGGGCAAACAGCGGGTAGCCGGGTTCAAAGCGGTGCTCCCAGTCCACGGCAAAACCCAGCCCGTCCACATAGAACTGCAGGCTGCGCACCGCGTCGGTCATGCGCAGCTGGGGAATCACGGTCTGGGTCGGCATGGTCATGGAATCACTCCTGCAGGGACAACGGTAGGTGGGCGCACAGCGCATTCAAAATGGGCTTGCCGGCACACCCGGCAGCCATCGTAGCGGCTTGCATGCGGGCGGGGACAGATGTGACCCAGCGCCCGGCGCCGCTCACTCCGGCCGCAGCGGCTCGCGCAATCTGCGGTCCTGCCGGCAAGCGGCCAGCGGTCTGGCCCGGGCCGACAGAATGCGCTCCACCCGCTGGCTGCGGGCGTCGGCCACCACGCGCAGACAGGCGCAGCCGTAGCCGTAATAGCCATTGGTGCGCACCCATTGCGCGTCGCTGAAGCTGGGCCAGTCGCCTTCGGCCTGGTGGCCGCCTTGTGAACCCACGGTCCAGCTGCCGTCACGGTCGTTCAACCAGGCATTGGACGGTGTGGGGTTTTCCCACCAGCCGCAGCGCAACTGGGAAGCCGGGGCTGCGTCCGCCGTCCCGGCCTGCACCGGGTGCAGGCTCCATGCACCCCACAGGCGAGCGCACAGTGCCAGCACTGCGGCGCGGCGCCAGTCAACACCGCGCCGCATGGCCACTCCCCGACACGCGGCGGGCCGAGGCACGCACCCAGCCTCGATCCATCGCCGACCCCAGCGCAATGCCCACCCCATAAGCCACCAGATCCAGCGGATCAAAGCCATTGCCCAGCACCAGATACGCCAGCTTGTTGGCGCGCAGCGCCTGTATCCAGGGGGCCTGGTAGAGCTGCAGAAATTCAATGCCAAACGCGATGGCCAGCGACCATGCCACCAGCCGGGTGCGCGGCATGGCCGGCTGTACCCAGGCCACACACAGCAACACCACCCAGGCCCAGAGTGCATCGCCGGGGTAGTTGCCCAGCGCCGCAGGAAACGGCACCAGGCCGCGCCGGGAGGCCAGGCCCAGGGCGATGACCAGCAAGGCCAGCAGCACCAGGACCAGGCGGTTGCGCCTGGGCATCGAAAAAGGTTCCACCACAGGTATCACATCCATCACCTTTTGTTCATTTTCCTGTGCGCCAGGGCGCGGGCGGCCGCTTGGGTCTGCAGTTGCCCAGCCTCCCGCCATCCAGACTGGCGGGAATGGCCGCCGCCGTCGGCACCCTCCGCCCTCACAGCAACACCAACCCGGGCGGCAGGCTGTCCCCCAGGCTGCGCTTCTGGTCTTCGGCGTCCATCTGCACCACCTGCTCCACCATGGCCACCCAGCGCGGCGGCGCACCGCTGGCCTGCATTTTCTCCAGCACCTGGGTGCGCAGCCCATCCGGCAGATCGCGTGCGCGATCGCCCGTCATCCGGGCCATTTGCACCGCGGCAAACATCGCGGTGTCGTTCTTGCGCCAGTCCTGGGCCAGGGTGGCGTTCAGAAATTCCTGTGCCGCCTCGGGCGGCATCACCAGGTGCGCATTGGCGGCCAGCGGCTGGCGCGCGGCCAGGCGGCCGATGGCCCACCAGGTCTGCACCGATTCACCCTCGCGCTGGAGCCGCTGCAGCATCCACTGGCCCATTTCCTGGCGGTACTGCCAGGGCACGGCCTCCATGGCCGCAAACAGGCGCAGCATGTCGTCATAGCTGCCATGGCTGCTTTTGCCGCCACTGCGTGCCGTCTGCTGCACGGCTTTCTGCATGTGGCCGGCCACGTCTTCCAGCAGCACCAGTTGCTGCGCGGCATCCAGGCCCGCAGCCACACGCCGCCAGAACACCCACCATTCGGTCCAGTTGGCGGCCTCCTTGGCATGGGCCAGCCCCTGGGCATACAAGGCCCAGACCTGCTCCATGCGCCAGCCGTCCAGCTGCGCCCCCACACCGGGCCGCAGGCACCAGCCGGACAGATTCAGCCACACGCGTTCATGCTCGGGCGTGCGGCGTCGGCGCTTGGCCCGCGCCAGCAGCGCGTCAAACAGTGTGCGCAGCGTCGCCACCTCCCAGCCCTCGCGCGGGCCGAGCAGCTTTTCCAGCGACTGGCGCAGCTGGCGCACCTCCTTGGCGCCCACTTCCTGGGCCTGGTTGCCAAAGATGCGTTCGATCTGGGCTGCGGCCTGGGGCAGGTGCTGCGCCGTTCTGTTCCCGCCCTGCGGGTTCTCTAGACCGTCTGCCGGCACGGGCGCAGCGCCGACATCCACGGCATGGCCGCCAGCACGCACATGGAAGGGCAGCAGCCAGGACTGGGCGGTATCCGCCACCGCCACGCAGCGCACTTCCAGCGTGCCGACCTCGCTCATGCAGGCCTGCAACTGCACCTCGATCTGCGCAGTGCTGTGGCCCTCCGGCGCCGGCAGCACGGTGGCAATGGGAGGCAACTCCACCCAGCCCTCGCCGTGCAGCGCCGCCAGCTGTCCAGCCTGCGCCGGCAGGTTGCCGCTGTGCGCCACCAGGCTGAAGCGCACGGCCTGGCCCAGCCTGAGCGCAAAGCGCCGACCGGACAGCACCATGCGCACGCCTTCTTCCGTGCCGCGCGGCAGCAGGCACAGGCCCTGCGGGGCTGCGCCTTTTTTGCCCGGCAGCACCAGCCAGTAGCTGCGCGCCGCGCCACCGCCGATCACCGGCAGGGCCGCGGCCGCCGACTTGCGGGTGGTGGTCGTTTCCGGAGCCCCTTCCGTGCGTTCGGGAGTCGGTTCGGAAGGTGCATCGTGTGCAGCATGCTCCTGCTGCGCACGCGCCAGGCCGTGGGCTGCGGCGCCACGCGCCACGGCCCAGTCCGGGTGGGGGTTGTGCAGCACCCGCACGGGGCTGCCGCGCCAGGCGGACAGCTGCTGCGTGAGCCGCTCCACCATCGCATGCGCATGGAACACGCCACCGTTCAGCAGCAAGGTGTCGGGCCAGGTGCCACCGGCATGCTGGGCCAGGAAATGCGCCAGATGCCGTGTGATGGCCGCATCCGCCGGATACGGCAGGCCAAACCCACGCAGCGCACCCTGGCGCTTGCCGGGCTGGTCGGTGGTCTGTGCAGGCGGCCAGAACCCTTCCACCACCCACTGCTGCACCTGCGCACGGGTCAAGGTGGCGGATTGCGTGGCCGCCAGCAGGCGGCTGCCGCCCCCCAGCAGGGTGATGCGGGCATGTTCCGGGGCATCGGCGGCCAGCAATTGCTCCTTGGCCAGGCGGCAGCGCTGCACCAGCTGGGCAAAACGCTGCGCAGGCAAGCGCTGGCCGGTGTCTGCAAACTGCGGCTCCAGCTGGTGGGCCAGTGCCAGATCCATGTTGTCGCCGCCCAGCATCAAATGCTCGCCCACGGCAGTGCGGGTCAAGGTGGGCAGGCTGCCATCCGCGGCGCCGGCAGCGGGGTCCACACGGATCAAGGTCAGATCGGTGGTGCCGCCGCCCACGTCCACCACCAGCACCAGGCGGCTGTCCGCCAGCTGCTGCGCCCATTGCGCGCCTTGCAGCACCAGCCAGTCGTGGAACGCGGCCTTGGGCTCTTCCAGCAGCTGCACGCCAGGCAGACCGGCCTGCGCTGCCGCCTCCAGCGTCAGCGCACGCGCGCCTTCGTCAAACGATGCCGGCACCGTCAGCACCACGCTCTGGTCCTGCAGCGGCGCGGCGGGATGGGCCTGGTCCCAGGCCGCTTTCACATGGGCCAGGTAGGACGCAGAGGCCGCCAGCGGCGAGACCTTGGTTACATCTTCTGCAGCCCCCCAGGGCAGGATGGGCGCCGTACGGTCCACGCCGGGGTGGGACAGCCAGCTTTTGGCACTGGACACCAGGCGGCCGGGAACCGATGCCCCCAGGTCCTGCGCCCAGCGGCCGATGACGGCAGGCGCATCGGCCGATGCCCCCTGCGGCGGCCAGGGCTGCTGCCAGGCCTCGCCCAGCTCACCCGGCGCAGCCTGGTAGCGCACCGAGGGCAGCAGGGGCAGCAGCGCCACCTCGCCCGCCGTGCTGCGCTGGGGAATGTGCAACAGTGCAATCTCGGCAGCCGTGCCGCGCACGGGCACGCTGGCCACCACGGTGTGGCTGGTGCCCAGGTCGATACCAACGACAAAGGCCGCAGACGCGGAAGGCCGGGTCACGCCGCGCGCCTTCAGGAAGGCTGGGCCGCGCAGTCGCTGCAGCGGCCGTAGAGCGTGATTTCGTGGCCCTCCACCACAAAGCCTGCCGGGGCCAGGCCCGCCAGATTGCCGGGACAGGCGTGCACATCGAACACCCGCTGGCACTGCTTGCACTGAAAGTGGTGGTGGTGGCCGTGGTGGGCCACCTCGTACATGGGGCTGCGCCCGGGCAGGTGCACCTCGCGCAGAACGCCCTCTTCCGCCATGGCCTTGAGGGCGCGGTACACCGTGGCAATGCCCAGGCCCGGCAGCGTGGCCTGGGCCAGTTCCAGCACATCCGGCGGTGCCAGCGGCCGGTCGGCCTGCGTCATGGCCTGCTGGATGGCGGTGCGCTGCTTGGTGGATCGTTGCATGGAAGACGTCATGGCGGGGGCTGCTTCAAGGAAGCGGTATTGTGCCGCCGCGGCCCCTCCGACGGTGGCCTACAGGTACTTGAGCCAGGTCAGGTCGCGCCGGCGCTGCTTGAGCGCGGCAAACCAGCGCACCGCAGGGTACAGCGCCACGGCCAGCACGGCGGCCAGCACCCACAGCCACAGCAGGTGGTCCAGGCCGAACAGCTGACCCTGGTTGGTCCCCCAGACGGCCACGGCCGCCAGGTACATGAACTTCAGCACATACAGGTGCAGCACGTAGAAGAACATGGGCGCCGCGCCCAGCGTGCCCAGCGGCTGCAGCCAGGGGCGGCCGGCACGCGCCTCGAATGCGTGCAACAGCAGCAGCCCGACCCCCAGCGTCAGCAACAGGAACAGCAGCGACGGCGGGTACTTGGTCACATTGAACCAGGACATGACGGTGTGCAGCGTGCTGGCACCGGCCTGCCAGGGCGCATCGCCATACACATTCAGCGTGCGCAGCACCCCAAAGCCCAGCAGACAGGCCGCACCCGCCACCAGCAGACGGCGCTGGCGTTGTGCCGCCTCACAGGCCCTGCCAAACCAGGGGCCGATGCCATAGCCCAAGGCGATCACGCCGATCCAGGGCAGCACCGGGTAGGAGGTGCGCAGCTGCACCCCGGCCAGTTCCAGCCAGCCCCGGTCATGCAGGATGGCCCAGGGCGCGTGCAGCAGATGGCCGGCGGGGAAATGCAGGCCGTCGAGCAGGTTGTGCCCGGCCACCAGCACCGCGCCCAGCAGCAGCAAAGCCTGGCGCGGCAGCCACACCAGCACCGACAGCGCCAGCATGGACAGGCCGATGGCCCAGATCACCTGCAGGAATACCTTGGCCGGAGGAAACTGGAAGGTCCAGGCAAAGTTGACCACCGTCACCTCCAGCAGCACCAGGAACAGGCCCCGCCGCCACAGAAAGCCCGAAGCCGCCGCCCGCGCCTGCCCGGCATCGGCGTGGCGGCTGGCGTACAGATAGGCGCCCAGCCCGGTCAGAAACACAAACACCGGGGCGCACAGATGGGCCAGCATGCGCGGGAAGAACAGGCCCGGCGGCGTATCGGCCACCACCATCGGATCCGGCACCTGCAGATGCAGATAGAAGGTCTCGCGGACATGGTCCAGCAGCATGAACAGCATGACCAGCCCCCGCAGGGCGTCGATCGATTGCAGCCGGCCAGCACCGGGCAGCGCCAGCGGCGCAGAAGCGGAAAAGGTTTTCACGTTTTATTGATAAAGATTTATCAATATCATACAGAGCGCCATTTCACATGCCGTGGCATGCAAGGCCAGGCCCCTGCTGGCAGGCAGGGCATTGGAGCCGCCAGCCACCCACAAAAAAAGCCCGCAGACCATGGGCCAGCGGGCTTTGCCACCAGGGATGAAAGTTTCAGGCGGCAGCGTCGGTAGCGGTCTCCGCACGCACGTCGAACTCCACCTTCCAGCGTTCGGTTCCGCCCACCGGCACGGCATTCAGCTCCAGGGTGCCGATATCCGTCACGCGCGCCTGCAGGGTCACCGGCACGACCTCGCCGGCCACACGGCCTGCTGCCGGCAGGTTCAACTCGATCTCCTGCAGCTCCACCAGTTCCTCCGGCCCCCAGAAGTCCAGCATGGTGCCCACGGTATCGGCACGGCGCACGCTGGAGCCAAAGAAGCGCAGGCGCACGGGCTCGCCCACGACCAGACCGAACTCCTCGTCAGGCAGCGCCACTTCCGAGCCCTCTTCCATGCCGAACGGCACCAGGCACAGCGCGGACAGCGGCGGCTCCATGCCGGGGATGGCGGGCATGTTCGACTCCACACCGACGTAATACGACTGGGCCGTGCCGCCGCGGATGCGCACGCCGCGGCCGCTGGTGGCGATATGGCCGTAGTAGGCCGCGCCGCGTGCCACGGCCAGGTCCAGATTGGCACCGTCCAGCAGGCGGGCGGGCGCGCAGGCTTCATCGTCCAGCCAGCCGTTGATGACCTCGACAATGCGCTGCTCGCCCTGCCCGGCCTTGAGCACGCCCCCGTTGAACAGGATGGCCGTGGGGTGCAGAAAGGTGGAGCCGTCCACCTGGTCGCCGTCCAGGCCGTCGATATCGGCCAGGGCATTGACCTGGCGGGTCAGGAAAGCGGCCAGATGGC
>RRZU011956711.1_pt1 | contig 13796 bp, 15 predicted proteins | sample 2165561 | NCBI WGS metagenome assembly RRZU01 (sample SAMN10456909, study PRJNA506462) | wastewater metagenome | isolation source: wastewater sludge | place: USA: Moscow, Idaho
CTGAAAGAGACGGTGTACTGACATGCAGGCAACCCGGCTGGCTATTCCCGAGGTGGTGTTGCTCGCGCCCAAAGTCTTTGGCGATGCGCGGGGCTTCTTTTTTGAGAGCTTCAACCAAGCGGCTTTCGATCAGGCAACAGGCACCCACCATACGTTCGTGCAAGACAACCACAGCCGCTCCAGCCAAGGCGTGCTGCGTGGCCTGCACTACCAAATTCAGCAGCCCCAGGGCAAGCTGGTGCGTGTGGTGCGCGGCGCCGTGTGGGATGTGGCGGTGGACATTCGCCGCAGCTCGCCCACCTTCGGGCAATGGGTGGGCGCCGAACTCTCGGAAGACAACCAGCACCAACTGTGGATGCCCCCCGGCTTTGCCCACGGCTTTGTGGTGCTGAGCGAGAGTGCCGACTTCCTCTACAAAACCACCGACTACTACGCGCCCCAGCACGAACGTTGCATTGCCTGGAACGACCCCCAGCTGGCCATTGCCTGGCCTGATCTGGGCATGGCCCCCGTTTTGTCTGCCAAAGACGCGCAGGGCAAGCTTTTTGCCGAGGCGGAGCTTTGCCATTAAAGTCATCTATTCCACATGACCACAAGCCTGGCAGAGTGCTGAAAATTGCTCTCTTGGGTACACGCGGCATACCCGCGAGCTATGGTGGGTTTGAAACCTTTGCCCAGCAATTGGCGGTACGTTTGGTGCAGCGAGGGCATCAGGTGACGGTGTATGCAGAGGCAACCACCCAAGGTGTACCAGACACTTGGTTTGAAGGTGTGCGCGTGCGTCATGTCCAGCGCCCGGCATGGGGGCCTGCTTCTGTCATTGCGTATGACTGCCGTTGCCTTGCCGATGCAGCAAGCGGTTACGACTTGGTGTACATGCTCGGCTACGGTGCCGCGTGGGCCTGCTGGTGGACGCGCAAAGTACGTGGCCAGATTGTGTGGCTGAACGTTGATGGTCTCGAATGGGCGCGGAGCAAATGGGGCCGCATTGCGCGTCTGTACCTGCGCACGATGGAGTGGGTAGCGTCCTGGTCACCTTCTCGGGTGCTGGCTGATGCGCAAGCCATTGCTGACCGTTATATGCAGTTGTATCCGCAGGCGGTACCTTGCAGTTTCATTGCTTATGGCGCGCAGTTACCCACGTCAACGGCGTGCCCTGCCGCCGTGCTCACACGCTGGAGCTTGCGCGAGAACGAATACATCTTGGTCGTGGCTCGACCGGAGCCTGAAAACCATGTGCTGGAGATTGTGCAGGGTTACCAGCGCTGGGGAGGCGATTGGCCCTTGGTGGTGGTGGGCAACGTGCGTCCTGTGACGCCCTACCAAAAGGCGCTCCTGGCCTTCGCCAGTGAACGTGTGCGCTTCATTGGGGGGGTGTACGACCCAGACGTCCTCATGGGTTTACGCATGGGTGCTGGCTGCCACGTACATGGGCACTCGGTTGGTGGAACCAATCCTTCGCTTTTAGAGGCACTGGCTTGTGGCAACGTGGTGGTGGCACATGACAACATTTTCAACCGTGAGGTGGCGCGCGATGCGGCACAGTATTTCGCCTCCAGCGACCAGTTGGCACAGGCTTTGGCGCACGTGTATGACCTCGATCCAGAGACACGTCTCACATTGGCCACACGCGCACGCGCTATTGTTGAACGACACTACGCTTGGGAGCACATCACAACGCAGTATGAAACATTGATGCTCGCCGATTGTGCCCACACGGCAGCAAAGGCAGGGCATTGATGGAGCCCTCCGTGCGTGTGTATGCCGTGGTGGTGTCGTACCGCAGTGACCCACAGCGACTGGCGGCGCAGTTCCAGAGGTTGCTGGCGCAGGTCGAAGGCATTGTGTGGGTGGATAACGCGTCCCCTGAAGGCTTACAGGGGTTGCTAGACCGCTGGTCTGAGCAGCACGTACACGCAATCTGGCTCGATAGCAACCAAGGGATTGGTGCAGCTCAAAACCGGGGCATTGAACGTGCCCTGGCATTGGGTGCGTCGCATGTCTTGCTGATGGATGACGATAGCTTGCCAGCAGCCGATATGGTGCCTCACCTGTTGCGCACATTGACAACACGCCCACAGGCAGCAGCAGCAGGTGCCTGCCATGCGGATCCCCGCAGACAAACGCTGCGCACGCCGTTCAGTGTGGTGCAAGGCGGGCGTTTGCGCTGGCTGCCTTGCGCAGATGACCAAGTGTGGGAGGTAGATCACGTGATCGCATCAGGCTGTCTGATTCCTGCATCGGTACTGCAGGCAGTCGGGCCTATGCGCGAAGATTTTTTCATTGATTGGGTGGACACCGAATGGTGTTTACGTGCCCGTGCGCAGGGTTACCAGATTTACGGTGTCTGCGCAGCCGTGCTAGAGCACACGTTGGGCGACAACGTGGTGCGTGTATGGGGACGGGAAATCCCCAAGCACGCACCCTGGCGACATTACTACCAAGCGCGCAATTTTGTACTCATGTTGCGTAGTTGCCCTATGACCAAGGCATCGTCGTTGCATATGGCATTTCGCCAATTCAAGCGTTTTCTTGTTTTCTCGACACTGGTACCGGGGCGCTGGCAGTATTTCAAGATGTGGGTGCGCGGCCTGGTGCATGGTTACCAGGGGCAAACAGGACCACGGGTTCGCCCAGGGAATAGGTAGATATTCATGGACATTGATAGCGTAATTGCTCCTTCAAACGGGCAAAAATTAGGGGAAATTTTGCTGGCCCGGCAAAAGCTCTCGCGCCACGATTTGGAGCGAGCCCTTGAGGTACAGCGCTCTATGGGTGGCAGACTGGGACGCTTACTCATCAGCTTGGGGTTGGTGGCAGAGCAGGATGTATATGCAGCTTTAGCGCACCAGGCGGGTCTGTCTTTAGTACGTCTGGATGGTTTCCCCCAGGAAAAACCTGAAACGGCGCAGCTGAACACTAGTTTTTTGTTGGCTAATCATTTGCTACCGATGGGGCACGTGGTGGCAGATGGACCTACCCCTGCTTTCGTTTCTGTTGACCCTAAAAATCCAGAACTACAAAACGCTTTGCGGTTGGTTTTTGGAAAATTACCCGAATTACATTTCGGGTTGGAGTCAGAAATTGCCACACGCTTGGATGAATGGTATGTCCAAAGCGACTTGCAAGACGACGAAAATATTGGTGAGACGTTTGAAGCTTCAGAATTTATTGAGCATTTGCGCGACATGGCTTCTGAAGCGCCGATCATTCAACGGGTCAGCCAGATTTTGTCGAATGCAGTAAATGCTAAGGCCTCTGATATTCATATCGAAACCTACGAAGAAAAATCGGTGGTGCGTATTCGTGTGGATGGCGAGATTTTTCCGATAGATGAAATCGATAACAAAGACGCACCAGCGGTGGTTTCGCGGATCAAGATTTTGTCCCAGCTCGATATTGCTGAGCGCCGATTACCTCAGGATGGGCGCACCAAGATCCGTGTGCATGGCAAGGAGATGGACGTACGGGTATCCACGGTGCCTACGGCGTTCGGTGAATCCGTGGTTCTGCGCTTGCTGGAAAAAAACTTTGACCTGCTGTCGCTGGAAAGTCTGAATTTCACCCCACCCACACTGCAGGCTATGCGCAAGTTGCTAGCGGTACCGCATGGCATCTTTTTGGTGACGGGGCCGACTGGTTCGGGCAAATCCACTACGCTGTATGCATCGATGCAAGAGCTGGAAGGACAAAATCTGAAGATACTGACCGTCGAGGATCCTGTGGAATATCGACTGCAGTGGCTCAATCAGGTGCAAGTACAGCCGCAAATCGGACTGACATTCGCGAAAGTTTTGCGCTCATTTCTGCGCCAGGATCCAGACGTCATCATGATCGGTGAGATGCGCGACGGTGAAACAGCAGAAATCGCCGTGCAGGCAGCGCTTACCGGGCACTTGGTGCTGTCGACATTACACACCAACAGCGCCATGGGGGCCATTGTGCGGCTGATCAATATGGGGGTAGAACCCTATCTAATTACGGCGTCTGTAGTGGGTGTGCTAGCGCAGCGCTTGGTGCGCCAGTTGTGCCGTGAATGCAAAACGCCCATGGCTCCTGAGCAAGCGCGTCTCGCAGCCTCTTCCCTGGGCGAACAGCTTGGGGACGGGATCGCACTGTACAAGCCTGTGGGATGTTCCCACTGCCGAGGTACCGGCTACCGTGGCCGGGTGGCGCTGCATGAGCTGCTGATGCTCACGGATGCCGTGAAAAAACGGGTACTAGAAAAAGGGTCATCGGCTTCTGGTGTAGATGACGCGTACGTGGGAGGGAACTTGTTGCACGACGGTGCTACCAAAGTCTTCCAAGGCCTAACCACCGCAGAGGAAGTGCTGCGCGTTGCACGTCAAAATGATTGAATACGAGTTTGTAGGCACCGCGCCTGATGGAAAGTCGTGCCAAGGTACGATCAAGGCCCCTAGTGTGGAGGGTGCGCGTCTTCGTCTGCTCGGTCAAGGGATTACGCCTATTCGTATATCTGCTGCCAATGATGCTGGACCAATGCCGAAAGCAGCGGCTTCTGGTACAGACGCTCGCCTCAAGCGTGGAGATGTTTTGCTGTTCAGCCGTGAGATGGCGCACCTAAAAAAAAGCAATATGCCTTTGGATAAATCCTTGGCCATGCTCAAAGAAACAGCCAATACCGATAGGCTCAAAATTTTTATTAGTTTGGTGGAGGACGGCGTACGTTCAGGCAAGTCACTTTACCAGTCATTGTTACCCTTTGAGCGCGATTTAGGACGCCAATATTTGGTACTGGTGCGAGCTGGAGAAACCTCAGGCTCTTTACAGGTTATTCTCCAAGAGCTCACTGCGCAACTGGAATCGGAAGACAAATTGCGCAATTACATGATTTCATCCATGACTTACCCAGTCATTTTGCTAGTGGTCGCCGTATTGTCGGTCGTGCTTCTTTTGGCCTTTGTCGTTCCTCAGTTTCGAGAAATTTTTGATTCTATGGGCGATAAACTCCCATATTCAACCAAGATAGTGATTGATTTAAGTGATTTTATTCGAAATCAGTGGATGGCTTTGCTTTTAGCGTTATCCATCATCATGGTGCTGATTTCGCGTTGGGCAGCCACACCCACCGGACGTCAACGTCTCGATAGTGCAGCATTAGAAATTCCATTGATGGGCAAGGTACTGAAGCAACTCCAATTTTCCATCTATTTTCGAACTTTTGGAGTTCTTTTGCAACGCGGTGTACCGCTGGTTGATGCATTAAAAATATCGATTGATACATTAACCAACACAGCATTGCGCCGCGACATGGAGCCTTTGGTCGACGTGGTAAAAGCAGGAAAAAGATTATCCTCCGGATTCGTTATTTCACATTTCAAAAAAACAAGCACGCCGCAATTGATCCGTGTTTCCGAAGAAACAGGGCAGCTTGATAGTACCCTGCTAGCCTTGGCAGATCGTTACGAGGAAGAGGGGCGCCGCACCATGGGACGCGTGCTGGCAACCATGGAGCCGCTGATTATCATTCTTCTGGGCGCCCTGGTTGCTTTTATCATTGTCGCCATTTTGGGCGGCGTCTTGTCTATTAATGACACCATTTAAATACTGCAAACAGAAGGAAAAATTTATGTATTCCGCAAAAATTTCCCATTCCGCCTTTTTTCGTCACAAAACGCGCCATGCTCGTGGTTTTACACTGATTGAACTATTGGTAGTGTTGGTAATATTGACGTTGTTAGCGGGTTTGGTTGGCCCCAAAGTTCTCGATCAATTGGGTGGTGCCAAGGCCAAGACGGCGCGCATCCAAATTGGTGAAATTGAACAAAGCCTGGATTTGTTCAAATTAGATGTTGGGCGCTATCCCAACGATGCAGAAGGTTTGCGTGGTCTTGTGGAGCGTCCTGCCACTGCGCAAGGTTGGAATGGACCTTACCTGAAAAAAGGCCTGCCAGTTGATCCATGGGGTGGTGCGTACCAGTACAAAAATCCCGGTCGCCATGGTTCGCCTGATGTCTTCTCTCTGGGCGCGGACGGTCGACCGGGTGGCGATGGTGAGAATGCGGACATCTTCAACTGATCTTTGGCTGAAGTCACGCGCAGTACAGCTTGTGCGCTTTCTATGCACCCATATTCCTCAGTCGTAGCGGCTAAATCCTTCGGCTTTACCTTGCTTGAGTTACTGGTGGTGATGGTGTTGGGCGCGATAGCTGTGGGTGTGGTTGGCGGGAGTGCCCAATCCTTCATGGAACGCGCGCAGTACCACCAAGCAGTACGCGATGTTGCCGGACACTTAGGCAAAGCACGCGCGCTGTGTGTACAAGAGGGGCGCTCCGTGGGTGTGGTGTACTCACCAGAGACGCGCTCACTGATAGTCGATGGGCGGCTGAACCTACAACTGCCGGACTCCGTGGAAGTGCATTGGCAGCCCACGGCGCATTCGGCGGCGATGCCAGTTGGAAAAGCATTACAAGGACACCCGCCTGTATTTGTGTTTAACGCAGATGGCGGAGCGCGTGGAGGTGTTTTTTCTGTGCTGCGTGGTGGGGTGGGAACCGCTTTTCAGGTGAATTGGCTTCTTGGCACGGTAGAGCAGTCACCAATTGCGAGCTCTTCATGAAGCACTGGCACCTTCGGTCTGCCCGATCCCGATTGCTTATACACAGTCGGCGTCTGGTACGCGGGCTCAGCTTACTCGAGGCCCTGGTTGCGATGGCTATTGCTGCCATGGCCTTTGCTGCCCTCTACAAAACAGTGGGACAAAGCTCCAAAAATGCCATGGACACGGATGACCGCGTTCAAGCTGCGCTGGTGGCACGCTCAGTCTTAGCATCGGCGACTTTTGCTGAAGACTTGCTCAGCCAAGCATCGGGCGAGGCGGGAGTGTGGCAATGGGGGGTTCAGGTGTCGCCGACCACGGTGGCTATTCGTGAGGAAGGGGCTCCAGATATGCCACCGTTGGAAGCGGCGATGGTGGTAGTGCAGGTTGCCCGCAATGGCACTAGTGTGCTGACTTGGACAAGCTGGAAGCCCTACAGGAGGGCGCCATGAAGCATGCAAAAGGCTCACAGCAAATAGGGTTTACGCTGCTGGAGTTACTGATTGCACTGGCCATTACCACAGCGGTGGTAGGGCTCGTTTTTGCTGGATTTGGAGTCATTGGTCGAACGGAAGAACGCAACCAACGTGTCCTTGACCGTGCTGAACGCATGTTGGTTGTAGGGCAGTGGTTGACACGAAAGTTCGATACCTTGCGTTTGCTTAGTTTGCAAGTGAATGGCAGCTTTGTTGCCTTTTTTAGCGGCAACGCTGCCGGTGCCATGTGGGTCGCCCCATTGCCCGAACGTGGCGATGCCGGAGGGCTGTACGTTTTTCGTGCAACACCACTCCGCCATGACTCTGGTGTCGTTGACCTGTCGATGGAAGTTTTGCCTTACGCAGGAGCTTTGATGGCATTGGATTGGAAGCAAGCGGAGAGGGCCGTTTTGTTGACCGATGTACGCACCTTGCAATGGCATTACCAAGATGGTCTTTCAGGGCGGTGGGCTCAGCAATGGGACTCATCAACAGGCCGCTACCCTGCACGCATCAGAGTTGAGTTGGCTGATGGTCAAGGTGATTGGCCCCCTATGGTGTTTTCTTTGGCGAGGGCACGATGAACCGGCGTGGCCACACACACGGAAGAGTGTATGTGCGTGGTGCAGCACTGGTGCTGGTACTCTGGTTGATGACAGCGCTTTCGTTGGTTGTGCTGGCAAGCGCACGCGGCATTCGAATGCAGACCCAAAGAGTTGCTGTGGAGCTTGAGCGTATGCGCTCGCAACAATTGTTGGATGCAGCCCTGCAGTTGGGCATTCAGCGACTAATGGTTGAAACAGGTGCCACGGGCCACTACCGGGTATGGCACATGCAATTTGAGACCTCGACTGCCAAGCTCGAAATCATTCCTTCTGAAGGTCTGGTAGACGTTAATGTTGCCTCAGAAGCCCTATTACAAAGGTTATTCGAAAAAATTGGAGGCTTAGATGCGGGGCAAGCCAACATCATGGTTTCCCGCATACAAGACTACATTGACCCTGATGATGTACCGCGTGGCGTTGGTGGAGCCGAAGCCCCGCAATATCGTGCAGCAGGCAAGATGGCGCCACCACGAAATGCCCCTTTTGACGACCTGTCGGAGCTACGAATGGTGCTAGGCATGACACCTGAGCTGTATGGGATAATTTCGCCCTTTTTGGGCATTAACGGACAGGCTCGGCTCGCAGCTGAAGCGGCACCACCAAGGCTGATTGACGCGCTGACAGGCCAGCGCGGTCTTGGTGACCGTATTCATTCCACACCGCTTGGGAATCGAGGAGACCTTCTCACAGGGGTTGCTGCGGATCTATTTTCTCCTTCAGCCGCGCGCGCGCGCGGCACAGTCAAATTGCGAGCAACCATACAAACCCCAGAAGGGCGCTGGTGGCAAAGAGCTGCGTGGGTGGATCTCTCTGCACGGCCAGACAGTTTGACGCCATGGACTACCCTCTCGCTTGAACCCACACACCGTATGGAACAGCCCCAACAAGAAGTAATGCCATGACCGACAAGGGCCATTTAAATCGCCGTATGCGCATTTGGCGCGACAGGATTGTCTGGGGCTTTGTGGATTGCCAACGCATGTTGGTAGAGGGCGGCTTCTGGCCTGTTGCGACACAAGGCTTGGTATCTCCGGAAGGAGAGCGAAAGACGCTGATTGGAACGCGCTTACATGCGGCAGGCTCTGGCGACAAAGCAGTTGGTTTGTTGATACCAGAAGCCCAATGTCTATGGGGCACATTGCAGCTTCCGGAAATGCCGCGGCAGGCATTGGATACGGCTGTGAGCGAAGCAATGTGGCGTGTATCTCCTCTCCCCATCGAGCACATCATGACAGCGTGGCGCGCTGTGCCGAATGATGATGGAAGCTGGTGGGTAGAGTGGGGCATTTGTCACAAAAATGTGCAGCAAGACGCGAAGGTTCACCATGGGCTTGGAGAGTTCGCCCCCGTGTATTTGGAGCGCCAAGGCCATGCCCTAGGCGTGCCTAGCAAAGGGCTCCAGGGGTTACGAAAAAAACAGCGCAGGATGGATGGCTTAGTGGCTGCAGGGCTATTTTTGAGTATGGCAGCCGTGGCTTTGCCGGCACTCCTGCCTTTAGTGCTTAAGCGTGAAGCTGTGCTGCAGGCCTTGCAGCACACCAGCAAAAGCGAAGAGGCAGCAGCACCGCTGCGCGTGCAGCTAGAAGAGTTGCGCGCGCGCATGACTGTCGCTGACGGCTTGCGCCAAGGGCAACAAAGCAGTGTGTCTTTGGCGGCAGTGGTTGAAGCATTGTCAGCCCAGCTGCCAGATGACACTTCATTAGATAGACTAGAAATCAGTGCTAGCGACATCCGGATCTCAGGCATCACTGGCGATGTGGCTGATTTGACAGCACAGCTAGCACGTCATGCCGAATTTGCCGATGTTCGTGCCAATGGTGCCAGTGTGCGCGACACCACAACGAACAAAGAGCGTTTTACTTTTGATATGCGCTGGCGTGGGCAAGGGGACAAGCCGTGAATATTTGGACCAAACGCGCGCTTGCTGTGACGGTCGGAGTTTTTTCAATTATTTTGGTAGCTGCGGCCTGGATTTATGGCGTGCTTTGGAGCCGCTATGACGACGCGCAACAGCAGTTGGAATCGCGAACTCAACGGCTGGATGGACTTATTAGCGTGGGCTCTCAAATTGAAGCTTTGCTGGAAGTTGTGCGAAAAAATTTAGCACCTTGGGTACGGCCTGACAGTGACAACGCACAGAATGAAATCCAGCAACGACTTCGGGAAATGATTGCGGCATCAGGCAGTACTTTAATTTCTTCGCAAGTAGCACTAGAGCCTGCAGCAGAGGGCAAGCTGGCTACGGTGCGTTTAACCGCAACGATTGGTGGAGAGTGGGCTGGGCTAGTGCAATTTATGAACAGCTTACACACCCAGGTGCCGCCTCTGTGGGTGCGATCTGCCAACCTACAAAGGGACGGCATAAGTTCCGGTACCCAAAATCAAAAAGCCCGTATCACCTTGCAGCTGGAAGCACCTTTGGTGTCGGAACAGGCGCAACCATGAAAAAGCCTTGGATCGTGGTACCTATGCTGGCGGCTACCGCTTTGGTGGCAAGCGCTTATTGGTGGAAGACTCATCAAAATGACTGGAGCCCCCCCCTCCCACGCCAACCCGATTTGCCACAGTACATCCCGATGGCTTCACCCTCTAGCGTCTCAACGGTGCAAGCCTTGGCGCGGCCTCTTTTGTGGACAAACCGCAGACCGGTGGAATCCAAGAACGAGAGTCAAAAAAATCAGCAAGAGCAAGAACTAGCGCAATCGCGATTGCTAGCAGTACTAGAGTCCGGGGGAGATCGTATTGCATTGCTGCAGCATGCAAATGGCACGCTACTCAAACTCACTTCGGAAAGCAAGCCTTGGCGACTTGAGTCTTTTGATGGCCGTAGAGCAATATTTTTCTCAGACGAAGCTAAGCGATCTGAATTATTTTTGGAGTATGCAACACCTCCAGCCTCACAACAGAGGCAGGGCCGCACTCCGAGACCCTGATTTTGTGCGCACACAAGTAACATCAATGGAGTTTCTTTTTTTATGAATATTCGGCCGTCCATTCTTCTGCTGGCATTACTGGCCGCAGGTTGTGCCAGCGTGAGTGGTACACCCACGGCGGCCCGACCAAACGATGTACCGGTTGCCTCCCAAGTGCTGGGTGCTACCCAGCCTACCCCTGCGAGAGAGCAAGGGCACAGTGACTCGATGAAAACGCCGACGAGTGCCGAATCTTCCAAAGATAAGGCGCACGAATCTCAGGCTGAAGATAAAAAAACCTGGCTATTCCCAGGCTCAGGTCAATTTCTTAAGTCGGATGTTGCTCCTAAGGTCGATCCAGTACTAGTCAGTGGTGAGCGCGTATCGCTCAACTTTGAGAACGTGAACGTTGGCAGCCTGGCCGCCGCACTGCTTGGGGACTTGCTCAGGCTCAACTACACCATTGATGCGGGGGGGGACACAGTGGTGAGCCTGCACACGCGCCAACCTTTATTGCGCAGCCAGGTGCTGGATGTACTCGATGCCGTATTGCTGCCCCACGACTTGGCCATTGTGCGAGACAACGCAGGCGTCTACCACGTAACCAAGCGCACCGCCACTGTTGGTTCGCGGCCTCTTGTAAGCGCATCAAAATTCAAAGACTTGACCGGTAGCGGCACAGTGATCGTGCCGCTAAACCACATTGCCGCCGCAGAGATGGCAAAAATTCTCGCACCTCTAGCGCCGCGCGAGTCCATTGTGTATGTTGACGGACTGCGTAATCTTTTGGTGCTGCAAGGCAGCAAAGCGCAGCTTGGTGGTTGGCTCGAAATGGTCGATGCCTTTGACGTCGACTTCCTTGCAGGCATGTCCTTGGGCGTCTTTGTTCTGGAGAACGCCAATGTCAACGTAGTGCGTGATGCAATCCAAACCATGCTTGGTAGCAGCAGCGATAGTGGCCTCGATATTTCTGGAGGTAAAACAGCAGCAATGCCGACGGGAGCCTCAACAACTAATCGACAGGGTTTTTCTTTAGGCTCAGCTACCGTGGGCAATGCCACTTCCAATGGGGGAAATGGTGGTGCCTATCCCTTGTTTGGTTTAATACGATTGTTCCCTGTGGAACGCTTGAATGCTCTAGTAGTGGTCACACCGCGTGCCCATTTGTTGCCCCAAGTAGAAACATGGGTACGGCGTCTAGACAGCCCATCGAACACCACAGAACCGCAGCTGTTTGTCTATCCGGTACAAAACTCTTCAGCCGTTCATTTGGCGGAAATGCTCAACGGCCTTTTCAGCGGTCAGGCCAGTACTGCCAAGGCAGGAGTAGCCGCAGGTGCAGCCCCGACGCAATTTTCAACTACCGGCGCTGGAGCCACAGGGCAAAGCACCCCTGGTGCAAATGCGGCCACTGGCTTCGGCGCGCTCGGAGCCCAATTGCCGAACGCAGGCAGCAATGCAGCGCAAGAACCACTGACAACCACCATCCAACTTGAAGGCGGAGTCAAAGTGGTTGCCGATGACAAACGCAATGCCCTGTTAATTCGCGCACCTCGTACTGAATACCGAAGAATTGAAAAAGCGCTTCGTGAATTAGATCGAGCCCCCACGCAAGTTTTGATCGAAGCAAGCATTGTAGAAGTTGGGCTTACCGGCGATTTAAAATACGGCGTGGAATGGTTTGTAGAGAACACCCTAAAGGGCGAGCGATCAGGGATTGCCTCTTTAATTACAGATGCCAAGAACCCATTCGCAGGCGTTGCGGGAAGCACCCTCTCTCGCCCCAACGGGTTTTCTTACTCTATTTCCAACAAAGCAGGATTAGTAAGAGCCACATTACAAGCCCTTGCTTCTACGTCACAGTTGCGCGTACTGTCAAACCCCTCCATTTTGGTACTTGACAACCACAGCGCCACCATTTTGGTAGGGAAGCAACAACCCATCAAACAAAGTACAACAACCAACGGCCTCAGCACCAACACAATCGAAAATTTTGTTTTAAAAGATACTGGCGTGATGCTCACGGTCACACCGTCTGTAAATGCTGGCGGCTTGGTCTCTATGAACATCTCGCAACAAGTGACCTCTGTGGGCGAGATTGACGGCCCCACAGGACAATACAACTTCCTCACACGCCAGATACAAACCCGAGTGGCGGTACGCAGCGGAGAGCCCGTCGTCTTGGGGGGGGTTATGAGCGAAACTGAATCTACACTGAACAGTGGCGTTCCCGGGCTTCGTGACGTACCGCTGCTTGGAGCTCTTTTCTCAACCAACAACAACGAGCGCGCCCGCACAGAGTTGCTCGTCATGCTCACGCCACGTGTTTTGGAAGACGATGACGCCCTACGAGAGGCAAGTGCCGAACTGCGCGACCGCATGCGCTCACTCACACGGCAAACCAACTTAACACCACTACCCATGCTCGAGGGCGCAGCAACAAGGCCTGCCCAAGCAGCGCATACTGGAACACCAGCCCCATGATGGCTGATTTCTATCATCTTTTGTGAGGAGTCAAAGGAATGCTCGAACCGTTTCGTCGTCGCCGTTTTTTGAGCCAGCTAGCTGTGTATTCGGTTGCTGTGCCAGCAGTGGCCCTAGCCGTCGCTGGCTGTGCAAACGCCCCCGCCGCACAGACCTCTGATGAAGAGGGACTGCTATTACGTGCCAACGCTTTCTGGAAGGCTATACAGGAAAACGACGGCGTCACCAGCTGGAACTATGAAGAACTGTCACAAAAACCCGGCTGGACGCTGCAAGCCTACCTCAAGCGTGGCGGCGGCGTGGTGTATGACGAAGTGAAAGTATTGGGCGTCGCGTCGCTGAACGGCGACAAGGCCACAGTCAATGTGCAAATCAGGTATTCGCTACCGCAGCTGCGCATGAACAACCAAGAAGCCTTGTTACGCGACGAATGGGTTCGCTTGGATGGTGTCTGGTACCATGCTGACCGTCCCAGCATTTTGTAAGTGCGGGTCAGGCGGTACCGTTCGATGGACTCGTTGCTTGCGTGCAACAAAACATCAAGCGTCAGTGCGTGCGGTAGCGCGTTGCTTGAAAACGAAGTTTGCACCGTTTAAGATGCAAGCAGCCCAAACGGATTGACGGATGGGTTGCACAGCCCGCAAGGGTGGGAAGCTTCCTTCATTTATCTAAGGACTTTTAAGATGAAAAAATTTGCTCTGGCAGCCGTTGCGGCAGCTGCGCTGTCCGCTGGTGTGGCACAAGCCTATACCGTGGGTAC
>RRZU013416517.1_pt1 | contig 13791 bp, 8 predicted proteins | sample 2165561 | NCBI WGS metagenome assembly RRZU01 (sample SAMN10456909, study PRJNA506462) | wastewater metagenome | isolation source: wastewater sludge | place: USA: Moscow, Idaho
ATCTCGTTGGATGTTCGTACCAACCAGAAGGCTTGGAGCGATAACGTGGAGAAGTACCAGCTAAAGGGGAGACATTACCGTACCGATAGCGACGATAGGCTGGGAAAGGACTTGGAAAGCCGTCTTTTTAGTGAAGGATTGGTACAAATACCCCGTTACGTTTTGGTAAATGGAAGCGGAGATATTATTGGTAGCGATCTTCCCCGTCCAAGCACCGGCCAAAAGCTGCTCGACGAGATTGATAGGCTGCTGAAGTAGTTGGAATCATTAATTTGTTTGATTCTTCAAATTCACAATAATGCATCTCGATATTTTTCGAAAGCAAGAACGAATGAATAACCCTGTCATAAAAGTTTCCATCATAGTTAAAAATCAAATGTGGTTTTATGAAAAATCTTCTGTTAGCAGCATTTGTTTTAATAGGTGTTCTAAGCCATGCTCAGATAATTAAAGGAACCGTAACAGGAAGGGTGGATAGGTTGGAGGTTTACGCACCTCTTTCAGTTGGTACCAACAGTTTTGCTATGCCTTGTAATTTGGAAAGGAATAGTGATGAAAGTTTTTTCTATAAGTCACCTAATGGGCGATCGGGTTACTATAAGGTTTCTATCGATGGTGACTACAGCTACTACTTCCTTCAGCCCCACGATACGCTAGTTTTAAGAATTGATAAGTACAAAAATACGGTTTCAATTGTAGGCTCCAAGAATAAGAAATTTATGCTTTACAAGGAGCAAGATCGGAAGCTTATGGATAGGTTTGACAAATTAGATGATAGCTTACAGGAAAGCATTTATTTAAAGGAGAAGAATGGACAAAATGGGTCGATTATGGCTGAATATTTTGTTAGGAATTGGCGGAGTATGCTGGCAAAGGATCTGGCTGTAGAGCATAAAAAGTTCGAATCCTATCGGCAAGATCCCCACTTCGATTCGGTATTCTACCATAAATCGCAGGCAATGCTTAAGCTTACGGTTTACTATCGGTACATTTATGCAGCAAATGGGATTGAAAATGCTTTTCCAAAATACAAGGAGAAGTTAAAAGAACTGAGGAATGAAGTAATTGCGGCAAGTAACCCCTCCGATTCGATTTATTATAATGGGAATATGGGTTGGTATTTAATGCTTGTAAATCAGATTTATAAAGAAATAAAGCCCAAGTATAAAACGCTTGAAGATAGTACATGGAATGGCTTCAATAAAGTATTTCAATATGCTCAGTACCTTAAACCCGAAGTACAGGAATATTTTTTTGGAAGTTCTATTATTACTTCTATTTATGGGCGTGGTTATTCTAACGATACTGAACGCCAGCTAGCGCAGTTTAGGCAGCACTTTCCTAATAGCGAATATATTGGAGCTATAGAAAGTATGAAGGACTGTGATGTTAATACTGTAAAAAACTCGAAGAGTTACGGTTTTTTAGATACGCTACGAATTAGTAGCCTAAGCGAGCTCGCACAACAAATAGGTAATCGACCTTTTATGGTAGATATGTGGGCAACCTGGTGCCCTATATGTAAGCGAGAATTCTACGAACTGCGTAAGTTGGAAAAAGATTTACAGGATAGGGGTATAGCACTTGTTTACATCTGTTTTAATCCTCAATTCGCAGCAAAAGGATACTTGCAGGATGTAGGACGTTTTAACTTATGTGGGTATAACCTACAAGTTGATACGAAGAGCGACTTTGGAGTTGAACTAATTGAAACGATATTTCTAAACGGCACGATGAGTTTACCCCACTACGCTTTATTTACTGGAAGAGGAGAGTTACTTTCGCATGATTTACCTAGTCCAAGCACCGGCCAAAAGCTGCTCGACGAGATTGATAGGCTGCTGAAGCGGTAAAATCATTCATGATTAAGTGGCGAAATGCTGCTGGGGATAGTTTGAAATGAAAAGGGGCATAAGCTTCATCGTTGCCGATTCCACCTATGCCCCAAGCTCTACACAGACTATTTTATACAAAACACGCAATTTTTCATCTGTATATTCAGCTAACGCCGCTCTACAGCTTCTCCATCTCAACGTTTACCACCGAAAGCTCCTTAGGATTTACGTAAACGGTAAGCTCCTGGCTTTTGTAGCCGATCTTCGATATGGTTAGCCGGTAGGTATCCGGCTTAAGGTCGCGGATGTTAATCTCACCATTGCTGTTGCTCAGCTTATCGTAAACGACCTTTTCTTTGGGTACCGCATTAGCCTTTATCGATTTTGCCGAAGCATTCTTTCTAGGTGTAGCAACCTTGTTGGAGTAGAGCTTAATCGAAGCATTGGCTAGCGGTTGTCCGTTAAAGAGTACCGTCCCGCTAATGCCCGATTGCTGCTTCTTGGTGGTAACCAGCTTAACGGCAAAGTAATCGCGGAAAAGGTTTGGCATAAGCACCTTATTTATCTCAACCTTTTGGTTTAGCTTCTCCAGCCGTTCCAGTATGCCCTTATCGATATTTTCTCTTTGTCCTCGGATCTCCGAGTAGGAAAGCTTGGTAGCCGAAAGCTCCTTCTTAATGCTCGACATCTGAGCAAGGGCTCCCGATAGCCTACCTATTTGCTCCTCCGTATAGCCATACTCCAGCAGCTTTGCCTTCTGCTTTTGCAAATCGGCGTTAATAATTTCGCACTCCTCCAAAAGCTTATCGTCGCTCATCTTTTCCAGCTTCGTTTTCACCTTCAGATTTTTCGAATCCGCTTCGGCATCCGATTTAATCGACTCTAGCATGTAGCTTCCTTCAACGGCAAGCACCGAGAGCTTTCCTAGATGTGCTTTACCCATTCGCCGCTTATCCTCAACCTCCTTCTTTACCAGTGTAATCCTCATGTTAGTAGCTGCTCGGCCGTTTATTTCTGAAAGAATATTTTCGGCAAGCGATTTTGTTTCGGCGTGGTCCTTGGCTTCTGTCGAGTTGATAACGATGTTGCATTTCGACTCAATGCTCTTTCTTAGTGGTTCTTGTAAATACCTCATATTCTAGTAGGTTTTAATTATACGTTTCAATTTACGACTGGCGAAAATTCGATTTCAAGTTAATTTACTAAGTTTTTTTATTTTTATTTAAAAATACGGTAACTACACGCTGCTGAATGTGTAAAAAGCGGCTCAGAAAGGCCTATGTACACACCTAATATTCATCGCACGAATGGTGGTAAGCCATTAAGTAAGCCGCAAAATCTTTTACTATCTGGCAAAAACAGCTCTAGGATTCATGCGAAATGAGCTTTTAGCTCGCAAAAAGCATAATGGAATTGATAAAACCGAGGAAAATATTGGCGAAAGCAATACTAAGATTTGTGAGAAATGCGCTTAGGATTGGTAAAAACGCTATTAATATTAATGAAAACTTGGAAAAGTACTATTGAAAACAGCTCTAGTAATTGCTGAAAAGGGCATTAGATTGGCAAAAAGTAGGTAATGCATTTGCGAAAGTTCAGCTATGCTTGGTAGGTTTTTAGCCAAGATTGGTAAAAATAGTTCTTGAAATTGAACGAATTGCTGCCAGCAAGTAAGAATATCATCTCAAAATACGAGAATAGTGAAACAGGAATGGCTGATAGCAGCTAGATATTTGGAATTGCATGGATAGCATTTCAATTGTCGAGTAAGTACCTATGCTACCTTCAAGCAACGATTTTGGTATGGTTAAGACTGCAGCTTATGGGTATTCGTGCCTTTCACAGCTGTTCTTACGAAGCTTTTGTAAAAGCATTCATTATTTTATATATTTAGGGTATCATGCATTATTTGCGGGTTTTACCCTAGCCCGGTAGTATCCGCAATGCTAGGCGCTGCTGACCTTAACAAAGAGGAATGCTATGAAGCTCACAAAGCTATACAACGAATTCTTTAAAAGCGAAAAAAAGGGTGGGTTAATTCTCGTTTTTGCAACGACCATATCCCTTGTTCTCGCAAATTCTGCTTGGCGGGCGGATTACATCAGCCTCTGGCAGGCAGACTTAGGCGGGCATAGCATTATTCAATGGATTAACGATGGGCTAATGGCCATCTTCTTCTTGCTGATTGGCCTGGAGCTGGAGCGAGAGTTTTACTGTGGAGAGCTTTCCGATATAAAGAAGGCCTCCTTGCCTATTGTTGGCGCAATAGGAGGGATGCTTGTTCCTGCTGCATTGTACCTGCTGCTTAACTTTGGAACCGAAACGCAAGCAGGAGCAGGAATTCCAATGGCAACGGATATTGCCTTAGCGTTGGGAATTCTATCGTTGCTTGGCAATCGTGTCCCTGTTTCATTGAAGATATTTTTGACAGCCTTGGCGGTAATCGACGATTTGGGTGCAATTATCGAAATTACAATATTTTATTCGGGTACTGTTGTTTTTTCGAACCTACTTATTGCACTCGGTACGTTTGGCATCCTTGTCGTTCTAAACAGGCTTAATGTGCGTAACCTAATTCCGTATCTGGTAGGTGGAGTGGCAATGTGGTATTTTATGCTGCACTCTGGAGTTCATGCCACAATAACAGGAGCTATGCTGGCGTTTGCTATTCCATTTGGATACTGTGGCGAGAAGTCGCCTTCGAATATTCTCCAGCATTACTTGCACAAGCCTGTAGCCTTTTTGATTCTTCCGTTGTTTGCAGCGGCCAATATGTGTATTCCCATTGGCGAAGGCTGGCAATCATCCTTAGTGGACGCAAACAGCCTAGGAATTGTTTTAGGATTGGTTGTCGGGAAGCCTTTAGGCATTTGGCTTTTCTCGTATATAGGGGTTGTTCTTGGTTTTTGCGCATTACCTTCGGATTTGAAGTGGAAGAATATTGTTGGTGCAGGTTTTTTAGGAGGAATCGGCTTTACCATGTCAATTTTCATTGCGATTCTGGCATTTGATGACGAGACCATCGTAAACAGCTCCAAAATTGCAATCATTATTGCGTCGATTCTTGCAGGAATCATCGGATTACTAGTTCTTAGGTTAACCTTAAAGGCACAAGTAGATAATAATGAAGGCGTCTAACAGAGTTCAAGTTTGGGCTATGATTAATTTCTGATAGGCTTTGATCTGAAGGTAAGCAATGCCAGTTAAATTTAGCCCTTTAAGGATGTGCTTGCTTTTGCGGAAGTTTCTGCTTCGTAGGCGTAATTAGGAGATTTTTAGGTTGGTTGGTGATATTATTGTATAATAAAAACTTGATTTTAAGCATGAAACATTACTTTCTTTGTATAATCCTTGTTTGTGGCTCAATGCAACGTAAGATAAAGTTGTTATCTGTTTGCTCATTGCTTCTGTTGCCTTTTCTGTTGCTTAACGTTATCTCGTGCTCAATAGTTCCAAGAGGAACAAATACAAGAAACAGCGAATATCTTGACCAAACACCTCCCAAGGATAGCGCATTACTATTTGCTCCCGGAATTGTATCGACAGGTACAAACGAGCGCGATTTGGCTGTAACCGCCGATGGGAAGGAGATATTCTTCTGCCGCGAGGTGGGAGGCTTTAAGTACAATGCCATATTCCACACAAAACAGGTTGATGGGGAATGGACTAATCCGGAAGTTTTAGAGTTCTGCCGAAATGTAGCTTATAAGTACCTCGAACCTCATCTTTCTCCCGACGGTAGTAAGCTATACTTCGTATCCAACATGCCAACAGGCTCTAATAAAGAGGATAACTTTGACATATGGGTATCAGAGAAAAAGAATGGAATGTGGACTAAACCGTATAATATTGGTGCACCAATAAATACCAAAAGCAAAGAATTCTTTCCTTCGGTTACAACCAACGGTACTATCTACTATACCCATCTCGACACTGCAGCAAAGGATGAATTTATTTACCGTTCGAGATGTATCAATGGCGTTTACCAGCAACCCGAAAAGCTAGGGCCAAACGTGAACATTGGTAAGGCTCGCTTTAATGCGCTTATTGCTCCAGACGAGAGCTTTACTATTGTTCCAGCCTTTGGTATGCCCGACAGCTTTGGTGGTACCGACTACTACATTGTATTTAGAGATTCGTCGGACAAATGGAGCAAGCCAATTAATATGGGACCTAAAGTAAACAGCGATAATCCGAAGGAATGGTCGGCATCGCTATCGCCAGATGGAATGTATCTCTTCTTTATGTCGGCACGAATGGGTAACTACAGCATAGATGTGCTAAGCAGAGAAAGCATAAATCGTTTCCATAACTCTCCACAAAACGGCAATACCGACATTTACTGGATAAGTACATCGGTTATCGAAGAGCTTCGTAAGAAGGCTGTATTCGAGTAATTGCTTATCAGCTCCTATTCCGATTTGATGTTTTGTGAAAGCAAAGGCTTACCTATTGCAACAGAAATCCATATTCGCACCTCACTTAACCTAACCCGAAAAAACAAATCTACATTGCCATTGTTGTAAGTAGTATGGTTCCGCTTTTTTGTGCCGGTACTATCACCGTGCCTTTACTTTGTAAAAACAGCGCGCTATGAAATCAACTACATTACTCCTTATCTGTACGATGGTGATCGCCCTTTCGGCAAGTACGAATGCGCAGCTTCTTGAGAAAACGATAAAGAAGGTAGGAAAAAAGGTAGAGAAAGAAGCGGAGAAGCGTACCGACCAGAAAGTTAACAAGGGCATAGACAAAGCCTTCGATAAGGCCGAAGAAGGCGTAGATAGTACCGTGAAAGGTGACGGTACAAACAATCAGAAGCAACCGGCACAACAGGGGAAACCCAAACAAGGTGCAAGCGCTACAGGAGAACAGCCTCAAGCTGTACTTACATGGGCTAAATACGATTTTGTGCCGGGAACAGAAATTATTTTTGAGGATAATCTACAGGATGAGCAAGACGGGGAATTCCCCAGCAAGTCGGATTTAGTTTTCGGTATTGTGGAATATGCTAACCTCAATGGAGATCATGTGATACTGTTTAGGAATTGGAAAATCAACGCCTACGATGGTATTGTTCCCCTAATGAAAAACAGCAACGAAGACTACCTACCCGAAGAGTTTACCATCGAATTTGACGCCTACTACGAAAAATACAATAACTCCTATCGCATATTTTTGCTGGATGCTAAAAACCAGAAGAACCTGGATAAGAGCAACAACCTTAGCAGTCGGCATTTCCTCCGTTTCGACCAAAATGCGGCCGATGGTAAAAATATAGCCAAGGGTTTTTATCCCGGATTCTCCAACGCCAGCACAAAATCGATACCCGGATGGCGGCATATCGCCATTTCGTTCAACAAGCGTGCATTAAAGGCCTACATCGACGATGCCCGCGTGATAAACATCCCAAATGTCGATTTTAATCCGGTTGGTTTTACCGTTGGATTCCACAATCCAAGTGGCAACATAAACGGATACATCAAAAACATTAGAATAGCCAAAGGGGCTGTGCCACTTTACAGCAAGATTCTAACCGATGGAAAGTTTGTGACTACCGGAATTAAGTTTGATGTGAACCAAGCCACCATCAAACCCGAAAGCATGGGTACCATAAACTACGTGGTGAAGATGATGAACGACCATCCAGAGCTTAACTTCTGCGTAGAGGGGCATACCGACAGCGATGGTGCTGATGCAGCCAACAAAACCCTATCCGAGAAACGTGCAGCAGCAGTTCGCAACGAGCTGATAAACCAAGGTATTTCCGCCAGTCGCCTAACTTCTAAAGGATGGGGCGAGAGTAAGCCTGTAACCAGTAACGATACGCCCGAAGGGAAGGCTCAGAACCGTAGGGTTGAGTTTGTAAAGGTAAAGTAGTATTCACACCAGCTCATAAATTCTTTGTTTATTACTCTATAGCGTTTAAACGACAACGGCTGCCCAATGAGCAGCCGTTGTCGTTATAGATTATTCAGATTACTTAGTTCTCTCCTCAAGTATCATCTTTAGGATTCCACCGTTCACCAAATCGCGGTGCGCGATGCGGTACTTGTTAATCGGCTTACCGCCAAGTGTCATACTTTTAATGTACGAGGAGTTGGCCGTTGGACGCGCGGTTTCGATAACCAGCTCCTTCTTGCCGCTGTACTTCGGATCGAGCGTGATAGTTACCTTATCGAACGCCGGAGTGGTGAGCGTGTAGTAAGGTTCTCCGGGGCAATCGGGGTAGAAGCCCATCATGCTAAATACTGCCCATGCCGACATGGTTCCGGTGTCGTCGTTGCCGGGGATACCGTTTGGCTTATCGGTAAAGTACTTGTTGAGCAAGCGCTGCACTTGCTGCTGGGTTCGCCATTCCTCGCCCTTAAAGTAGCTGAAGAGGTAGGGGTAGGCAATGTCCGGCTCGTTAGCAGGATCGTACAAGCCTTCGTCGAACGTTTTTTGCAGCTTGGTGATGAAATTCTTCTTACCACCCATCAGCTTAGCGAGTCCAAACACGTCGTGAGGCACGTAAAAGGTGTAGTTCCAAGCACTCCCCTCGTGGAAACCGGGGCAAGGCTGGAAGTTCTCACCCTCGCGTGGATTGAAAGGCTTGTAGAAGCTTCCATCGGGCAGCTTAGGACGAAGCATCCCGAAATCCTTGCAGAAGTAGTTTTTGTAGCCCATCGAACGGTTGAAGAATAGCTTAGCATCATCCTTCTTACCCAACGAATCGGCTAAACGCGATAGGGCGTAATCGGCAATGTAGTACTCCAGCGCGTGCGATACGGAGTTATCGTACTGCTCGCGAAGGGGAACGTAGCCCAGCTTCAGGTAGTCATCGTTATCGGGACGCATCAGGTTCTCGTTGCCCGGAAGGGTAGCCGACTTGCGCATAGCCTCGTAGGCAAGGTTGATGTCGAAGCCGCGAATGCCCTTCATCCAAGTATCAACAATAACCGGAATGCTTGGATCGCCCTCCATGGTGTAGGTTTCTCTTCCGAATAGCTCCCACTTAGGCAACCAGCCATTCTCGCGGTACATGCCCAGCATGGTTTGAACCATTCCCAGCTGCTTTTCGGGGTACACCAACGTTAGAAGCTGGCGGACGTTGCGGTAGGTATCCCACAACGAGAATACGGTGTAGCGGTTTCCGTTGGTGGTGAGGATTCTATCGCTCTCCATGGCAGGGTATTGCCCGTTAACATCGTTAAGGATGTTAGGATGGATGAGCATGTGGTAAAGCGCGGTGTAGAAAACCGTCTTTTGCTCCTTAGTCCCTCCTTCTACCTTAATGCGCGAAAGATCGTCGTTCCAGCTTTTGCGTGCGCTGGCGCGTATCTCGTCGAAGCTGGAGGTTGCCTGCTCCTTATCGAGGTTAAGGCGAGCGTTGGCGATGCTTACAAACGAAACGCCCATGCGTACTACCACCTCTTCGCCCTCGTTGGTGTCGAACGAGAAGAAGGCGCCGATATCATCACCTGCCAATTCCTTGCCGTAGGTGGTGTAGAGCTTATTCTTGCCGCTGGTGTTGTCCCAATTCGCCTCAACGCCCATGGTGCGCTGCTTCTTCCAGTAGCCCATCTGCTTTGGCGACTTGCTGATGCGCATAACAAAGTAAATGGGGAATACAGCCTTAGAGTTGTAGCAGAAGGTTCCAAGGAGCTTCATCCCCTCAACCTCGGTATCGCTAACCTTACGGAGCATTGCACCGCTCTCGTTGGTTAACCCTTCGCCAAGGTTTAGCAGGATGTGGCTTTCGCCCTTAGGAAAGGTAAAGCGCGATATGCCGGTACGTGGTGTTGCCGAAACCTCGCACTTAATTCCGTACTTGGTAAGAAGATTGGAGTAGTATCCGGGAGTTGCCGTTTCGTTGGAGTAGGCGCTTCCGTAGCTCTTATAGTCAACATTAAGCGCTCCGGTGGTTGGCATCAGCAGCAACGAGCCCAAATCGGGACATCCAACGCCGCTGAGGTTTACATGCGAGAAGCCTGAAAGCACAGAGTTGGTATGCTCGTAAGGAGTGGAGAACCATTGTGCATCCTTGTCGAACTTATTTTGTGCCGATCCCATAACGTTGAAGGGAACTACCGACATCAACCCGTTTGGGGTGACGGCACCAGGATTGGTGGTGCCGTAGTTGGTTGTTCCTATAAAGGGATTAACAAAATCAACAGGATTAAAGGTTTCCTGAGCAAATGAAGCCATCGAAATCAGCGCAAATGCAACGCTGGTTAATCTTTTTAATCTCATACAATGCTCGTCTTTTTGGTGAACTCAATAATCTCTGGGATATATCCAAAGGCCAAACCTGTAACGGTATCTGCACAGCCGTAGTAGATAGCGATACGTCCTGTTTCATCATCGTGAAGGGCGGCGCAGGGGAAGGTTACGTTTGGAACGTCGCCCATGCACTCGTAATCTTTTTGAGGAGAAATCAGGTATGGACCAGAACGGTACTTTACCTTCCAAGGTTGATCGAGATCGAGCAGTGCTGATCCGAAGCTATATACAAATCCGTTGCACGATGCTAGTACTCCGTGGTAGATTAGCAACCATCCTTCGGGAGTTTCTATAGGAATAGGACCTGCACCAATCTTGGTACACTGCCAAGCGCTCTGCTCGAATGGCGCAGGAGACATTACATGGCGATGTCTTCCCCAGTACTCTAAATCGGGAGATTCGCTATAGAAAATATCTCCGAATGGAGTATGCCCATTATCGCTCGGACGGCTTAGCATGGCAAAGTTGCCGTTGATCTTCTTTGGGAAGAGCACGCCGTTGCGGTTAAACGGAAGGAATGCATTCTCGAGCTGGTGAAAGGTTACAAAGTCGAAGGTGTAAGCTACGCCAATGGTTGGTCCATGGTAACCGTTGCACCAGGTAACATAGTAGCGATCTTCGATCCAGCAAACACGTGGATCGTAACCGTAAACCCACTCGCCTATCTCGGCATCCTTGCAGGTAAACTTAAGCGGCTCCTCGTTAATCTTCCAGCTTACGGCATCGTCGCTAAAGCCAACGTGTAGGCGCATGCGGCGGTTGGTATCATCACAACGGAAAACACCGGCATACTTATCGCCAAAGCGTACAACCGCGCTGTTGAAAATGCTATTTGAAGTAGGTAGTAGATTGCGAGGAATGATAGGGTTCTGCGAGTAACGCCAAACTACCTCTTTAGAGCCTTCGGGACGATCTTCCCAAGGCATGGTTAGCTTCTGAATCATAGTAGTGTTTGAATTTAGTCTTTAAAATCTCTGTTCAATCTATTAATAACTTCTACAACCTCTGTTAGTCTGAAGTTGTACCTCATACGAACAGAGTTTTTTTAAACAATAACCGTATAATAATGGCAGTTTATCCCCTCCTTGGGAGGGGTAGGGGTGGGTTTTCACTTCTCACCCACCCCCTGCCCCCTCCTAAGGAGGGGATAAGTAGTTTCAATCATACGCTAGTGCTTTCTAATAATTCTTTCTCTTCAAAAAAAGTTTACTACATTTCCTTGCTTAATAGGCACAGCCTCAGCCGAACATAATAATCTTTGTTCATCATTTGCCTATGACATTAGACACTTACGTTGAGCTGACATCACTTGCATATTCACCTACAAGAGTTTTCCTCTCTTCATTGCTCATGGTCCCTTTTGCTCCGTCGTTATTGGTAAAAGGCACCAGCCAAGTTATGGCAAATGCCGGAATAGTAGCAATCAGCACCCAAATAAAAAAGTTCTGGTAGCCCAACCAATCGCTAAGCAAACCGCTCATCATTCCGGGAATCATTACCCCGAGATTCATGATACCCGTTGCAAAGGCGTAGTGGGCCATCTGGTGCTTGCCCTTGGCCACCTGCTGCATCATAAAGAGCATCAGGCCAACAAAGCCAAAGCCATAGCCAAGGTATTCGAATACAACTGCCATTCCGATAGTCCAAAGGCTGGTAGGCTGATAGATGGCGAGCAACAGGTAAACCACAAAGGGGATATTGAAGGCGCAGCAAAGCGAAAAGAGCACCTTCTTAAGACCGAAGGCCGAGATGTAGTACCCTGCCAACACCGAGCCTAGAATAAACGCCGCAGCTCCGTATGTTCCGTAGATCAGGCCAATATCCTTAACGTCGAGCCCTAGACCTCCGCTGGCAACGGATGCCTTAAGGAAGAGTGGAACGATCTTCATGGCAAAACCTTCGGCAAAGCGGTAAAGGATTATGAAGGAGATATACCAAACCACGTTACGTTTCTCGAAGAATGAGCGCAGAACCTCCCATAGCGTTTTGGCAGCGCTGCTTGCCGTTTGCTTGGTTGTTGCCTTTGCCCCTCCCGATGGTAAAACCTTAATATGGTAAAGCCCCATACAGGCCATGATGGCTGCAAAGATCGCCATAATCACGATCCAAGCCGAGGCGATGCCCATAGTATCTTTTAGGTAGCCGGCGAAGTACACCAACCCGCCCGAAGCAAGAATCTTTGCAAGGTTGTAGAAGGCTCCCTGCCATCCAATGTAGCGTGCCTGCATGGTATCGCTCAGCTCGGCCATGTAAACGCCATCGGTGGCAATATCGTGAGTTGCGCCGCTAAAGGCCACCACACCCATAAGGGCAATTGCATAGGTAAAGAAGTTTGGCAACGGCAACGAGAGCGCCACCAGCGCAAAGGCAACGGCTGTTACCAGCTGCGTAGTTACCACAAAGAACTTTTTGGTCTTAAAGATTTCGAGAAACGGACTCCACAGCGGTTTCAGCGTCCAGGGAAGCATAATTAATGAAGTCCAAAAGGCGATTTGGGTGTTGCTGATCCCCATATCGGAGAACATCAGAACCGAAACAGTGGAGAGCGCCACAAAGGGCAATCCCATTGCAAAGTAAACTGTCGGAACCCAGAAGTGGGGTTGTATGTTTTTCTTAAACATTGATATAAAATGGTGCTAATTAGAGGTATTGCCAATAGGCCAAAGTTATATTCATCCCTCATGAGGAGAAATCGGCTCGGCGAAATTAGTAATGTTTTTCTATTAGGTTAACCCCTATAACATTAGTAAACAGAAATCTCATCTACAAAGAACCAAGAGGGATGGCTACGCCGTAATGCCACGAGGGGCACTCCTTGGTGGCAACAACATCAACCTTTATGTACCTTGCTTTGATTGGAGTAGCAGAGGTGCTCTTTACGCCCTTAAACTTCACCTCAACCGATCTATCCTCGGGTAGGTTGTGCACCTCCCAAGTCGTAAAGTTCACCCCATCGTTAGAGTAGGAGTAGGTTACCTGTGTAGGCAACAAAATCCATTGGCCCAGCTGATGAAGAAAGTCGGCTTCGACAGAGTGGAATTCCTTAACCGCTCCAAGATCGACGGTGAAGGAGGCATCCTTACCTTCCCAGCCAACCCAGCTCTCAACAAATGTCGATCCACCGAAGAGGCCGTCGGTGAGTGCCACATCGGCAATCTGCTTATAGCGCCCGGTTGGCTCTACTGCATAGATAACCTTAGCGCCCTCTGCCAAGCTCTTTTCGGAGCGAGGCATGTAGCGCTGGCGGTATAGCTGGCAGTACTCAACAGGCGAGTTGTTTCGCTCGTTAAGGGTGGGAACATCCAGCTCCTTCACCCTACTTTCGAAGAGGGAGAGCTGCTCGGTAATCTTATCCAGGTCCTTCACGCTCTCGGTTCTTGCAATCTCCAGCTCCGAGAACTGAAGCGGTAGACGTGTGCGCCTTACCCTTTTCAGCAGCTGCTCGTCGTTGGCAACGGCCTTCTCGGCCCCATCGAACAGAGCGTTATAGCGGCGCATCAGCTCGGGCTTAAGCATCCCCGTTTTATGCGATACAGGCGAGTCGTATATCCATAAGCGCTTACCGCTGCCCAAAAGCGCACCTTCCATCACCTTTACGTACTGGTAGATGTACGGTCCTGCAGCACCATAGTAGCCGTTAAGGAAGTGGTGCATCAACGAGTCGACGTTGGCATCGGCATTCCACATTAGC
>RRZU010009940.1_pt1 | contig 13788 bp, 9 predicted proteins | sample 2165561 | NCBI WGS metagenome assembly RRZU01 (sample SAMN10456909, study PRJNA506462) | wastewater metagenome | isolation source: wastewater sludge | place: USA: Moscow, Idaho
AGTTTCTTCATTGTCAAGACCTTTTTCGTCTAACAACTTAGCCAAATATTTGTTTTTACGCATAAAGTTTCCTTTTGCCAAACCTGCTTTGTAATAGTTGGAAGCAAAAGGCTCTATTCCAGGAGACGTTTGTCCCAAAATTGCAGAACTAGAAGTTGTTGGAGCCACAGCCATTAAGGTTGTATTTCTCATTCCATAACCTTTCAGCATATCTGGTTCTCCGTAGATGTTTGCCAATTCTTTAGAAGCAATTTCAGCTTGTTCTTTGATATGGCGGAAAGCGCGGGCATTGAACTGTGTTGCCTCAAAACTCTCAAACGGAATCATATTTTTCTGAAGGTATGAGTGATAACCCAATACACCCAAACCAAGTGCGCGGTGGCGCATCGCAAAGTTTCGGGCAGAAGTCAGGTAGTAATTACCTTCCGTTTTTTCTATAAACTCTGATAAAACGGCATCTAAGAAATAGATTGCCAATTTTACAGCGTTTGTATCTTTCCACTCATCGTACAATTCGAGGTTCATTGATGATAGACAGCAAATGAAAGATTCGTTAGCCGTTGAAGGTAACATAATCTCTGAACAAAGATTACTCGCGTTCACCATCAATCCTGCATCTTTATAAACCTGAGGTTTGTTTCTGTTCACGTTATCTGTGAAGAAAATGTAAGGCAAGCCTTTTTGCTGACGGCTTTCCAAAACTCTTGCCCAGATTTTACGCTTATCAACATCACCATCAATCATATCCTGCATCCAATAATCTGGAACGCAAACTCCTGTGAATAGATTTTGGATTGGACTTCCGATATCTTTGATACTCAAAAATTCTTCAATATCGCCGTGGTCGATGTCAAGATACGCTGCAAAAGCACCTCTTCTCACACCACCTTGAGAAACCACATCCATCGCTGTATCGTACAACTTCATAAAAGAAACTGCGCCGGAAGATTTTCCGTTGTCTGTAACGGCAGTTCCTCTGTTTCTCAACTCTCCGAAATAACCAGAAGTTCCACCTCCGCTTTTCGTCTGCATAATTACTTCACCCAATTTGTGCGTAATTCCTTCGATATTATCAGGAATATGAACATTGAAACAAGATATCGGCAAACCACGCTGTGTTCCCATATTAGCCCAAACCGGAGAAGAAAAACTAATCCAGCCTTTCACAATCATCTCTTTGAAAGCCGGTTGCAATTCCGGTTTGTAAAGGCGTTTTGCCGCTGCAGTTGTAATTCTGTCTATGGCTCCTTCCACAGTTTCTCCTTTCAGAAGGTAACCTCTGTTCAACATTTGTTCAGACTCTTCGTTGAGCCACCAGATATCTATATTTTCGTCCATCATAAATTGTAATTTAGCTTTTGGGCAATTAGCTTTTGGCTTTTTGCTGTTATTATTTTTTGACTTTATTAATTATTGGGGCGCCTTTATCCGCGCTCCACTCCCGCTTTTTTGTTTTCGCCCCGAATTCTATAAAAAAGACGAGAAGCAAAAAACAAAAAGAGCTCCGTTCAGCTCGGGGCGCGCTTCGCCATTTTTGACGATTTCACATAAAAAAGAAAACCCCAAGAATTAATCTATTTCTTAAAATTTTCTTTTTTACATCTTTTCGCAGTTTGAAACTTTGAAAGGATTTTTATTCATTTTTGTCATCCCGTAGAATCTCGACAGGCTTAGTTTTAGATTTATATTGAAGACAATAATGTTACTTATGTCGGTGCTTCGCACCTTGAATCTACTCTCTCTGTTTGATTCTCTACCAATATGTCGCGACTCTGTCGCTTTCAAAATTCGATAATCAAAAAGACGAAGGCGAAAACTTCCTTCTTCTGACATCAGACTTCCAGCAGAAATCTAAAACAAATCATTCGCGGTAATCGACTTGTCGTGTTTTGTATAATCTACCGGACGTTTTGCAAAGAAATCATCCATAGAATTGGCGAAAACTTCTTCCTCGAACCAAACCATTGGTCTGTAATCTTCCGGAGAAACATTGTATCTCGTTTTCATTCCGATTTTCTTCAAAGAGTCATCTACTCTGTATTTCATAAAATCCAAAAGGTTTTTCTTGGAAACATGTTGGATTTCGCCCAGTTCAAAAATCCAGTCCAGAATGTTGGATTCCATTTCAATGGATTCATCTACCAAATCATAAATCGATTCAATATCCTCATCGGTCAATAAATCCGGTTGCTCTTCACGGATTTTGTTTATCAGATAAATGCCGCCGTTGGCGTGGATTTGCTCATCTACTGAAGTCCAGGCGATAATGTTGGACACATTTTTCATATAACCTTTGAACCTAGTGAATGATAAAATGATGGCAAACTGGCTGAACAAAGACACATTTTCTATCAGTATGCTAAATAACAACAATGAGGAAACGTAAGATTTCGGATCCTGAGAATTGGCGTTTTTCAGCACTTTACTTAGGTAATCAATTCTGTCTTTTACAGCAGGAATATCGACTACATTCAGGAATTCATCATTATAACCCAAGACTTCCAGCAATCTGGAATAGGCTTCGGAGTGACGGAACTCGCACTCTGCAAAGGTTGCTCCCAAACCGTTGAGTTCAGGCTTAGGCAAGTGATGGTAGAGATTTCCCCAGAAGGTCTTCACATTCACCTCAATCTGAGCAATCGCCAAAAGCGCATGTTTGATTGCGTTTTTCTCATGAGGTTCCAACTGAGAATGGAAATCCTGCACATCTGCCGTAAAATCTACTTCCGAATGGACCCAATAGGATTTGTTGATGGCTTCTATAAATTGTAAAACTTCTGGATATTCAAACGGTTTATAACTTATTCTTTTATCAAAAATCCCCATAATCTTGGTCTTTAATCTGTTGTTTAATAATATATTGTGAAAATTTCCGGATGCCGGTAGTCTGAAAACACTGTTTTCTTTTTTCCTTCCGAAGCGTTCATACAAAAATAGAAATTGAAAGCTTTAAATGAAAGTGGTGAGCATCCAAAAATGTCAAAAAACTGACAATCATCTGTAAAAGTTTTCCACATTATGTTAAAAGTGCTTTCCATAGGCTTTCTACAAGCGAATGAGGTTTGACGGAAGTGCCTAGAACGTCAATAGCTATTAAACAGGGTGATGAAAATCACTTATGACAAGGGATTAGAAACTGAACAACAAAAGATGAAGACGTATATGTAATTTCCAGAATAGGCAATTTGATTAAAATTTTTAACCTTCGGAAACTTTCTTGGAAAAATTATGAGTTTTGAGATATTCTGAAAAAACTTCTTTGAGACTGAATTCTATTGCAGCTTTGTTAAAATTGTTTCTGTAATTTTTGGATAGACTTTTTTGTTCATCAGCATAAGCGAGGAAGATATCGAAATCATATTCGTCTAAACCGTATTTTGTATAATACTCCAAATCTATGGCTGCTTTTACACGTTTGTAAAACTCTTGCTTTTCAGCATAATTGGCGGTTGTCTTGGGAGATGTTCCTGCTTTTGTCACCAAACCAGCAACTGCGCCTAGAAGCCCGCCACCTCCAGAACCGATGGAAAATAAATTCATCTGTCCTTCCCCTGGATTGCGTGGCGCAAAAGCCGATGGTATTTTGGCTGTTGGGTGAACTTCGTTCATTGGCGTTCGCATATAATTGTTCATTGCCATATTGAGTGCGGTCACTTTTGCAGGAGGATTGAGTCTGGCAATGTCTTTTTTGAGAATTCCGGTTGGTTTGAACGCCAGCATTACTTCTTCTATTTCTATAGGAATGGTTACAAGCTGAACGTCAAGACTTTTTGAAAAACTCTCTGAGGTTAATGAAACCACTTTTCTTTCATATCCTTGTCTTACAATTCTAAGTTCGTCGGTAGGTTTTGCCGCGATAGCAAAATTCCCCATCTTATCAGACGTCACTATTTGATCTGTTCGCAGGTTATGGATGCTTGCCAAAGGTAGCTTGTCTCCGCTGTCATTGGCAACATTTCCTAAAATATAATCGGATTGCGCGAAAATCTTTATCGAACAAAGAAGTATGAGAAGCGAGAGTAATTTTAATTTCATAGCCAGAAGTTTCTTGACAAAATTAGTTCTATTGTATATCAATAAGATAAAAGAGATTTTTTTGATGGATAGTTTAACCGACTTTAACCTGTTTTGTGATTTTTTTAGAATTTGGGGTTTTGGTTTTGTTAAAATTATTTTGAGATTTTTTGCGTTGTCGATATTTTAAACGCAAAGGGCGCAAAGATTTTTAATTAACGAAATATTTTTAGGTTCTCAAAGGCGCTTTGTTCAGCGATTTTTATTGCTCGCAGATTTCGGAGATTTTGCTGATTTCTCTGTGGCTATTTTGTTTGAAGGGAAAATTTTAAATCGTTGAAAATTCTTGTTTTTACCGGAGCGCGTGAGGGATGATAGCGGAAATCCTTTTTGCTTGGGCTAAAAAAGCCTCAGGATGACAAATGGAGATACAAAAAAGATTGGCTTCGCCGATCACTTCGTAAGGTTTGCAGCGGACATTGAGGTCCGAGCGGAGGGATAAGCTTGGCGAGGGATACGCTCAAATTTAGTTTTTGGTTAATAGTTGTTAGTTGATGGTTTTATTTGTAAATTTGTAGTCTTATTTCAAAATGGGGTTGACTGGTTTCGACAGCAAGACCAATGGGTAAGTAAGCATGCAGAGAACCGTAGCGCGATCTCTTAAATCCCTTGCTACAACATTTTAACTGGCAACGAAGAGTTCGCTCTTGCAGCTTAATCCGAAGTTTAGTAGGTTTCAAGCGCTTTCCCGAAGATTTTAGTAAGGAAGCAAGATGTCTCACAAATGCTCTGTTCTGCGGCGTTTGATTCTGAGGCATAGGAATGCGGAAATAAGGTTTTGGAAGCTTCGGCCAAGACTCGAAAATTTTAGAAGCTAAGGTTTAGGTTGGGTGTTTGCTCTCTGCCTAATCCCGAAAACCAATAGCAAAATAAGCATGTAGAAAACTTGCGTATTGCTTGTTTGGACGAGGGTTCGAATCCCTCCAACTCCACAAAATCCGTTGATAATCAGCAAATTACAACGATTACACCCATTTTTACACCCGCTTTTCAAGTGGGTTTTTTTTTATTTTTTTTACTATAGGACAAACGTAATGTGGATTCATTTGAAAAAAATATTTCAAAATTTAGAATTTCGTGTATGACTGCCTCTCCATTTACAAGCATAATTTATTTCCTTTCCTAGTCCTTTTTTTCTTGAAGTAATTTTTAGTTCCTATCCATTTGCCTTTAACCCAAATTACGCAATAGCCGGTTGTATTAAATCTCCGAAAATGATAAAATTGCTCCTTTAGGAGCAGAATCTGTGTAAACACAATAAGAAATTAAGCCCGGTGCGCCATAATAACAAACAAATAAAACACTACAGATAGCGTTCCTATGGAACGCAGATTGGTTTTGGATATTTTTCTACACAGATAAAACTCCAAAGGAGTTTCCCTGCTGCAAAAAATTAATTTTATTTTTTATTAATATTGAATCGTCCCTTTGGGACTGTTTATTTTCTAATGCGGAATGTGGGTTTAATAATAAGGTATAAGCAATTCCATTTTAATGACTTCGTAAGGAATGTTAAAACACTTAATTCTCTCTGCGCATTAAAAGGCTCTCTCCTAGCCTAGATTCCTAGATTTCTGGTAACAGAAAAGGGGGGTCCTGACTCCATTTCCCTCTATTACTCATTTTGAATATTAAAATAATAATAAATTACACTAAAATCTAATGTTTTCGAGTTAAAAAATCATTATTAATAAAAACTACAAATTCACTCGTTTCCTAAACCTTTACCTTACCAAAAGTTTCCAATTCCATAAACTTGGATTTGAACAAAACAGATAGTATTTTGTTCTTTAATAGATTATGAAAATTTTCGTCGTGAGTGGAAAGTATTATCTGCTTTTCGTGGTTAACAACAATACTTCGTAGCAAATCAATCGTAGAGAGAATATTTATACTGTCCATTGACTGAGTTGGGTCGTCTATAAATATACAGTCTATAGAATTGCCGTCATCATCTTTTGCATTAAGAGCTTTTGCTAAAAAAATACAAAGACTTAAAACCCCGTGAGTGAAAAGTATAAGACTTATCTTTCTGGGATTATTGAAAGGTATAAATGATTTAACCTCGCTTATGATTTTATTTCAGAATCAATTTCAGAAATCGGATTATAAATTTTATATTCACGGTCTTAAAAAATTCAATAAAATGAGTGTTCACATTAGTGCTAAAAAAGGAGAAATCGCAAAAACGGTTTTGATGCCCGGCGATCCACTGAGAGCAAAATATATTGCTGATAACTATTTGACAAACGCCAGATTGGTAAGTCAAACCAGAAATATCTATTTCTACACAGGAAATTATAAAGGTAAAGAAATCACTGTTGGCGCAAGTGGAATGGGATTCCCAAGTATCGGAATCTATTCTTTCGAATTGTTTACTGAATATGAAGTTGAGACGATCATCAGGATTGGGACTTGTGGCGCTTACTCTACAGATTTGAAATTATTCGACATCCTGAATGTAGAAAATGCAGCCAGTGAAAGTACGTACGCCAAATTTGCTTGGGGAATTGACGAAGATGTCATTTCTAATCAAGGAAGTGCTTTTGATAAAATCAATGAAACGGCAAAAGAATTGGGACTTGAAGCAAAAGCAACTAACATACACTCTAGCGACATCTTCTACAGAAAAGATCCTGCTGTTCCGGAAATTGCAGTGAGACACAATTGTCCTGCAGTAGAAATGGAAGCTTTTGCGCTTTTTGCTAATGCTAAACATCTTGGTAAAAATGCAGCAACAATTTTAACCGTTTCTGACATCATCCCAACGCACGAGCAAATCTCTGCTGACCAAAGGGAGCAAGCTCTGAGAACAATGATGGAATTATCTCTTGAAACGGCTATTAAGTTATAATTTGAGATATTAGAGTTTAGAAGTTAGAGATTAGAACTTTGATTGAAATTAAATAAAATGCTTCTGAATTATCAGAAGCATTTTATTATGATAAATAACTCGAAAGATTACTTTTTAATGACTTTCACCGTATTATTTTCAGATTCTGATTTTACTTTTAAAATATACGTTCCATTGAGCAACTGGCTCATATCCAGCGATGCTTTGTTGGTTCCGCTGTTCAGCTTAAAATTCTTAATCAGTTGTCCAGCCACATTGTAAATCTCGACAGTTTTCAGGTCAGAATTTTTTGTATTTTGAATAGTAACAAAGCCAGAAGTTGGATTCGGGAAAACACTGATTCCGTTTTGCTTCTTTACATCTTCCACAGCAAGTGTGCTGCAGTTATAAACATAAAGCTCATCTAGATACCAGCCTTCTACACCGTTACAGCCATCTGTTCCCATTTCGAATCTGAATTTTATTTTGGAACCGGAAGTTACGCCAAGTTTTGATAGGTCAATAACACTTTGTCCCCAGCTTCCGCCAAGAGACCCACCATCAGTTCCCGTGAAGGCTCTCTGCCCTTTCAGTGGATTATCATTGCTTGATGTCCCGTCCAAAGTACTGTTGTAACCATTATAAGTAAATGCAGTTACCGGAACCAGTGTCCAGCTTCCTTCATTCAGACTGTATTTTATATTACCACCATCCCAAGTAGATTCTGTGGCAACATAATGATTAAATGCCATTTCATACTTACCGCTGGTAAAAGTTGGCATCGTGATTGTCGGGCTTTCCAGCCTTAGGATTCCGTTCTGAAGGTTGCTTGCGCAATCGCCATTAATTGGATCTATAGCAAAGATTGCTTTTCCGGGTCTGCTTTTCGGCAAATTAGATTTTATAGTCCAATCTCTTGCTTCCCAAGTGGACGGTTTAGTTGGAACATTGGTTACCGTCCAGTTGCCCAAGCCATTTTCCCAGTCTTCTTTAAAAAGCGGATTATTCGTTGCACTGGCACATAAACTTGGAGCACTCTGCGCAAGCAGTGGCGTATAATTACACTGAGTTGCAGGAGAGGTTCTGAGCTGTACGGCAAGAATACCATTTTTAACATTTTGTACATCAGCTGAAGTGATCGATAGCCCAGTTAAGCCTGCAGGTGTTACGGTGGTTGACAATCCCTGGAGATTAACGCCAATTAAATCATTGGCAGATGCTTCCAGCGCATCGGCAAAATTAGCAAAATCGCTGGTTGCGGTAAGATAATTTTTTTGTGCTCTCCACCACAGATGAGCAGCTTTTACAAAACCCATCCCTGTCATTGTGTATCCGTTGTAAGTACCGCCGTCTACCAATAATGCATATAGGTGGTTGGTCACACCTGAATTGGTGTGCACGCCTCCTGAATCGGCAGTGCCGCAATAATAATTGGCAGCATCCAAAACTTTTGCAGGATCGCCGTTACAGTTCGGATTCCACATATCTCGGATAGCACCTCCGAAAGAAGTGGCATCTTCTCCCACTTTCCATCGTAAAGATCCTGAGCAAGCTGTAGTTGTTCTTACGGACAGGTTTTCACCTTCGTCCATATAATTATTTATAAGGTCAATTGTTTCACCCCAAACATCGGAATAAGACTCGTTGAGCGCTCCAGATTGGTATTGATAGATCAACCCGCTTGTGTATTCTGTATAGGCGTGTCCCCATTCGTGTGCGATGACATCATCTGTTGCAGTCCCATCACAGTACCCGGCATAAGTTCCGTTCCACCTTGCGTTGGGACAAGAAATAGTGGGATCGTTATTAACCGTAATCATTGTATGATCTGCCGCATCATAAGACACATACCCGAATGCATTCTTGAAGAAATTATAAACGTGTTCAGAAGTCACCACTTCGTTTTGCTGCCAGCTGCTAAGTGTTCCGGGAAAAGCATCGCCTTCTTTCCACTTAAGGTTGGTGGCAGTAGTATTAGTTTCGTAAAGTTTTCTGTCAATAGGATGTACACCTGTAAACTGTTCTACCAATTCACCTGTGTGAGCATTAATAAAAATATATTCTCTCACATCTTTTTTGTTGGTCACTTCTATCTGATAGGCTAAATAAGGTGTAACAATTCCGCCTTGCATCAGGTTTTTTGGAAAGATAATAAGATTCGTCTTTGCGGTTTGAAGTGGTGTATTGGATTTATTCAAATCCTGCTTTGTGACCATATCTCTAGCGATGATTTCCGCTTCTGCTGCAGTAATATCCGGAACTGTATTCAGTTTGGCTATGGAGATACTATTGCCGTTGATCGATGATAATTCTTCTTTCGCATTAAAATGAAATTTCAGTAAACCGTCATACACCGGAATACCCTGATATTGCTGTCTGTAGGTGACATTTTTCAGACCATAGTTATCCGTTGTCTCATCTAATAAAACAAGATCATTAGCAGATCTTAGGTTAAATGCTCTAAAGTTTTCGGCCAGAAATTCAGAGGCTTTAGTTTTTGCATCTGTGGATTTCAGCTTAACTGACTGTGAAAAATAAATAAAGTTAGGGTTCGATGTACTGTTACTGATGGTAACATTTGCTTTCATTTCATTTTTCAACCTAGATAGTTCTTTGGATTCCTGTGCAAATCCGCAAGCATAAGCTAAAATTATGGCAAAAGATAGAGTTTTTTTCATTTTAATATTTAATTGTTAACAAATATAAATATTCTACTTAGTTATAGTGACAAAAATGAAATAAACTTAATAAATAATCAAAAACTAAGTCCAGAAATATTCATCTGTAGCTGTGCTTTGGTATCTATTACGACGGTGATGTAACTTTCAGAAATCAGAAACTGTGTCGGTTTCAGTTCTATAACGTTACCTTGCAGGCGTATTCCTTTGTAATATTCTTTATTAAAACTCTCCATCAGGCTTTTCTTAGAAGAATTTTCGATATCCATAAGCGGTATGCCATAATCTTTCTCAATCATTTTGCGGATTTTACCTTCAAATAAAACCGTGAGGGCTTTTTGAAAAAAGTTTTTAGTTTTAAGATTGAAGTCGGTCTGTGTCAGTACAATCTTATGGCTTTGCACATCATATGCAGGTTTCCCTTTTATAAAGGCTGTTCCAGTAACACCACCTTGTGTTTTTACTTCAATCACAATGTTTTCTTTTTCCCCATAAACTTTGATGTCATCCACCTTTACTTTGTTTTTCTCACTGTTCAGAGGAAATTCTTTATTAAGGAATTGCTGCCTTGCAATTTTTGTAGCTTCATCGAAACTAATATTAGCGGTTGTTTGGAGGTTAAATATATTCTGGAGGTCTGGTTTGACGACAAAATTAGGAATAGAGGTTACATCTTTAGTAGGCAGAGGCATCTTTCCTACAAAAGTTTCCGAAAATAGGTCGATCCCGACTGTGGTCTTGATTTTATCCTGAAAAACTTGAAGCGGTGTCATATAGGTATTTTGCGGGGATATTTTCAACCAAGTATTATATTCTTGTGACACATTTATGGGTTTGGAAAACTGATTCCACGCCATTACCAATTGAGGCTGGAGATTGAATTGAGATTTGATTTGCTGGTCTATTACTGTTGTAAATTTATTCTGTTGCTCCTTTAGTACGGATTCTATAAAAGAGGCAATCGGGATTTTGACTTTACCATAATCTAATACAGGTTTCTGTGTCCATACAAATCCGGCAGTGGTGGTCTTCGTGTTCAGTTTCCAGTCAGGTGTTGCAGCGAGACTGGTTATAAAATTCATAATCAGATTGAAATTAGTATCCTGATACATATAATAACCCAGCGTTCCATAGCCCTTTTCTGCCCAGATCTTTAGCGGTACAGAAATCATCAGTCTGTTATTGCTCAACGCTTTTATGGCTATATTACCCTGCTTTTCCACTCTGACTTTGAACTGGTCATTGTTATTATCCGTATAAGATTGATCTTCGTACAAAACGCCTTTCACCGATTGATTGATAAGATTATTGATCTCCGAGACAGGTAGCGAAACAGGAAGTGTAATGTTGGACTTGATTTTGGGTAATGTATAAACCGGAATACTGGATTGGGAAAATATAAACAGACTGTATATAAAAAAAAATAAAGCCTGTGTTTTTTTATAAATATTCATAAACGTTATTGATACAATTTAGAACGCTAAAATAATCGTTTTAATTATTTTAAAAAACAAAAAAACCATCTCTTTCGAGATGGTTTTATGTTTAAAAACTGGAAAATATTATTCTTCAGTTTTTTCTTCTGTAGAAGTTTCTGCAGCAGGAGTTTCTTCCACTTTAGCTTCAGAAGTTTCAGCAACAGGAGCAGTTTCTTTCTTTGCAGTAGATCTTCTGCTTCTTCTTGTTGTTTTCTTCTCTGCTTCGTTTGGATTGTAGATATCGTTGAAATCTACCAACTCGATTAATGCAGTATCGGCAGCATCACCAGGTCTGAAACCAGTCTTGATGATTCTTGTGTAACCACCATTTCTTTCAGCGATTTTAGGAGCTACAGTTCTGAACAATTCAGTAACCGCTTCTTTACTTTGCAAGTAAGAGAAAACGATTCTTCTATTGTGCGTTGTATCTTCTTTAGCTTTCGTCAGGATTGGTTCCACGTAAACTCTTAAAGCTTTCGCTTTAGCAACAGTAGTGTTGATTCTTTTATGTTCAATTAGGGAACAAGCCATATTAGAAAGCATTGCTTTTCTGTGTGGTGCAGTTCTACCTAAGTGATTTATCTTTTTTCCGTGTCTCATTTTGAGGATTATTTATCAGCGTCTAACTTATATTTTGCAACATCAAACCCGAAATTTAGTCCTTTTGAGTGAACCAATTCTTCAAGTTCTGTTAAAGATTTTTTACCAAAATTTCTGAATTTCATCAAATCAGACTTACTAAAAGAAACTAACTCACCAAGTGTTTCTACTTCAGCAGCTTTCAGACAGTTAAGGGCTCTTACAGATAGATCCATATCTGCCAATTTCGACTTAAGTAATTGTCTTGTATGAAGTGTTTCTTCGTCGTATTGAATGGAAGCCTTCACAGCCTCTGTTTCAAGAGTGATTCTTTCGTCAGAGAACAACATAAAGTGATAGATCAAGATTTTAGAAGCTTCTGTTAAAGCATTCTGAGGTGTAATTGACCCATCAGTTTCGATATCCAATACTAATTTTTCGTAGTCTGTTTTTTGCTCTACACGGTAATTTTCTATACTGTACTGTACTTTTTTTATCGGAGTAAAGATAGAATCAATAGCAATAGTTCCTATAGGAGCATTGTTTGACTTATTCTGATCAGAAGGAACATAACCTCTACCTTTTTCAATATTAAAAGTAATTTCAAATGTTACATCTTTTGCTAAAGTCGCAATTAACAAGTCTGGGTTAAGAATCTCGAAATTCACTATCGAGTCTCCAAGATCGCCAGCAGTCACTACATCCTTTCCAGAGATCTTTGCAGTTACCTGCTCACTTCCCGGATTTTCAGTTTTAGCTTTAAGACGCAATTGTTTAAGATTAAGAATGATTTCCGTAACATCTTCAATCACTCCCGGTATAGTTGAAAATTCGTGCTCTACGCCTTCTATTTTGATAGATGAAATAGCATATCCTTCCAGAGAAGAAAGTAAAACTCTTCTCAATGCATTACCGATTGTAAGCCCGAAACCTGGTTCTAAAGGTCTGAATTCGAATTGTCCTTTAAAATCTGTCGAGTTTAACAGGATTACTTTATCGGGTTTTATAAATGTTAAAATTGCCATAGTCTGGTTGAGCAAAAATTTGAAAAAATTATTATTTAGAGTATAATTCGACGATCAACTGTTCCTTGATGTCTTCAGGAATCTGAATTCTCTCAGGTGCACTTGTGAAAGTACCAGTTTTTTTCTCGTCATTGAATTGTAACCACTCATAATTTGCTTTTGAAGCCAAAGCATCAGAAATCACTTCTAGAGATTTTGATTTCTCTCTTACAGCAATCTCGTCACCAGCTTTTAACAAATAAGAAGGGATGTTAACCAGTTCTCCGTTCACAGTGATGTGTCTGTGAGAAACCAATTGTCTAGCAGCAGCTCTGGTTTTAGCAAAACCTAATCTGTATACAACGTTATCCAATCTTGATTCGCAAAGCTGAAGAAGAACCTCACCAGTTACGCCTTTGCTTCTGTGTGCTTTATCAAAAAGGTTAGCAAATTGTCTTTCTAAAATACCATATGTGTACTTAGCTTTTTGCTTTTCAGCAAGCTGAGTAGCGTATTCAGATTTTTTCGCACCTCTTCTTTTGTTAGGACCGTGTTGTCCTGGTGGTTGATTTTTTCTTTTCTCGAAGTTTTTATCGTCTCCGTAAATTGCCTGACCAAATTTTCTAGCAATTTTTGTTTTAGGTCCAATATATCTTGCCATTGTTTTAAGATTTGAGGATTAAAAGATTATACTCTTCTTCTTTTAGGTGGTCTACATCCGTTGTGTGGCATAGGCGTCACGTCAACGATTTCGCTTACTTCGATACCTGAGTTGTGTAGTGTTCTGATTGCAGATTCTCTACCAGCTCCAGGACCTTTTACAAACACCTTAACTCTTCTAAGACCAGCTTCGAAAGCTACCTGAGAACAGTTTTCTGCAGCCATTTGAGCTGCGAATGGAGTATTCTTTTTAGAACCTCTGAAACCCATTTTACCGGCAGATGCCCAAGAGATAACCTCTCCGTTTTTATTTGTTAAAGAAATGATGATGTTATTGAACGAAGCCTGAATATGAGCTTCACCAATAGCCTCAACCTTTACTTTTCTTTTTTTAACAACTTTAGTTTGTTTTGCCATAATTAATTCTAACGATTATTTACTTGCCTTTTTCTTGTTAGCAACAGTTTTTCTCTTTCCTTTAC
>RRZU012659352.1_pt1 | contig 13788 bp, 12 predicted proteins | sample 2165561 | NCBI WGS metagenome assembly RRZU01 (sample SAMN10456909, study PRJNA506462) | wastewater metagenome | isolation source: wastewater sludge | place: USA: Moscow, Idaho
ATAACACCATTGTGGCAAACCCAGCGGTTACATTACCTACTGGTGTATCAATGACCATGACAGTTGCAACAGCAGGTTCTAATGGTTCTGTTATCGACGGTGCGAATGGTGCGGCAGGTATCGTTATTGCTGCTGAAGATTTTGGTGGTGGTGGTGGTGGTGCCATTATTAATGATCCAGCGGGTACCGACGGTTGGACATCGCTAATTGGTGGGGGTGGTGGAGCTGCTGCATACTTCGAATGTTTGGTGGTAAATAACTCTGATCAATTCCTTGCTGTTGAGGCAGGGGTAGGACGTTCAGTAATTGGTTTGTCAAGTGAAGGTGCATCAACCAACACTGCAGGTGGGAATAGTACTGAGGGTTACATCACAGCAACTTTAGAAGATGCTCCTGAAAATGGCACATTCTTCCATATGGTTGTTGGGCTCGGTGCTGCTCTTCCAGCTAACATTGGTAGTGCTGATACTATTCTAGGTTACAACAAAAATGTCAATGGTGTTTCTGTTGGTACTTACGATGGGAAGAAGATTACCTTAAATGGCAATCCTATGGAAGTCACTTGGTGTGGTTTACGTAACGATGGTCAGTCTACAACCCCTGCGTTTGGTTTAGGGTTTAAAGATTGGTTCTTTGGAATGTATGCAACATTTATGGTAGAGATTGAAAACTTAACCAATGGTTATCGTGTTCAGTCAACATCTTTAGCAAGCGCAACCTATCTCGTTGATGCTTTTGGTGCACCTAATGCAGGTACTAAAGAAACTCTTCGTGGATGGATTCCAGCATTAAACTCATGGACATGGGTAGACCCTGCGACATTGATTGATAAAATCTTTATTACAGGTGATCGTTTGAAAGTAAAAGTTGTCCAACTCGGATATACCGGAACTTCAATCATTCAACCTATGTTTAAGGATGTTGATTCAGATTCAGCGGAAACAACAGTTTCCATGGTGGATACTCAGGTGACTTATGTTATCTGTAAACTGCCGACTGATATCAAAGATCAACGAATTAAAGTTGAAGTTGTTTATGATGGTACAACAGATGTAATCGATAGTTTAGAATTTACAAACGTTGCCCGTATGGTTTACCCGTACACTGCGGTAGCACCTGTTTCAGGCTCACGCTTGACTAAATTTATCTGGTCTGTATATAACCCTACAACAGATGCTTGGACTCAAATTGCATTGAGTAGTATCTCTGTATCCGCATAAAAATAAAAACCAGACTGGGCTCGCCTGGTCTGGTTTATTATATGAGGATCATGCTTTAAACTGATTAATTAAACAGATTAAAATAAAGTATGTGATCAATACTTTATTACTATGAATACAACTTCATTATTTCGAGGCTCTCATGCGCGAACAATTATCCCCACAAAAAGTAGCTTTAGTTAATCAACTACTAACAAGTGACTCACGCCCAAATCCTTTTTATGATGCCATTTTTAAAAAAATTGGTACTGATGAAAATATCCGAATCGTAAAACATGCTGAACTAGGGAAGACCTATGCTTTTTATATTGGAAATCTTTCTCAATCAAATGCCAGTTTAATGGCAACACGTCCACTACGTTTTGAAAAGGTGTTGGTGGATAAATTAGAAAAAGAATTGTCCATAGATATTCCAGAAGGTGAAACCACACCTTTGTTTGAACAAGACTCTATTGAGTTGTATGCGGAAGTTATTAAACGTTATACAAAAATCAAAACAGGTCAAACAGCTGGTGTGATTGGTGAAGACGATATTGCCGAATTTACATCCGCACATGGTATCTTACCTCGCCGTAGTTTTAGCATTCGTGTTTTAGAAAATGCTAAATTAATCGACTCTACAAAACAACGTACTATTCGTTTAACAGTAGATGCATTAGACGTTGCGCAAGCTGAGCCTTTAGTTGTTTATTCTCTGGCACACCACGATGTACGTGAATCTTTGGTATCTCAATTAAACACACTTCTTGGTAAGACTGTTGTATTCCCTGAAGATATTTCATTACCTGCTACACATTTTGTTGAAGGTAATCGTTACACCGCAGTAATCCGTTCTACTTGCATCGGTGCATTTGGTAAGGTCCTGTTTAAACCTGATCCATCAGCAGAAGTCATTATACAGTAAAATTAACAGGGGGTTAAACCCCCTGTTTTTCTATATGTCTTGGCAATTATTATGAACATTAAAGAGGATTCATCATGCTTACTCAGATCACTGGCCCTAAGTTAGAATGTATTAAAAAACTACTTCTTGCCCAAATCGAAATCAACCCAATTGTTGCAGCAATGGTAAAGAAGGTCACACCAGTTTCGGGTTTGAAAATCATCCGTAAAACTGAATTAAAATCTTATCTCTATTACATTGGTAAGAGCACAGATACAGATGCGGTTGTTTTAAAAACTCGTCCGTTACGTTTTGTTAAAGCACAGATCGACGCATTAGAAACCCAGCTATCGGAGTCTCTACCAGCAACTTCAACTGCTCGACATTCTTTTGTATTGATTGAACATGTTAAAAAACAAGCAGGTGGAACACCTTTGTCACTTACTGAAGATGATAAATTATTTATTGTCTCTGCAGGCGGTGATGACAAACATCGTCGTTTCCTACTTCGCAATCATCGTAATGCGACAGTAAGTGATGTGGTGGATGCAATTGAAAAACGTTTGACAACAACTGCTTTTAACATTACACCTTTAGCACCAAATAACATTGTTATTCCGTTAGGTACAGCTCAAGAAATTAAAGTGGCATTAGCAGAGTTGATCGATCCTAGGGGTATGGCATTATTCCCTGAAGATATTCATTTATCTGAAACGCACTTCAAATTAGGTCATGGTTATAAAGCAACTTTATTAAACACATCGCTAATGCTTTTTGGTAGCATTGAATTTAAAATTGGTGTACCAGGTGAAACTGAAGAACCAGAAACTCCTGAAGAACCAGAAACAATTGATCCAGCATATCTTTCCACTGCAACAATCACTGACGTTAAATTCTTCACCAATCGTGCAACTTTAAAATTACCAAGCGCAATCCCACCAGGTTACGTTGTTGCAATTCAAGCGGATGGTTATAAGCCACAGAATGGCGATGTTACAACTCCTATCGCCACGTTGACGGAATACATTGAAAACTATGGTCAGTCACAGTATGGTGGTATTGTAGCAAGCAGTAATGATGCTTATGTAAACGGTGGTTATAACATTAATTTGATGGATGCTGTACAAAAATTCTTGAGTCTTTATACCGAGAAATTCAGCATATATTTACAAATTCATTTATTTAATGCAGCTGGTAATCTGGTTAGTTCTAAACCAATTATTGACGCTGCCCCTCTATTTGCACCTGCAGGCGCTGATAACGATTACCCACCAGCTTATCTACAAACCATTGGCGATGAAGAGCAGGTTAGTATTAAGATCGCAGATCTTCAGTTGGCAGCTGGTGCTAGCCTTATGGGTGCCTCTGTCAGCGGAAGTTATGGTGGTGGTGAAGCTAACAATTATAACAACGCTATCTTCTATAACGCTGCCAATAATATTGATGAACTTAAACTTGCTAAGTTTAACATCTCTACTTCGAATGGTCGTGTTAATTATATTCACATTAACGACTTTAGTGTTCTTCCAGAGGGTGATGTGTTTATTGTTGAAAATACCAAAACGTTATCAACCGCTGCTGACATTAATGCAGAACAATCGTATCAAGGTACAAGCACTTCTGGTAATTACAATAACTTCAACTTACAAGGCACTTCTTCTGCCGCAGTAGCTGAAGCAGCGTTAGAAACAGTTTACCCTGACGACCTATTATGGGAGCCTGCGCGTGACGGCTTAACCACTACTGTTACGAATCTATCTAGTAAACTAATTGACTTTAAGTTAATTGACAATCAGACCAACCAACCAGTGTTGTGGTTCTATCTTGTTCCACTACCACTCGAATAAGATTAATTCATCAACATGTAGTGGGTGTAAAAACCCACTGTAACCCCTAACTTATGAGTTAAAAATAGGAAGAAGATGTGAAGATATCTACACGCACAGCTGCTGGTAACCGCTGGTTAACAGCGATGGCTTGGGGGATGGAGTTTGTTGCTGATCCTGGTCGAAACATTAAAGATACATTAAATGATGTTTCTGTAATCACTACTCCACCCACACCAATGAATCGCGGTATGTATATTGAAGGTACATACAACGCAACCACTGAAACCAAAGAATTAAAAACTGATTTAATTATGATTGGTCGTGGTGGGCATGGTTATTCTACAAGTGAAGAAGGTGAAATTGATCCGATCACTTACCCACACGCGGCAACAGACGCTGGTCTTTTTAGCCCAACACCTTGGCTAATACGTAAAGTTACTGAAGACCTAACAGGTGAAATGAAAGCAAAATATCGTTTGCGTCGTACATTCATCAAAGATGGTGAACTATATGCTGCTTACTTTGGCCGCAAGATTGATTTAAGTCGAAATGAAATTACCGAAGTATTAGAAACAGTTGCTGATGGTAAAGTTATTTCTACTCGCCCATATGAGCTCACTGCCAATGATTTACGTCCGCAAAAGACCCCATTGGATACAGAGTCTCCGGGTGTTTATCTACGCACCTATGCAAGTTTTGATTTGATCATGACTGAGGAAGAAGTAGAAGAGTACATCATGGCGTGTACTACTCTTTACGGTTCTCCAAATAAAGCAATCATTTCTGAAATTGCATATTGTTTCGGTAAAGACAAACCTGTTACGAAAATGTACTCAACAAATGAAGGTTCATTAACTCAGGTTGATGCTCCTGCAAATACGTTAGAACATGTATGTACTCACGTAATGGTTTTTGAAACTGCCTATAAACCAGCGATCTATACCGGGGCGTTCGGTGAAACCAAAAACATTGGTATCTCTGAACCACTCTATGGAACACGATAAACTCCGTTTCGTCTCAGTTGACCCTGGGACGAATTTAGGGGTGGCAATTTTAGATTACGATACAGTAACACACAAGGTCATTGTAAAGGATGCGTATACTTTAGATTTAACTCGATTAGTTTCGAGCGATGATCATGAAGATAAACAACGCATGGTGTTACTTCGATTAAGTAGATTGAAAGCGTTTCTGAATAATTACTTAAAACGATGGAAGCCTCAATTCGCTGCACATGAGACAGCTTATGTTCCTCACCGCGGTGGTGGGGCTTCTATTGCCTCTTTTGCTTCTTTAATTGAAAATATTCTCACGATTCGTTTTTGTTTCTTTGACAAAGATCATGACATGCAAGTGTTTACAATTAACCCTTCTGCAGTAAAGTTTTGTATTGCAGGTGAAAAGAGTTCCGATAAAAAGTTGATCTTAAATGCTTTATTAAAAGATGATACTGTTGATTTGAGTGAATTAAAATCAACAGCATTAGATCAACATAGTGCCGATGCTGTTGGTATTGGTATAACCTGCATTCGACAGAATTTTCAGTTTAATGGTTCGAACTTTAAGATAAGGGTAAAGAAAAATGGAGGAAAGAAATGATTTAGATTTCATTATTGAAAATCCACGACAACATTTGTGTTTGACTATTATTGATATCATGGGATTGCTGAAAGATGCTAAGCTTGGTCATTTAAAAGACGACGTTGCATATTCGGTAATTCTAAGTTACAATAATGGTTTACTAGATGAGTTTCACATCAACTGTGAAATGGATGGATTAGAAATCAGAAAGATGTTCGATACATTACCTAACGATAAAAAGATTTTCCTTAAAAAGAAAGTAATTATTTACGACATTGAGGCCAGAGAGTTTTTAGAAAACTTATTTGAATACTTTGAAGTTCAACATCGTTTGTATATTAAGGACGTTGGTGCTGGTGCTGGGATTATTAATCTCATTGCATTAGTGGTTCTGATTGTTTCAATAATGCTATACGTCATTTATAAATCAAACACCATTTATCGGGGCGACGTTGGGGAAACCCATGGGGACGCAATGATGGGGTTTTTGTTTGATTATTTAGCCACCTTTTGGAACTGATAGCTTTGGCTATCAGTTTCTTTTATACAGTTGACTCGTTTAATATGAGTTATTGATCAACCCGCCTAAAGCGAGATTAAAAAATGTCTATTGATGAAAACACATCTCAAGAATTAACAACCCCGACACCAACACCAACTGTAGAATCTCAACCTACAGTAATGACTGATGAAGAAATTGCAAAATTAGAACCAGCATCTAATACAGGTACTGTTTCAATGGATGACAATTTAAAAGGTCGTGTTGTTTTAGAAAACGGTACTGAACTTTTATTTACCCGAAATGAATCATCCACTTTGTATATTGCAACACTAAAAGAATTACATCGTACTTTGCAGGTGCCAGAACCATTACCAACTCAAATTATCTTCCCCGAACAAGATAAAGAAGATTTGGACTTTATTGCTAAATATATTGGCGGTGTGCGTAACATCATGGATGTTGTCCATGAACATGGTTGCTCATCTTCAATTGAATCGTACTCTTTCCGTTTAGCCCATTTCCATAACTTTGAAAAATGGCAGAACATTGTAGTTCGTTTACAGTTTGCTAAAGCACTTCATGCGGTTTGTAAAACTCTAAATGAAAACCTTAGTACTGCACGTAAAAAGAAGTGGGGTGTTCTTGAGTACGATCGTGCATCTAACAAATATAGTATTAATGGTAAAGAACTGAAATTTGGTGATAAAGTCGATGTCTTTACAACTGACCAGAAGGTCGTAACCAAAATGGTTTTTAACAGCCATGAAGTATTAAATTGCGCAGCAATTGATGGGCACACTTCTCCGATATTCCATCACCCAACTGAAGATCTAGACAATCTAGATTATGAAGCTGTGGGTAAACGAAATTCTCATCGTGTAAGCGATTCAGAACATATGCTAGGTGTAGATGCTTTCTCATTTATCCATGGTCTTCTATGGCGACAAAGTGATAACGAAGAAGTTGTTGAGATTGAAAGTAGTATCTTAACTCAAACAGACCGCGACCCTGCACTTAGTGTTAAAGAGCATGATGATATCTTAAACGCAATTGATGATATGCAACTACCGTATGGTTTAGAACTTCCTGCCAATGTAGGATTTAAAAATTACTACAGTAAACGTCTTAGTCGTGCTCGTGCATTCTTTGAAATGTTGAAGACAGTCAAAGACAATGCAAAAACTTTCCGTCGTAAGTTTGAAAAACTTACAAAAGATAAACCAGAAATGATCATTGGTATTTATGATATCTTCCGTTTATTAGCTGGTCCTCGTAGTCGTGTGTTAAAAATCAAAGGTGTTAAAGCAGATGGTAGCATTGTTGATTTAATCACCATAAATCGCAACATGACTTTAGAAAAGTTTAAGACTTTCAATCGTTTTAATACACAACCGATTCATTTTGTTGAATTAGAATTCATCAAACCGAAAGGTAAGAAAAAGAATGGTAAACCTAAACCAGAGCTTGATCTTGATTATTTTAAATCTACAGGTGAAGTAGTCAGTTCAAATGACTTGGTTGGTTTCATTCATTCTTCTGCGAAAATCTATTATTGGGATGATGCAGAAACCCCACGTAAAGAAGATCCAGTGGATTCTAAAAACATTGTTGCGTTGTTCTTAGAACTCAAACGTTCATTTGCTCGACTTGACCGTGAAGAACCATAAAACTTAAAAGAGGAGCTTCGGCTCCTCTTTTTATGAGATCAAGGAGATTTGTCATGACTAATGATGAGCAATCTAAGTTTAAATTATATTCGATGGGTATGGCTGCGGGGAACGTTGAGTTTGGTCAGAGGGAACTTGAAGTAATCCCTATCGAGGATCTATCACAACTTGATGGTGAAGTTAATGACATGCAAGATACATTAACTTCTAAAGGTCAAGACCGCGAGGGAAACGAGTACCAAACCAAACAAACCACATCTCACAGCATCAAAGCCATGTTCTTGTCAGAGGATGCAAATAGACCTTATCCAGGCATGGTTCGTCGGGGTGAGAAAGTGTTGATTTATCGTGTAGGTGATACAGATAAATTCTATTGGAAACCAATGGGGTTAGAAGACAATGTTCGTCGTAGTGATGTATACATTGTTGCTGTCCCTAACTCAGGTAAAGAGAATGAAAATTCTCGTGCAGCAGACTCCTCTTACTACTATGAAATTAACACAGTTGACAAGTTAATCACGATCGCTACCAATAAGAATGATGGTGAAGGCTACGCATACACTATTCAAATTAACGCAAAAGAAGGTGCTGTATCTATTCAAGATGATGCGGGACAATTTATTCAAATTGTTTCCAAGGAACAACGATGTATTATGGCAAATGCATCTGGCTCTGAAATTAAGATTGAAAAAAGTAAAGCTTTAATCTCTGCAAAAGAAGAAGTGAAGATTGAAACCAAAAGTTTTGTAGTGAATACTAAGCAAGCGGAAATCAAAGGCTCGCTTACAAGCAATGGTGTTAACATTTCTGATACTCATTATCACATCACTACTAAAGAAGGTCAGAATACGAGTAAGGTTGAAGGATAACGCGCATAAAGAAAGAAGGGGAGCCACCCCTTCTTTTTTATTTATGCATATTGAGCGATATGCTTTGCAGCGTAAGTTTTATAGTCACGAAGATTAATCCCGTGGCGTTTACGAAACTCGATGTTCTCAGGTCGATTAGGAGCCAATTGACGTTTGAGTTCTTCAAGTTCTTGATTCGATTTTTTAGTTTCAGTATTTTGGTTCATTGACATACCTCCGTCACATATACCAGGTAATAGTATAATTTACCCAGCAAATGTATTAAGTCAATTTAATACATAACGGGATAAACTATGAGTTGAAATTAGGTTTATAGACATGTTTATTAAAAGAATTCTAGCAAAAGAATTTACGCGGTTATCTCATAGTAATATCCAATCTTTAGAAGTTTGTTTTGATTCTAAGTTTCAACTTATACTTGGAACAAATGGTTCAGGTAAATCTTCTATTGCTCAGGAATTACTTACAGGTTATCCCGCTAGTCCAAAAGACTTTGGTCCAAATGGTTTACACGAATTAGAGGTTGAGCATCGCGGTTCAACTTATATTCTTCGTGCCGACTATTCTATTAACAAGTATGCCTTCATTAAAGATGGTGAGGTTATTCACGATAACTGTACAGCATCAATGCAAAAAGGATTGGTTGAACAATACTTCGGTATAGACAATCTTTTAGCAGATATTATTTCTGATAAATTAAAGTTTACAGAAATGAGTACACAACAACGTCGTCAGATCATCATGCGAGCATCTGGTATTAATATTGATCTAGGGATGGATATCCTAGATAAATTCAAAGAACGTGCAAACTATTATAAACAATACAATAAAAACTTATCCAAACGTTTAGTAGATGAAGATAATAATCTTCCTGCAGATTCACATTTAGAAGAATTAGAAAAACGTCGTGATGATATTATCCATGACCTTGGTATCTTAGATGAGATGAGTGTTCAACCAAAACAAATTGGTAATGAACAAGAGATCATTTATCGGATCTTTGATATTAACAATCGTGCAAGTCGTGATGCGTTAGTTTATTTAGATACACCAGAAGCGTTGTTTAGTGCATTTGATCGTGATGGTGCATTAGAGATCATTACTAGATTGAAGTATCAGGTAGAGGAGCTTGAACGTTCTAAAACAGAACGGTATAAAGAAATCGAAGATTTGAGAATTAGTTTGGGTAAAAGCACATTCTCAAACATTAGTCTTGAAGATCTTACAAAAGAAAAAGAAAATCTTTACAAAGAGATGAATGTATTAGATCAGAATGCCAGAGGCTTTATCTATAAACTCGATGGTGTAAAACAAGCGGTTGAAAGTTCTACTACCCTTTATGAGGAATTAAGAGAAATCTTTATTCATTTACCTGATAATAGTGAAGGTTACTTTACTCGAGATAAACGCTCTGCTAATACAGAAGCTATTTTAAGTTTAGGTAATCGTATTGGGATATTAAACCGTAATGTTCATGAACTTGAACACGAACTAAAATTACATAAGACTGGTGATAAGATAGGTTGTCCTTCATGTTTACATGAGTTTATACCGGGGGTTAAATACAGCGAAAGTCAGCTTCAAGCTGACTTAAAGAAATGCTTAGAAGAACTTGCTACTTTAGAGATGATGCTTAAGGAAGAAAAAGAGTATCAGGTAGAAGTAGTAGAGTATCAAAATAAGTTGAGTTCTTTAGAGCATCTTTACCGCCATCATCATTTACATCAGAACTTAATTGATGCACTAAAAGGTTATAGTTATGTGACCAATAATCCTAAGCATTGTTTGAGTATTATTGAAGACTGGATAACTGATATTGGTGTTTCTATGAGATACCGAGAGTTATCTGATCGTTTGATAAAGGTTGAACAGGATATTATTTTACTTCAATCTGAAGATCTTGAGCGTCGCCGATTAGGTGAAGAACGTTTAAGTGATTTATCTAAAACCTACAGCACATACATTGATCAAAGTGTACGCATTCGGGAATTAATTCAAGATGCAGAAGCTTATATCCGTCACATTGATACACGTTCTACATGGATCGGTGAAACAGAGAATGTACTCAATGAAGTAGAGGAGTATAATGAAGCTAACTTGAATAATATGGTCCATCGTTTTGTTTATAGTTCTAAAGCTGAATTAAGTGCAGAGTTAACTTCAATTGAAAAACAAATCACAGGTATTCAATACACCAAGCTTAATCGTGATCGTCTTCTTAAGGAGAAAGAAGAAGTTGATGAGAATATAGAAAACATGACAATCCTCTATGATGAGCTATGCCCAAAGACCGGTATGTTAGGGGATGCGTTAGATGAATTTATTGGTGAGTTTGTGGATAAGTTAAATGCTGTTATTAATGCGGTATGGACTTACCCTATTGAAGTACAGCCGTGTCGAAATAAAAAAGGGGATTTGGATTTCTACTTCCCTGTTAAAATAAAAGGAGCTAAAGAGCCGAGTGACGATATTAAAAACACGTCTACTGCTCAACGGGACATTATCAATTTCGCATTTAAACTGCTAATTATGAAAACACATGACCTCGGGGATTTCCCGTTGGTGTTGGATGAGCTAGCAGCAAACATGGACGATGTGCATCGTGTACGTATGATGAAAGTTGTCTATGATATGATTGAAACTGAAATGAGCCCACAGATGTTTATGATTTCACATTACGCTGCACAACACGGCACATTTACTAATGCGCAAGTGCTTGTCGTGAATGCTGATAATCTTCAGACCATTCCAGATGGTTATAATAGTCATGCTAAATTTAGTTAGGTATATATTATCTAAATGAAGCAGTTACAATAAATTAAATACATACCTTAAAAGGTATCGGAGATTTTTCATGTTTAACTATTTTGTTGGAATATTGATTTTAGTTGTATTTGTAATAGCAGGTATTTTATATTACCGTTATCGTCTATCACAGCAAGATGCAATTCAAAAATTCATGGGCGCGTATATTTTTCCTAAACGACATACCAAAATTTTTGACCCATTGGTGTTGAGAGAATACACCCACGATATTTATTTAAATAGCACTGAAACGTTAATGAGTGTATTTAAAAATTCGATTTCTCGAACCATTACTTCTAAAACTTTATTAAATGCAATCATGACAATGGGAGTTATTCCAGAGGTAGACCCCCATGGCAATTTAACTAAAGATTTGGAGCTAAATCTTGATCTACAACGTGCTATTCAGTTAACTGGTGGCTCAAATAAGGATTATAGTGCGAATGACTCGTTACTAAAAGAGTTGAACATAATTGCATCTAAAGCTTTAAATTCTCGTGCTATCAGCCGAATAGAACGAAACTGGTTATTAGCTAAAATTATTCAGGAGTACAATCTCGAGCGTAAATCCGAAGAATATGCTCGTAACCCTGTTTTAGCAAATAGCATGATTCGACGGGTAGGTCTAAGTATGGATGCTAAAAAGTGTGGTGAGCTTCAGATGGCTGCACTTAAAATTTGTCGAGATCCAGCTGTTGTACGACTGTTGGCCGAAGGTCCATCGTTTGATCGCGGTTTACAGATCTCCGAAACTATCGAAGGTAAGTTATTTGATTACCAATTAGCTGTTTTATTCCGTAACTGGTTATAAGGAAATTATCATGTGGATTATTTTTAGTGTGTTATTTATCATAGTGCTGTTGATCGGATATCTCATTTACAAAAAATGGTCCACATCAGTTATATCGATCCCTTTGGGGATTTGGTTAATCCCACCATATAGTTTAGCTGGTAGATTAACACGTGAGGTTAAAGCAGCTTATAACACTCCTGTGGCAGGTGTCTCTGATGCTTGTCGTTTGGAATTTGCTAAACTAAATAAATTCCTCATCAATGTTGGGCGTGAAAACTTGCTATCAGAAGTGGATGTCCCTAAAGAGTTGAATTGGGGTACGTTAGATTTTATTACTTATGTTGATCTAAAGTTAATAAATTATTTACGTCAAGACACCGATTTTGTTTACCACATAGGTTGCGAGTTTGATTTTCATAATCGGTGTATGAACATCCGTAAAGGAATGAATGTTACCCCAGAAGAATATCGAATTATTGTTGCAGAAGCTACATACATCGAATTGATGAAGCAGTCTGGTAAAGTCAAACGCATACCTACACCATATAGTCTCTTTTATAGAGACCAGACAAAGATCGATAAACTTTCTGGTTGGATCAAGATATTTTCAAAAACAATACAGTTAGATACCTCTATTCAGATGGTTTCTCAGTTATTGGGTAAGAATGAAGTTTTTAAGTCGCTGAATAAAGAAGACCAATATGTCATTTATATTTATGCTGTATTGTTCACTTGTTGGGAGAACGTGATCTAATGTTAGATAAATTTTTAAAGCTAAAACCTGAAACAGTTACAGAGGATAACCTAATCACTCTTAATAGTTATCTGTTAAGAGCTTCTTATATGTACAATGCTTTGGGTCAATGATTGATACCAGATGAAACCTATGATCTTTTATTTAACCTGCTGAAAAAGGCTGAAGTGTTAAATGAAGAAAAAGGAGTTACTCTCCCTTATGCAATTGGCGTGACTAAGAAAGTAGGTAACACTCCAGTTAAAAGTTTAGAACGAATTTCACACATTCACCCAATGTTATCATTGCGAAATGTGTTTAATGAAAGTGAAATTTCTGCACAGTTCCCGGATCTAGGTAAAAATGAAATTCTCCTAAATCCTAAACTTGATGGGTTGGCAGTATCTTTAATCTACCGAGCTGGACAATTAACACATGCATTGACCCGTGGGGATGGTAGCGTAGGTGAAGACGTTAGTCATAACGCTAACCATATCCTCACCATCCCTTCTGATATTAATCAAGGTCATAAAGGAAAGTATGATCTTGAGGTTCGTGGTGAAGTGGTTATTCCACGACATGCATTTAAAGAACTTAATAAGAAAATGGTTGAGTTAGGAGAGAAACCTTACTCTAATCCTCGTAATGCAGTATCGGGTATTCTACGTTCTCTAAATCCTGAAATTGATATTTCGAAATATCTAGGTTTTTATGCTTACGGTTTCCGGTTCATTGGAAATGCTGATCCAGTGCTTACCGACTATGGTCGTACAATGGCACAAATCTTTGGTTATCTGGTAACTATTGGTTTTGCTGTTAAACGCCATCGTCGTTGCAATACAATTGAACAGGCCATGGAATTCATCCAACAGATGCAGGATGTACGTGCTGGCTATGACATTGACA
>RRZU013373705.1_pt1 | contig 13787 bp, 14 predicted proteins | sample 2165561 | NCBI WGS metagenome assembly RRZU01 (sample SAMN10456909, study PRJNA506462) | wastewater metagenome | isolation source: wastewater sludge | place: USA: Moscow, Idaho
AGACCGGCGCGCTTGAGCTGGCGGTCGTCCCAGCGGAACCCCAGCGGTTCGACGAGATGAAGCTCGGCGCCGGTGTTGGCGCAGAGGCGGATGACGTTGCCGGTGTTGGGCGGAATCTCGGGTTGGAAGAGGACGACAGCGGTCAAAACGTGCTCCAAAAATAGCGTTGGCCGAATTTTAAATCGGCTAAAATCAGGCGATTAGCGTGCTTACTTCCAACATTACTGGAGCTTGCAATGGCTCGGCCGGAAAAGATTCGCCTTGGCGATCTGCTTATCCAACAGGGACTGCTCACCGACGAGCAACTCAAGTTCGCGCTTGATGAGCAAAAACGCAGTGGACGAAAACTGGGGCGTATTGTCGTTGAAAGTTCATTCGTTACGGAAGAGGCGATCTCCAAGGCGCTGGCTCGGCAGTTGCAGGCATCCTATGTCGATCTCAAGCACTTCAATCCCAAGCAGAACCTGATCAACCTCCTGCCCGAGGCGCAGGCGCGGCGCTTCCGTGCGGTGGTGCTGGACGAGGTCAATGGGCGTCTGCAGGTCGGCTTTGTCGATCCGACCGACCTGCAGGCCTACGACGACGTGGTTCGCCTGCTGCGTCGTGATATCGAGCTGGCCGTCGTTGCTGAGAGCCAGCTCTTGGCGCTGGTCGACCGGGTTTACCGGCGCACCGAGGAAATCACCGGGCTGGCCAAGGAACTGACGGCGGACCTTGGCGACGTGCCGGTCGAATTCGGCGACTTGCTGGGTGCCGCGACCGGCGCCGAGGAAGCTCCCGTCGTCAAGCTGCTGCAAACGGTGTTCGAGGAAGCGATGCGCGCGCGCGCCTCCGACATCCACATCGAGCCGCAGGATCGATCCTTGCGCGTGCGTTTCCGTATCGACGGTGTCCTGCACGTGCAGATGGAGGCTGACGCCAAGATCGCCTCGGCGCTGGCGTTGCGCCTGAAGTTGATGTCCGGCCTCGATATTTCGGAGAAGCGCCTGCCGCAGGACGGCCGCTTTGCCATCAAGGTGCGTAACACGATGGTGGACGTGCGTATCTCGACGATGCCGACGCAGTATGGCGAGTCGGTGGTGATGCGTTTGCTCAACCAGAACACTGGCTTGCTCGGGCTGGATCGTCTCAACATGCCGCCACGTACGCTGGAGCGATTGCGTCACGCAGTGCGCCGGCCGAGCGGCATGGTTCTGGTGACTGGGCCGACCGGTAGCGGCAAGACGACGACGCTCTACGCCGCGCTGTCGGAGCTCAACACGACCGAGAAGAAGATCATCACGGTCGAAGATCCGGTCGAGTACCGTCTGCCCGGCATCAACCAGGTGCAGGTGCATGAGAAGATCGATCTCTCCTTCGAGCGCGTCTTGCGGTCCGCTCTGCGTCAGGACCCCGACATCGTCCTCGTCGGCGAAATGCGCGACCAGACGACCGCGGAAATCGGCATGCGCGCCGCCATCACCGGCCACATGGTGCTGTCGACTCTACACACCAACGACGTCATTTCGACGCCGATCCGCCTGCTTGATATGGGCGTGCCGCGCTACATGGTCGCACTCTCGCTGCAGTTGGTGCTGGCGCAGCGCCTGGTGCGCGTCATCTGCGAGAGCTGTGCCGAACCCTATCTGCCGGCGCCGCACGAGCACGAATGGCTGCGCTACGAACTCGGCGACACGGTCGATCAGCGCCAGTACATGCAGGGCAAAGGCTGCGCGCATTGCGGCGGTACCGGCTACAGCGGGCGTACCGGCGTCTATGAAATGCTCGAAATGACCAATGAAATCGTCGAAGCGATCAACAGCGACGATAGCGGAATCTTCGTCCAGGCCGCGCGCAAGCAAATGGCCGGCGAGACGCTGCGGCGGGACGCTGTACGGCTCGTCGTCAAGGGGCGGACGACGATCGAAGAAGCCATGCGCATCAGCAACCAGTTCGAGGACTAGGCGGTGCCGAGCTTTGCCTACAAGGCGCGCGACGCCAACGGCGAACTGGTCGAAGGCGTACTCGAAGGCGCTACCTCTGCCGCCGTCGTCGATGTGCTGCGCGGTCTCCGGCTGACGCCGGTCGCCATTCGCGAGACTCAGGCTCCAGCACGCAAGGTTTCGCCGTCGATGAACATCACCTTGTTCAGTCAGAAGGTGTCGCACATCGACCTCTTGCTCTTCAGCCGGCAGATGCATACGTTGCTCAAGTCGGGTGTGCCGATCATGCGCGCGCTTGCCGGTCTGCAAGATGCGGCGATCAACCCGGAAATGAAGCGCGTGATCGGCGAAGTGCGCGAGAGTCTGGAAGGCGGCCGCGAACTATCGCAGGCGCTGGCGCGGCATCCGCGCGTGTTTTCGCCCTTCTATCTATCGATGGTGCGCGTCGGCGAGGCGACGGGGTTGCTTGAGGAAATCTTCCTGCGTCTGTTCGATCACCTCGAATTCGAGCGTTACATGCGCGAGCAGGTGAAGACGGCGTTGCGCTACCCGACCTTTGTCGTCATCGCCATGGTGGTCGCGCTGGTTGTCGTCAACCTCTTTGTCATCCCCGCCTTCGCCAAGGTCTTTGCCGGCTTCGGCGCGGAGTTGCCGCTGATGACGCGCATCCTGCTCGCTTTCTCGAACTTCATGGTCGCCTATTGGCCGGCCATGCTCGGCGGTCTGGTCGCTGCCGTTTTCGCCTTCCGCGCTTGGCGGGCAACGGCCGCCGGACGGCTGGTGTGGGACGGGCTGGTGTTGCGCTTCCCGATTGCCGGCAAGATCCTGCACAAGGCAGCGCTGTCACGCTTTGCGCGCAGCTTCTCGCTCGGCATCCGCAGTGGCGTACCGGTGATGCAGGCCTTGTCGAACTCGGCGCAAACCGTTGATAACACATACGTCGCGCGGCGCATCGAAGGCATGCGCGAGAATGTCGAGCGCGGCGAAAGCCTGCTGCGCGCCTCGATCAGCACCGGCATCTTCACCCCAGTCGTCTTGCAAATGGTCGCCGTCGGCGAAGAGTCGGGCGCCGTCGACGACATGATGAACGAGATCGGCGACATGTACCGGCAGGAAGTCGAATACGAACTGAAAACGCTGGGCCAGCAGATCGAACCGATCCTCATCGTCATGCTCGGCGCCATGGTGCTGGTACTCGCGCTCGGCATCTTCCTGCCGATGTGGGATCTCGGGAAGGTGGCGATCAAGCGATGATCCGGCGCCACGAAACACGGCGGCCTGACTATTTCGCGGCATCGCACTGGTTGCAGGGGGCTGTTTTTCTCGTTGTGGCGGGCGGGTTGGCCTATGGCATCGTGCGGGCGGTGAGCGAGGCGCGTGATGAAGCTGAACGTCTTGTCGTAGACCTGACGATCCGCAATATGAGAACCGGCATGCAGTTGGCGATTGGAGAGGCGATCATGCAGCAACGAGTGCGCGAGGTGCCGGGCTGGGCGGGCGAAAACCCGGTCGGCTGGCTGGGGATGCCTCCAGCCGGCTATGTTGGTGCTTGCCGCAATCAGGATCCTGGAAAAATGGTGCAACGGGTGTGGTGCTTCGACAAAGCTCGACGGATTCTTGTGTACTACCCGGGCGGCGCCGATCGACTGGCCGGCAGCCTCGGGCGTGGCGAGCCTTGCAGCCAGCTGGTCTGGCGGGTGATGAGCGTGGCAAGTGACGCTCAGGTCGCTGAAAACGGCAATGATCGAGCAGTGCGCAATGGCGCTGTCGGATTGCGTCTGGAACAGGTCGGCCCGTGTCGCTGGCGTGCGTCGGGTAGCTGAAAATTTGAGTAAAGCACTGGTTGTTTTTGCCGATATATGCCATAAGTCGTACCTTTGCCGGATGGCAGTTTCATCAAAGGGGGGGCAATGAAGAAGAACGAGCATGGTTTTACGTTGATCGAGTTGATCATCGTCATCACGATCATCGGTATCCTGGCTGCCATCGCGCTGCCGCGTTACATCGCCGCGCAGACCGATGCGCGCATTGCCAAGGCGCAGGCGCTGTACGGCAGCATTCGTAGCGCGGCCGCACTGGCGAAGGCGCGCTGCGAACTCGACCTATCGGGCACCGTCGCCGGAACCTGCACGGCGACGGCCGGAACGGCGAACATGGACGGAACGGCCGTCGATATGGTTAACCGTTACCCCGCAGCCACCGACACAGGTATCCTGGCCGCTGCGCAGATCGACGACACCAACGATGGCGTCACGATCGGTGGTGCCGTGCCGCTGCTGACGGTGACCATCAACGGTGCCACCACGGCGGCCAACTGCAGGATCAGCTACACCGCCGCGTCGGCTGGCGCGGCACCGACCATTTCGCTTGATGCATCTGACTGTTAATCACCTGAAAGGAAATCGTATGCGTAACCAAAAGGGCTTTACCTTGATCGAGCTGATCGTCGTGATCGTGATTCTCGGGATTCTGGCGGCAACGGCGCTGCCGAAGTTTGTGGATCTGTCCTCTGAAGCGAAAACGGCTGCGGCCGCGGGGGTGGCAGGGGGGATTTCTTCTTCAGCCGCAGTGAACTATGCCGGACGAATGGCTACCGTTGGTGCGTCAACGAGAAAGGGGGTTGCTTACTCGGCCGCCGATCCCTGTGGCGCGACTGCGTTAAACACCATCATGCAAACTCCGCTTGATACCACGAACTTTACGATCGCGAAAAAGACCGCTGCAGATACTTGCGCCTCCGTTACTAATGGAACAGCTGTGGTGTGCACAGTTACTCCAAAAAACGGTGGAACGGCTGCTGAGGCAACTGTGATTTGCGTGGATTAGTCTGGACGGTCTACTACGGAAGGAGGGCAGCGCACGGTTTCGTGGCTGTCCTTTTTTCTTGAAATGAACAAACAGCCTTTCGCCACCGGCGCGATCCTGCCCAACGGCTTCACGTTTGTCGAGTTGGTTGTCACCTTGATGATCGTCGGCATCCTCGCCGTGACGATCCTCCCGCGTTTCGCCGATCGCCAGACTTTCAATACGCGCGGTGTCTTCGAAGATCTGACCGGCACCCTCCGCTTTGCCCACCAGCAGGCGGTGGCCCAACGCCGGCTGATGTGCGTGACGGTCAATGCGTCGTCGTTCAGTGTGACACGCGCGCGCGCGGTACCGCCTGCGGCGTGTGACGGGACGGCGTTGCTCGATCCCTCCAGCGGGAGCGGCTATGCGCGCAACCTGGCGACGCTGGCGCCTGGCGTTTCGATTGCGGCGCGCGGGGCGACGGCGGCCTTGCCGGTGACCATTTCGTTTGATGCGCTCGGGCGAGCGGTGGCAGCCGGTTTGCGCGTCAATGGTGACGGATCCTTTTGCCTGAACGTCGAGGCGGAAACGGGCTACGTATATGCGGTCGCCTGTCCGTAACGCGGCGCCTCAGCGTGGGGTGACGCTCGTCGAGTTGATCGTCGCCGTCGTGATCATCTCGGTGGCGCTGGCCGGCGTTCTTGCCGCCTTCAACGCGAGCGTGCGCGGCAGTGCGGACCCGATGGTCAGCAAGCAGATGACGTCGATTGCCGAGGCCTTGATGGAGGAAGTCCAGCAAGCAGCGTTTACCTTCTGCGACCCGAACGATGCGGCGGCCGAGACGGCGAGCAGTGTCGCCGATTGCACGACGCCCGAGGTCATGGGGGCGGAAGCGGGTGATACGCGCCCGTTCGACAACGTCAGCGACTACCACGGACTAAGTCTGGCGACGATCACCGATGAGGCGGGCGTCGCCGTGCCGAGCCTGGCCGGCTATTCGGCGACGATCAGCGTGGCCCCGGTTTCGTTGTTCTGGGTGGCGGCAGCCAGCGGCGACCTGCTGCAGGTGACGGTCCGCGTGACCGCGCCCAATGGTCAGACCTTCACGCTTGATGGCTATCGCGCGCGTTACGCGCCGAATGCGTTGCCATGACTTCCCGCTCAACACTCAGGCAGGCTGCGAGGCACGGTGGCTTCACCTTGCTGGAGCTGATCGTCGTGATTGTGATCACCGGAATCATTGCCGGCATGATCGCGATCTTTGTCACGCGGCCGGTGACGGCCTACTTCGATACGGCCCGACGCGCCGAGTTGACCGAAAACGCCGATACCGCTTCGCGCCGGATCGCGCGCGATCTGCGCACGGCGCTGCCCAACAGCGTTCGCGTCGTCGCCAGTGCGGGCGCGACTTACCTCGAGTTCATTCCGACTATCGGTGGCGGACGCTACCGGCAGTATCCGATGGCGTCCGGCAGTGGCAACGCCCTCGACTTCAGTGCGGCCGATACCGCCTTTGGTGTGCTGGGGCCGGTTCCTGTCTATGCGGCCGGCGACAGCATCGTGATTTTCAACCTGGGGGCGGGCAGCGTTTCCGACGCCTATGTCGGCAACAACCGCGCGCTGCTCTCTTCGGCGAATGCAAGCGCCACCGCGTTCAGCTCGGATACGGCGGCGCATGTCATGACCTTCGGGGCGATCCAGTTTCCCGCGCCGTCGCCGCTTGCGCGCTTTCAGGTGGTGCAGAGGCCGGTGACCTATGCCTGCGCGCCGAACGCGGTGACGCCGGCCGCGGGTTATCTTTATCGCTACACCGGCTATGCCTTCTCAGCCGGGCAACCGGCGCCGCCGGCCGTCGTGCCGCAAATCCAGCTGGGCAACGTGGCCGAGTGTGACTTCGACTACGACGAGACGGCAGCGATCAGCGGCGTGCATACCCGGACCGGGACAGCGACCCTGCGCTTGCGGCTGGAGCAACAAGGCGAGTCGGTCCGGTTGGTCCATCAGATGCATGTGGTGAATGCACCATGAAAAGAACGACGCGCGTGTTCCAGATCAAGCGTCGGATGGCCGGTTTCGCGCTAGTGTCGGCGATCTTTCTGCTCGTCGTGCTAGCTGCGCTGGCCGCCTTCATCGTCCAGATGTCTACCCGGCAGCAAGTGGCCGCCGCTGCCGATGTGCAGAGCGCGCGCGCCTACCAGGCGGCGAAGACCGGCATCGACCTGGCGCTCTATTACTATTTGCGACCCGCAGCGCCCAATTGTCTTCCGGTCTATTCCGGCCCTTTAACCGGCAGCCTCGCCGGTTTTACCGTAACCGTGCGTTGTCAGGGCAGCGTGAGCAACGACGAAAACGGCACCTCGGTCGCGTTGCGGCGTTTCGTGGCGACGGCCTGCAACCAGCCGGCCGGCGGCAACTGCCCGAATACTGCACCGGGGGCAAATTACATCGAGCGCGAGATTGCGCTCGTTACAGGGCGGTGAGTGAAATGAAATCGATCGTTCGATTTGTCCTGATTGTCGCCTGTTGCCTCACTGCGGTGACCGCGCATGCGTTGACACAGACCAGGACGCCAACGCTTTGCGCCAGGGCTACCTTTGAAGGAGGAAGTGCCTGGACCAACACCGGCGGGGCTGCAACTGCCGGTGATAACAGCTATGCCACTGCTTCGATTTCGTCAGGGCAGCACACAACGTATCTGTACTGCGCGAACTATGGGTTCTCCATCCCGGCCGGCGCGAAAATCAATGGTGTATCGGTCGAAATTGTCCGCAAAGCCTCGTCGGGCGGTGTACAAGACCGAAGTGTCAATTTGATCAAGAACTACGTCATTGGCTCCGCTAACCGAGCGACAACGGCCAACTACCCGACGACGAACGGCACCGCAACCTACGGCAGTTCAAGCGATCGTTGGGGATGGTCCTTGCTCACGAGTGATGTCAATTCGTCGATGTTCGGCGTTGGCATGGCGGCACAGATGGTCGGGGCATCGGGTACGCCAACGGTCAGTATCGATTCGATCAAGGTTACGGTCGATTACACGCCGTTTTCGTGTACGCAGCCGACCAATACGCCGGAAGGGCTGTCACTGACATGCGTCTGCGATACGTTTGATCGCGCTTCACTGAACCCTTCGCCGATCTTCAATTCAAACTGGATTGTCTCGACCAGCGATTCGACCGGCATCGTGCCGAGCATCGCCAAACCTGGCTATTTGCGCCTGACCAACAACACTAACGACAACGCCAAGGCGGCGACGGTGCCGGGCATCTTCCCGGCCGCGGGCAACTATATCTCTGTCGAACTCCAGCACTATGCCTACGACGGGTCCGGAGCCGACGGGATGGCCGTTACGCTTTCCGACTATGCCGTACCTGCGGTGCCTGGCGCATACGGTGGATCGTTGGGTTACGCGCAGAAAACCGGGATCAATGGATTTGCCGGCGGTTGGATCGGTGTCGCGCTCGATGAATTCGGCGGCTTCCAGAAACCGGATGAAGGGCGCATTGGCGGGACGGGCGCAAGGCCTCAATCAGTCGGGGTGCGCGGTTCCGGTTCTGGGGTAAGTGGCTATAACTGGCTGGTTGGAACCGGGTCGCTGACACCGGAAATCGACGATAACGAATCGACCACGGCGTCGCGCGGGTATGCCTACCAACTGATTGTCGATGCGCGCTACGAGCCGACGAGAACGGCTGTCAAGGTCAATCGGGATACCGGGACAGGTTATACGTCGCTCGTCGATGTTCCGAACGTTTACAGTGCGGCGCTTGCACAGAGTTTTACGCAGGCGCCGGTGCCGACCAACTGGCAAGTGTCCTTTACCGGGTCGACCGGTTCTTTTACAAACATCCATGAGATTACCGGCTTGCGCATCTGCGCCTTGAATGTCGTTGCGCCGTCGAAGAGCGTGGCGGGCGGGTTTTCGGTGATCGACGAGTGGTACGGCACGCCGCCGCAGGTTGCCGTTCAGAATTACCTCTCCGGCAATATCTTCATGAAGCTCGCCGGCGTGCCGTTCAAACTCGACGTTGCTGCCTTGCTCGATAACCAGATCGTGACTACGTATGCCGCCTCAGGCACGAAGAACGTCACCGTCAAGCTCGTCGACAACAGCGACGGTGCCTGCGTGCTCGACAGTTCCGCAACGAACTATTGCAGCGCGACCTGCCGCGGCAAGACGGCGGTCGCGAGCCAGACGCTGGCGTTCGCGCCGGCCGATCAGGGGCAGAAGCAATCGGCCGCTTTCACGATCAACACGGCGTACCGAAACCTGGTGGCGATCGTCACCGACGGCACGACTTCGGCATGTTCGGTCGATGCGTTTGCCGTTCGGCCGACCGCCATTGCGTCGGTGACGTCGAGCAACGCGACCAACGCGACGACGTCTGGTATGCCGATCTTCAGGGCCGGTGCGGATCCGTTTGCCCTGAAGCTGACGACGACGGGCGTCGCTGGCGTCGCCAGCGGTTACACCGGCGTCGCCAAGATCGACAACACCGCAGTGTCCCCCGTGGCGCCGGCGACGGTCGCCGGGCGCATCGCGGGAACCTTCCCGGCGGCGACGTCGGGGAGCGGGAGTTCGACGGCTACGGGGGCGGCCTTCACCTACAGCGAAGTCGGCGGTTTCGTTCTCGCCGGTTACAGTCCGGCGAGCGATACCACGTCGGCACGCGGGGTTTATGACGGCGTGCAGACGGTTCGCGAGTGTTCTGGGCTGACCGTTGCCGCTTGCGATGGACTCAAGGCGGCAGCCTGGTCGGGGGTCGATGCCATCAGCACCGCGAGCGATTGCGTAATCGACAGCTACAGCAACACCAAGGACGCCAACGGCAAGTACGGCTGCAACTTCGGTCTGCAGACGACGACTGCGACGATCGGCCGCTTCGTACCCTACGAATTCCGCGTCGCGTCGCCCGTGCTGACCAATCGTCAGGCGGCCGCCTGTTCTCCGGCATCGGTTTTCTCGTATCTCGACGAAGGCATGCGCCTGCAATTTTCCCTTGAAGCGCGTGAAGGTGGCGGGGGCGTTACGCGCAACTACGCCGGAACGCTGGCCAAGCTGCCGCTCTCAAACGATGGCGCGGCGCTGAATTTCGCCGCAGTGGTTCCGTTACCTTTCACCGCACTGTCGGCTAACCGCATAACAGGAAGTGGTTTCGCCACGGCGTGGCCGGCGATGGGCAGCGCCAACGCGGGCACGCTTTCGCTGGACGGCACGGTGACGGTGTCGAGCCTGACATCGGCAACCAACAATCGCGTCGGGCCGGACGGGCCGTTCAGCGGTCTGGTTCTCGGAATCGCGCCGAAGGACAGCGACGGCGTGCAGATCCTAAGCTACGACCTCGATGCCGACAACTCCGGCGGCACGGGCGGCGCGGACCACAAATCGATGGGCACGACGACCCTGTACTTTGGCCAGTTGCGGTTGTTACCGGCCATCGGTTCCGAGTTGCTGCCGCTCGCGATGCGCGCCGAGGTTCAGCGCTGGAACGGGACCGCGTTCGTGCCTAACGGCGACGACAATTGCACGCGCTTACCCGAGGCTCAAGAAACGCTCTCCAACTGGAGGGGGAATCTGACGAGCGGAGCAACGAACATCACTTCCGGTGCGCTGGCGATCAGCGGTGGTGTCGGCACGATCAAGCTAGCGGCGCCGGGAGCCGGCAAGAATGGCTCGGTGCTGCTGACCGCTGACGTTGGAGTGGCCGGCATGCCCTATTTGGGCGGGCACTGGGGCGGTGCGGCAAAGTACGATCAGGCGCCGTCGGCGACGGCTGCGTTCGGCTTGTACAAGGGATCGGGGCCAGTCATCTACTGGCGCGAGAATTACTGAGCCCCGGCTTGCATGGAGGAGCTGAGGCGAATGCGCTGAGCCAGGTTCTGGTGTCTGTTGTTTGGCAAAAAATCCTTGTTATTTAGTGGGTTAATCGGTATCTTTAAACAAAAATATTACCAAGGTAGTAAGCGTATGCTCTCGTTTCTCACCGCTCGTCGCCGGCCTGGCTGGATGGCGCTTGTTTCGCAAGGCGGCGAAATGGCGCTTGCGCACGTTGTGCGCGACCGTCGGGCGCGGCCCGAGGTGTGCTTGCTTGAGCGGTTTTCGCTCGATGGTAATGAAGGCCAGGTACTGCAGCGCTTGAAGGTGGCGCGGCGGCTCAAGTCTTATCGCTGCACGACGCTGATCGGCGACGGTGAGTACTCGCTCTCGCCGGTCGAGGCGCCGGCGGTGCCGCTTGATGAGCGCAAGGAGGCGCTACGCTGGCTGATTCGCGACCTGGTCAGTTATCCGGTGGACAACGCCTGTCTCGATGTCCTTGAAATTCCGAGCGAGGGCCAGCCTCCCGGCCGTCCAGCCAGCGTGATCGTCGTTTCCGCGGGCGAGGCGGCGGTGCGCGCGCGCATCGCCCCGTTTGCCGAAGCGGGCGTGCCGCTCGACGTGATCGATATCCCCGAGTTGGCGCAGCGCAACGTCGCCGCCCTGCTCGAGGACGACAATCGTGGCCTCGTTTTTCTGCGGATCGACGAGAGCGGCATGATGCTGACCTTGACCTTTCACGGCGAATTGATCGCCATCCGCCGCGGCGAGATGAACACGCGACAACTCACCGGCGACGATGCGGCGTTGCGCGAGCGGGTGCAGGAACGGCTCGTTCTCGAGGTTCAGCGCAGCCTCGATAATTTCGACCGTCAGTTCAGCCACATTCCCGTATCCAAGGTTGTCCTCGCGGCTTATCCGGTAGTCGAAAACCTGACGGAAGCCCTGCGCGAAGTGATCTACCTGCCAGTGCATGAAATCGATCTTGCCGCCGTGCTCGATTTTCCCTCCATCCCCGAACTGAAGCAGCCGCAGAATCAGGCGCGCAACGTACTGGCTATCGGCGCGGCATTGCGCGCGACCCCGCAGGCAGGGGCTAAGGGATGAGTCAGCAGATAAATCTCTATGAGGAACGTCTGCGCCCACGCGTCGAACTGGCGACGGGCCGCAATCTGGGCGTCGCAGCGCTGGTTTTGTTCGCAGGAATGGCTGGCTGGTCGTTCTGGGAGGGCGCTGAGGCCAACCGTAGAGCGCAAGCAGCGACTGAGTCGCTACAGGAAGTGGCAACCGCACAGGAAAAAGTGAAGGCGCTGTCGCAGGCGGTGGCGCAGCGCAAAGTGGCGCCCGAACTCGTTGCTGAGCTTGACCACGCCAAGGCGATGATCGCGGCGCGTGATGAGGTGATCCAGGTCCTGGATTCCGGCGCGCTTGGGCGAACGATCGGGTTTTCTTCGTTCATGCTCGGCTTTGCCAGCCAGGCGCAGTCCGACCTATGGCTCACCGGTTTTCGCATTGCCGCCGGGGGAGATGAAATCGAGATTCACGGACGCATGCTCAACCCAGCGCGTTTGCCCGACTACGTGCAGCGCCTGAATGCGGTCCCGGTTTTTCAGGGGCGCCGCTTTGCCGCGCTCGAAATACGACAGGTGAATGCGGAGGACAGGCAAGCGAATTCGGCCCCCATTTCCGAAACGATCGCCGTACAGCCAGGTTCGCGCCCTGGGCAGGCGCAGCGGCCGGCGCCGTTTGTCGAGTTCCTGCTGCGTTCCGAACCGGCGGGCGGCGACGCGCAGTTGCGCACGAAGGACGCGTCATGACCGCGTATTTTCTCAAGCTGGCATTGCGTTTCGATGCGCTGCAGCTACGCGAACGTTGGTTGGTGGTGATTGCGGTTCTCGGCGGCATCGTGCTGATCGGCCACGGCCTGTTCGTTGCTCCGGCGCAAACGCGCGCGCGTCTGGCCGAGCAGAGCCTTGGCGAACAACAGGCGCAGCTTGCCGCGTTGAACGCTCAGATACAGGCTTTGCAGGCCCCCGGCCAAGATCCGAATGTTGCGGCAAGTGCCGAGTTGTCGAGTCTGAAAAGCCAATTGGCGAAACAGGCCGAACGCCTGGCCGTGATGGAAAACTCGCTCGTTCCGCCGCATCAGATGGCCGGCTTGCTCGAGGCCATGATCGGTGGACAGAGTGGTTTGCGTCTGGTCAGCCTGAAGACGTTACCGGTGGCTTCCGCGCTGGAAAAGCCGGCAAAGGACAGCGGGGCGGCTGCGCAGGCTGTGTCAGCGCCGGTTGCGCCTGGCACGGCGGCGCCAGCCAAGGTCTCGGACGGTCTGTTCAAGCACGGCGTCGAAATCAAGCTGGAGGGCAGCTATCAGGAACTCACGGCTTACCTTGAGCGCCTTGAGCTGGCCAAACCCAAGCTGTTGTGGAGCAGCGTTTCGCTGTCGGCGGAAGATCATCCCCGCCTGGTGCTGACGCTGACCGTCTATTCGCTCAGTCTGGAACGTGCATGGCTCATCGTTTAACTCGCTTGGTCGCCATTCCCGTGCTGCTGCTCGCGGGCGCAACGGCATTCGCACAGGCGGATCTGGCCGATCCGACGCGTCCGCCGGCCGGGCTTGTCGCCGAGGCAACGAGCAGCGAGGCGGTGACCGGCCCCGTGTTACAGTCCGTGCTCATTCCTAGGAAGGGTCGGGCCATGGCGGTGATCGGCGGGCAGCCGGTCCGTCTCGGCGAGATGTACGGCGAAAGTCGGTTGATCAAATTGACCGAGCGAGAAGCCGTGCTGGAAGGGCCCGGTGGCGTTGAGCGCTTGCTGCTGACCCCGGGAATCAAAAAGACAAATATCGCAATGAAGAAAACCAATAAATCACCTGTGCCCCGACGCACGCAGAGTGAGGGGAAACCATGAAGCTCAGATTGATCCTGCTGCTCGCGCTGGCGTCGCTGCTGGCCGTCGGCTGCGCGACGCATCAGAAAGCGCCGGGCGCCACGTTCGACCGCATCGGGCAGGAAATGCAGGGCGCCGTCGACGCCAAGACCAAGGGCGGCGCCGATGCGGCGCTCAACCAGGCGATGCTGCCGCCGCTGCAACTCGATGTGCCCGCATCAGCAAAAAGCGTTGAACCGCGCTTTGACCTGGCCGTGAGCAATGCGCCGGCGTCCCAGGTGTTCATGGCCCTGGTTTCCGGGACGCGTTACAGCATGCTCATTGCGCCCGAAGTGTCGGGATCGGTCACCGTCAATCTTAAGAACGTCTCCGTG
>RRZU012244734.1_pt1 | contig 13785 bp, 13 predicted proteins | sample 2165561 | NCBI WGS metagenome assembly RRZU01 (sample SAMN10456909, study PRJNA506462) | wastewater metagenome | isolation source: wastewater sludge | place: USA: Moscow, Idaho
CCAGGACCAGATCGCCCGCCAGCTCGGGGCCCGCGACGGCATCGCCACTGACCAGGCCTCCCTCGACAAGGCCATCGCGGGCATGCAGCTCACCCCGCTGCTCGCCGCCGGCCCCGAAGGCAAGAAGCTCGCCGAGGCGGCGGCCCGCGTCCAGATCGTGGGCAGCAAGCTCGGCGACAAGTTCCCGGTCGAGGCCGGCAAGCTCGACATCGAACTGAACCCCCGCTACGGCACCTGGGACAAGGCAAAGGTCGCCGTCTCCGGCACCAGCGGCAGCCTGTCGGCGGCCGCGCCGGCGTCCAACGGCTGACGTGGGCGGGCCGCACCCCGAGGTCGACCGGCTCATCGGGGTGATGCACGAGCTGCGCGCCCGCTGCCCCTGGGACGCCGAGCAGACCCACCGCTCGCTCGTCACCTACCTGGTCGAGGAGACCGCCGAAGTCGTCGAGGCCATCGAAGACCCCGACCACGACGACCACCTCGTCGAAGAACTGGGCGACCTGCTGCTGCAGGTGCTGTTCCACTCCGAGATCGCCGCCGAGGAGGGCCGCTTCGACATCGACGACGTTGCCCGCGGCATCGCCGACAAGCTCATCGCCCGCCACCCGTACGTCTTCGGCGACGGCGAGGTGCCCGACGACCTCAACGCCTCGTGGGAGCAGAACAAGCAGCGAGAGAAGGGACGCCGCAGCCCGATCGAGGGCATCCCGCGTCCGCTCGACACCCTGGCCCGCGCCGGCAAGGTCGTGTCGCGGGGGCGCGCCCACGGCGTCCCACTCGATCTTTCGGACGCCGCCGTCACGGCGGCCCAGGTGGGCGAGGGCGTCCTCGCCCTTGTCAGCCGGGCGCAGGCCTCAGGAGTGGACGCCGACCAGGCCACCCGCGACGCCCTGCGGCGCCTCGAGGCACACCTCGACGGCTGACCCGGACGGGGCACGGGCGAACGGCCCACCACTTCACGGGAGCCTGATGCCCACGTGCACCGTTGTGAAGACATGGGGTCCCAACCCTTGACGAGACGCCTTCGCGGCCTCATGGTTAATCTTTAGCACGCATGTCGCAGGTGATGTGCTGTTCGTTTTCACTAAGGAGCAACGATGCACTTCAAGCCCATCAGGATCGCGGCGGCCCTCACCGCCGTCGGCCTGCTGACCACCGGATGCCTGTCGGCCAACAAGCCGGCCGCCACCTCTGCCGGACCGGAGACCGCCAAGGCGGAGGTCACCGTGATGTACGCCTTCTCGGGCGACCAGTCGAAGGCCTTCCAGGCCGACATGAACAAGTGGGCTGCCGCCAACGGCGTGAAGATCGCGTTTGTGCAGTCCGACAGCTTCGAAGAGATGATCCAGACCAAGGTCGCCTCGGGCAACGCGCCGGACATCGCGATCTTCCCGCAGCCCGGCATCCTGCAGGCCCAGGCCAAGGCCGGCAAGCTGGCCGAGGCGTCCTCGCTCGTCGACCTGGCCAAGGTCAAGGCCGATATCGTGCCCGGCTTCCTCGAGGCCGGCATGTACAACGGCAAGGAATACGGCCTGCCGATGGCTATGAACGGCAAGAGCTTCTACTGGTACAACAAGCCCGCCTTCGAGGCCAAGGGCTACACCGTGCCGAAGACGCAGGACGAGCTGCTCGCCCTGGTCACCAAGATCAAGTCCGACGGCGGCACCCCGTTCTGCTACGGCATGGGCTCGGGCTCGGCGACCGGCTGGCCGGCCACCGACTGGATCGAGGACTACGTCCTGCAGACCGGCGGCACCGAGGTCTACGACAAGTGGGTCAAGGGCGAGATCAAGTTCGACAGCCCCGAGATCCGCAAGGCGTTCGACATCTACAACCAGCTGCTGATGACCGACGGCAACGTGTATGGCGGCATCAAGAACGCTCCGTCGAACGCCTTCGCGCAGGCGCTCAACCCGATGTTCGACGCCACGCCGAAGTGCTACCTCGGCAAGCAGGGCAACTTCATCACTCAGAAGGGCTTCTTCCCCGACGACGTGTTTACCAAGCTCGACACCCAGGTCGGCTTCTTCATGACCCCGTCGGTCACCGGTCAGAACCCGGTGCTGGGCGGCGGTGACCTCGCGGCCGCGTTCACCAAGAACGACTCCAACGTCAAGAAGGTCATGGCCTTCATGACCAGTGACCCCGAGTTCGGCACCGAGCAGGTCAAGACCGGCGCCTGGCTGTCGCCGCTGAAGAGCTTCGACAAGTCGAAGTACCCGAACAAGGTGCTGCAGGACGTCGTGTCGGCCATCCACGGTGCGAGCGTGTTCCGCTTCGACGGCTCCGACCAGATGCCCGGCGCTGTCGGCTCGGGCTCGTTCTGGAAGGGCATGGTGTCCTACACCTCCGGCAACTCCGATCTGGACGCCACGCTGAAGACCATCGACGCCGCCTGGCCGGCCTGATCCTCATGTGAGTAGGTGTGGCCCACGGACCCCCGTGGGCCACACCCGCGAACGGAAGGAAACTCCATGGAGAAAGTCCTCTACGCGCTGGGGGCCGTCGTCGTCGGCGTCCTCGGCGCCATCGTCCTGTTCTGGGTGCTGAACAAGCTGTGCGAGTTGCTGCCCAAGAAGTGGGAGACGCGGCTCAAGCCGTACGCCCTGCTGCTGCCGGCGCTGCTCGCCATCACCGTGTTCCTCATCTACCCCGCAGTCACCACCTTCTACGCGAGCACGCTGAACGCCGACTCGTCCGAGTCGGTGGGGCTGCGCAACTACGAGAAGCTGTTCACCAACCCGCTCTTCCTGTCGGCGCTGTGGAACAACGTGCTCTGGATCATCGTGGCCCCCGCGGTCATCGTGGCGTTCGGCCTGATCGTGGCAGTCCTGGCCGCCCGGCTCGGGCCGACGGAGGGGAAGGTCGCCAAGGCGATCATTTTCATGCCGATGGCGATCTCGATGGTCGGCGCCGCCACGATCTGGAAGCTCATCTACGAGTGGAAGCCGGCCGGCTCGCCGCAGATTGGCCTGCTCAACCAGCTCTACGTGATGATGGGCGGCGAGCCGCAGGCGTGGCTCCAGGTCGAGGCCTGGCGCATGAACACCTTCCTGCTGATGGTGGTCTACATCTGGACGCAGGTCGGCTACGCCATGGTGCTGCTGTCGGCGGCCATCAAGGGCGTCCCCGAAGACACGCTCGAGGCCGGCCGCATCGACGGCGCCACCGAGAAGCAGATCTTCTTCCGTATCATCGTTCCGCAGGCGTGGCCGACCGTGATCACCGTGTTCATCACCGTGTTGATCGGCGTCATGAAGGTGTTCGACATCGTCTACGCGATGACGAACGGTAACTTCAACACCGACGTGATTGGCAACGCCTTCTACAACGCCATGTTCAAGGAGATGGACATGGGCAAGGCGTCGGCCATCGTGGTCGTGCTGATCGTCGCCATCATCCCCGTGCTCGTCTACCAGGTGCGCGCGTTCCGTCAGCAGGAGGCCCACGCATGAGCAGCCAGCCCGCCGTCGTCCCCCCGCAGGACGCCCCCGCCGCCGTCAAACCGGCCAAGCGCAAGAAGCCCGACCGTGGATCGGAGAAGGCCGCCTCGGTCGGCTCCGGCAAGGGCATGTGGCTCGTCGAGACCGTGGTGGTCATCCTCGCCGTGCTGTGGCTCATCCCCACGTTCGGCCTGTTCATCACCTCGCTGCGCCCGCGCAGCGAGGCCAACGCCAACGGGTGGTGGAACTTCTTCGCCAGCCCGATGCAGATCACGATCGAGAACTACAGCCAGGCTCTCAGCACCGGCGCGGTGCCGATGGGTCAGGCACTGCTGAACAGCCTCGTGGTGGCCGTCCCGGCGACCATCATCCCGATCCTGATCGCCGCGTTCGCCGCCTACGTGTTCACGTTCATGCACTTCAAGGGCCGCGACCTGATCTTCATCATCATCGTCGGCCTGCTCGTGATCCCGAACCAGGTGGCCTTCGTGCCGCTGTCCATCCTGTTCCAGAACATGGGCATCCAGGGACAGTTCCCGACCGTGTGGCTCGCCCACGCCGGCTTCGGCATGCCGCTGGCGGTCTACATTCTGCGCAACTACATGGCGACCCTGCCGAAGTCCGTCGTCGAGTCGGCGGAGATCGACGGGGCGTCCCACTGGCAGACGTTCTGGCAGCTCATCATCCCGATGTCGGTGCCGGCGCTCGCCTCGTTCGCCATCTTCCAGTTCCTGTGGGTCTGGAACGACCTGCTGGTCGCGCTGATCTTCCTCGGTCAGGGCGAGAACACCGTGTTCACGGTGGCCTTGGCCGGCCTGCTGGGCAGCCGCGGCGAGAACTGGAACTTGGTCACCGCCGGAGCGTTCCTGTCCATGGTGCTGCCGATGCTCGTGTTCTTCGGTCTGCAGCGCTTCTTCGTCCGCGGCCTCACCGCGGGCGCGGTCAAGGGCTGACGCCCCACCTCCCGGGTCCAGCCGCCGGCTGAACCCTACCCGCCGAACCGTTCGAGGGCCGGTGGCTCCCATCCAGGGCCGCCGGCCCTCGGCGCGTCCTCTAACGCCGCAGGAACCGGACCCCACGGCGTCCATGGTCACCGGCCCCCGGCAGCCCAGATTCCACTAGGCTGACGAACGAAGTCCTCGATAACCGGAAGGAACCGTCACGATGGCAACCATCGAATTCGTCGACGCTCGCGAGATTCTCGATTCGCGCGGCAACCCCACCGTTGAAGTCCAGGTCATCCTCGATGACGGCTCGGAGGGCCGCGCGGCCGTCCCGTCCGGCGCGTCCACCGGCGCTTTCGAGGCCGCCGAGCTGCGCGACGGCGACAAGGGCCGCTACGGCGGCAAGGGCGTCCTCAAGGCCGTTGAGAACGTGCAGGAGCAGATCGGCCCCGAGGTCACCGGCTTCGAGGCTGTCGAGCAGCGCCTGCTCGACGCCGCCATGCTCGAGCTCGACGGCACCCCGAACAAGTCCAAGCTGGGCGCCAACGCGATCCTCGGCGTCTCGCTCGCCGTGGCTCACGCGGCTGCCGAGTCGTCGGGCCTGCCGCTCTACCGCTACGTCGGTGGCCCGAACGCCCACATCCTGCCCGTGCCGATGATGAACATCCTCAACGGCGGCAGCCACGCCGACTCCAACGTCGACATCCAGGAGTTCATGATCGCCCCGATCGGCGCCGAGTCGTTCGCCGAGGCGCTCGAGATGGGCGCCGGCGTCTACCACGCCCTCAAGGCCGTCCTGAAGGGCCGCGGCCTCGCCACCGGCCTGGGCGACGAGGGCGGCTTCGCCCCGAACCTCGAGTCGAACGCCGCCGCGCTCGACCTGATCGTCGAGGCCATCAAGAACGCTGGCTTCGAGCCGGGCAAGGATGTCGCGCTGGCGCTCGACGTCGCCGCGTCGGAGTTCTACAACGAAGACGGCACCTACGCGTTCGAGGGCGGCAGCAAGACCGCCGACGAGATGATCGCCGACTACGCCGGCCTGGCCGACAAGTACCCGATGGTCTCCATCGAGGACCCGCTGAACGAAGAGGACTGGGACGGCTGGAAGAAGATCACCGACGAACTGGGCGACAAGGTCCAGCTCGTGGGCGACGACCTGTTCGTCACCAACGTCGAGCGCCTTCAGCGCGGCATCGACACCTCGACCGCCAACGCGCTGCTGGTGAAGGTGAACCAGATCGGTTCGCTGACCGAGACCATCGACGCCGTCGACCTCGCGCACCGCAACGGCTACCGCACGATGATGTCGCACCGCTCCGGCGAGACCGAAGACACGACCATCGCCGACCTCGCCGTCGCGCTGGGCTGTGGCCAGATCAAGTCCGGCGCCCCCGCCCGCACCGAGCGCGTCGCCAAGTACAACCAGCTGCTCCGCATCGAAGAAGACCTCGACGACGCCGCGACCTACGCCGGTCGCGCCGCCTTCCCGCGCTTCAAGGGCTGAACCAGCGCCACGCTGAACCCATCCCACACCGGCCGGGCCCTTTCGGGTCCGGCCAGTGTGCTGTCACCACACGTCCCCGGACGCCGTGGTCCCGCACGCCGTGATCGGCCGCTCGCGGCACGCCGTCGCCCGAATCGGGCGGCTGCTGCCTATCCTTGAACCGCATCGATCGTCAGCGACAAGCATCAGGGGGGACATGGCGCGGGAGATCCGAACCGGCCGTCCGGCAGGGCCGGGGCGCAAGCCGCGGCGTCCTCGCACGGGCGCACGCTCGGGCGCGTCGGCGTCCGCGCCGGCCCAAGCCGGTGCCGCAGCGCCCACCCGGACGCCCCTGTGGCGCATCGGCTCCCGCACGCCGGGCCAGCCCGGACGCCAGGCGCAGGCAGGGCGTCCGCTCGCGTTCACCCGCCGCGCGCTCGTGCTCGCCGCCGTCCTGCTGGTGCTCGGCGTCTCCTACGTCGGCAGTCTTCGGGTGTACCTCACTCAGCAGAACGAGCTCGCCGTCGCCCGCCAGCAGATCGAGGAGCGCTCCTCGCGCGTCGCCCAGCTCGAGCAGGAGGCGCAGCGGTGGCGTGACCCGGCGTACGTGAAGGCGCAGGCCCGCGCCCGCCTCGGTTGGGTGATGCCCGGTGAGGTCGGCTACCGCGTCATCGGACGCGACGGCACCGTGCTCAGCGGCCAGTCCGAGATCCAGGGTGTCGGCACCCGTCAGAAGAGCGCGCTCGACCCGCGTTGGTGGGACCAGCTCGCCGGCTCCATCCAGACCGCCGACGACCCCCGCGTCGTGAAGCGATGAGCGGGCTCGACCCACAGGACGCCGCTGTCGTCGAGGCCCAACTCGGACGCCCCTCCCGTGGCGCCGTCGGCGTCGCCTGGCGCTGCCCCTGCGGCAAGCCGGGAGTCGTGGCCACCGCCCCGCGCCTGCCCGACGGCACGCCCTTTCCGACCACCTACTACCTGACCTGCCCGCGGGCGGTCGCGGCGGTGTCCACGCTCGAATCCGAGGGCGTGATGGCCGAGATGACGGCCCGTCTGGCCGACGACCCCGACCTTGCGGCCGGGTACCGGGCCGCCCACGAGGCCTACCTGGCGGCGCGCGCCGAACTCGGCGACGTGCCCGAGATCGAGGGCATCAGCGCCGGCGGCATGCCGACCCGGGTCAAGTGCCTGCACGTGCTCGTCGGCCATGCGCTGGCCGCCGGATCCGGCGTCAACCCGCTCGGCGACGAGGCGGTCGAAGCCATCGGCCCGTTCTGGAACTCGCCCTGCCTGCCCCAGAACTCCGGCCTGCCTGACGACTCCGCCGTGCCGAAGGACGCCCGGTGACCGCCTCACGCCGCGTCGCCGCCATCGACTGCGGCACCAACTCGGTGCGGCTGCTCATCGGTCAGGCCCGCCCGGGCGGCGGCTTCGACGAGATCGACCGCCGCCTCCACCTGACCCGGCTCGGGCAGGGCGTCGACGCCACCGGCGAGTTCCACCCGGACGCCCTCGCCCGCACCATGGCCGCGCTCGACGACTACGCGACGCGCATCGCGGACGCCGGCGCCGACCGGGTCCGCTTCGTCGCCACCTCGGCCGCGCGCGACGCGCGCAACCGCGACGCCTTCTTCGACGGCGTCCGCGCCCGGCTGGGGGTGGACGCCGAGGTGATCGCCGGCCAGGAGGAGGCGCTGCTGTCGTTCACCGGCGCGCTGTCGGCGATCCCGGACGCCCCTGGCCCCGTCGTCGTCATGGACATCGGCGGCGGCTCCACCGAACTCGTGCTCGGCACCGGCGGCGCCACGCCCACCATCGAGGCTGCGGTGTCGCTCGACATCGGCTCGGTGCGGCTGCGCGAACGGCTGCTGCACAGCGACCCGCCCACCGCGTCCGAGGTGCGGGACGCCACCGCCCACGTCGACGCCCTGCTCGCCGGCTCGGGCGTCGACCTCGGCTCGGCCGCGACGTGGATCGGCGTCGGCGGCACCGCCACCTCACTCAGCGCACTGGCGCAGGGGTTGGCGTCCTACGACCGGGCGCGCGTCCACGGCTCGGTGCTGCCCCGCAGCACACTGGACGCCCTCGCGGCCTCCCTGCTGGCGTCCAGCGTGGCGCAGGTGCTGGAGTACCCGACGATGGTGCCCGGACGCGCCGACGTGATCTGCGCCGGCGCGCTGATCGCCCAGCTGGTGGGGGAGCGCACCGGACTCGACCTCACCGTCAGCGAGTCCGACATCCTCGACGGGCTCGTGCTCGGCCTGCTCACCGCTCAGTAGGATCACGCACAGGGCCCCCGTAGCCCAACGGCAGAGGCAGGCGGCTTAAACCCGCCCGAGTGCGGGTTCGACTCCCGCCGGGGGCACACGTCTGGTCGGGGTCGGGCCGGGGTGCCACGCGGACGCACACCGGAACAACGGCCGCGCACCGCGCGTTGTCTACACTGAATGTCGAGTGTCCCACTCGGTTCACGAGTAACCGACCCGCGGAGGAAATCAGGCAGCCATGCAGAGCAGTAATCCCGTCTTCAACAAGCCGAACGCGTTCGCGCCCGCGCGGCCCGACGCCAGCTACCCGCAGACCATCACCCCCGAACAGAACCAGGCCTGGGGGCAGCAGCCGGCGGGCTACCCGCAGGCGCCCTACGGCCAGCCGCAGGCACCGTACGGCCAGCCGCAGCGCGGCCTGATGACGATCGACGACGTGATCACGAAGTCGGCCATCGTGATGGGCACGCTGTTCGCGGCCGCCGCCGTCACCTTCATGCTGATGCCCGTCGGGCCGCTGCTCTACGGCTCCCTGGTCGTCAGCGGCCTCGTCGGTTTCGTCGCGGTGCTCGTCGTGTCGCTGCGTCGCCGCGTCAACCCGGCGTTCGTCATCGCCTACGCCGTGATCGAGGGCGTGTTCATCGGCGCGTTCAGCAAGCTCTTCGAGGCCCTGTACCCCGGCATCGTGGTCCAAGCCATCTTCGCCACCTTCGTGGCGGCCGGCGCGACGCTCGCGGTGTACAAGTTCTTCCGCATCCGGGTGACCAACACGTTCCGCAAGGTCGTCATGATCTCGACGATCTCGCTCGCCGGCGTGCTGCTGCTCAACTTCGTGCTGTCGCTGTTCGGCATCAACATGGGTATGCGCTCCATGGGCACCCCGCTGTGGCTCCCCGTCCTGGTCTCGGTGATCGCGGTCGTGCTGGCCGTGCTCAACCTGATCCTCGACTTCGACTACATCGAGCAGGGTGTCCGCAACGGCGCCGACGACTCCGAGTCGTGGCGCGCCGCCTTCGGCCTGACGGTCACCATGGTGTGGCTGTACACCGAGATTCTGCGCATCCTGTCCTACTTCAGGAACTGACCCCGGTCACACACGAACGGCCCGCTCCCCGATCCGGGGGCGGGCCGTTTCGCGTTGTCAGCGTGGGACGCCGAAGCCGGGCACCGCGAACGCCGTGCGGGAGGTGAGCCGGGCGGACGCCTCAGCCGGCGTCCCGCTCGTGGTCGCGCAGCCACCGTTCGCGGCGGCAGAGATGCAACTGCGTGGTGGCGTGCCGGTTCAGCAGGGCACGTGCCCCGGACGCCCAGTCCACGGTGCGCCACGACTCCGCTGGAACCCAGCGGCAGTTGGCGGTGGTGCCGCCCTGGTCGTGGACGACCGGGTCGGTCGGCTCGGGGCAGGTGGCGGCGTAGATGAGCCGGACCGCGTGGAAGTCCTCCACCACGCCCGTGGGCGACTGGCCGATCCAGTGGTCGGTCTGCAGGTCGAGGAACCGCTTCACCTCGACGATCTGGCCGGTCTCCTCATACACCTCGCGCTGCACCGTCTGGGCCGGGTTCTCGCCGTCGTCGATGCCGCCGCCGGGCAGGCTCCACAGGCCGGGAATCGCCGTGCGATCTGAGAACTCGGTCGCGAGGATGCCACGCTCGCTCACCACGAGCGCGTAGGCGGCGAGCCGCTGCCGGACGATCGGGTCGGCGTCCGCGGTGCCGACGCCGCGCAGCATGGTGCGCGTGCGCTGGGGGCCGCGTGGGGCCACGGGACGCCGGTGCGCCGTGACCTGAACGGTCACGGTCAGCTCGTCGCGCGTCCCGCTCGCGGACATGGGCCGGATGATGCGGTAGCCAGCCTCCCAGGCGAGCCGGAACGGGTCTTCGCCGTGCGCGAGCAGGAACGAGAAGCGGGGGGACCCCCCGCCCACTTCGACCCCGACGACCTGCACCCAGCCACTATTGCCCAGAGCACCCCCGGTTCCAAGCCGACCCACGCACGGGTGCCCGGATCGGCGCGATGCGGTGCGGCCATGATCGGCGCCCAGGAATCCCGCGACACCGAGTCGCCACAAGGGCCTTGTTCAGGCGGTTCGGCTAGGCAGTATGCTCGCGTGGTCGGCGCCGTCCAAGGGAGGATCTGATGCAGTACAACGATCAGGCGAGGCTCGACCCGTCACAGATGGGCAGCAGCCGCGGAACGGGCGGCAAGGTCGCCGTCGGCGGCGGCGTGGGGCTCATCGTGATGATTCTCGCCATGCTCTTCGGCTTCAACCCCGGCGACCTGCTCGGCAGTGCGCCCGCACCCGGGGGCGGCCAGCAGACGCAGGACGACCGGTTCGCCCACTGCCAGAGCGGCGCCGACATCAGCAAGGACCGTGACTGCCGCTTCGTCGCATACACCAACTCCATCCAGTCGTTCTGGTCGCAGGCGCTGTCGGGCTACCAGCCGACCAAGACCACCATCTTCACCGGCCAGGTGCAGACCGCGTGTGGTGTGGCCACGTCGCAGGTCGGCCCGTTCTACTGCCCCGGTGACGCCACCGTCTACCTCGACACCGGCTTCTTCGACCAGCTTCAGAGTCAGCTCGGCGCCCAAGGCGGCGACGCCGCAGAGGCGTACGTGATCGCGCACGAGTACGGCCACCACATCCAGAACCTCACCGGCGTGATGGACAAGGTGCAGAGGGCCGGGCAGCAGACCGGGCCGGCGTCGCCGCAGGTGCGGCTCGAGCTGCAGGCCGACTGCTACGCGGGCGCCTGGATGCGTAACGCCACGTCCGACCCGAACTCGCCGATCGCGAAGATCACCCAGGACGACCTGAACCGGGCCGTCGACGCCGCCATCGCGGTCGGCGACGACCGCATCCAGGAGCGTACGCAGGGCCGCGTCGACCGCGAGTCCTGGACGCACGGCTCGTCGGCCGACCGCAAGAAGTGGCTGGCCACGGGCTTCAACAGCGGTGACCCGAACAAGTGCAACACGTTCTCGTCGGGGGCTGCCGTCGGCTCGTAGCCGCACGCGGGCTCACCGGCCGCGGACGCCGACCGACCGTGCTTCAGTCGGAGACCTCCACGCCGGCGGTGTTCGTCGTGAACTGCCGGCCCGCGACGCTCCACCGCATGCGGATGCGGCCGTCTCCGCGCTCGGTCACGCTGACCGACCAGTCGTCGCCGACCTGGTAGCTTCCCGCGGTGCCGCGTCGTTGCAGCACCCCGTACAACACGCCGGCCTGGATCGCCTGCGGATTGAACAGCGGTGCGGACGCCGCGTCGTTGCGCACACTCTCGGTCGTCGGGACGCGCGCGATGCGCTGCCGCCGCACCGTGGTGCCCTTCTCGGTGCCGGGGAAGTCGATCCAGGCGCCCGCAGCCGACCCCACCGACAGCTCGCTGACCAGCTCGCGACCGCCGACCACGTCGTTGAGGCCCTGCTCGATGCCGGCCGCCGTCGAGAAGTCGAGGGTGGGCAGCAGGGTGCCGTCCTTGCGGAAGAACACGGTGCGCGACTCGGGATTGGTCGACACCGTCATCCACACCTGGCCGCCCGAGAAGTCGACGATCTGCAGTGCCTGGGAGTCGGTCGAGCCGCTCACTGCTGCCGCCGCGCGGAACAGGGCCCCCACGTCGGTCAGGTTGAACTCCGACGGCGTGAACGTGGCCTGCGACACGTACGTCAGGTCCGACTGCACCTGCTTGATGGTGCCGTCGCGCAACGCCCAGGTCTGCGCAGCTCCGTCCTTGACGACGCTCACGGCGGCGTCCGTCGGGGTGATCTGCACCATGATGACGCGCCGGCTTCCGGCCGCCGCGACGATGCGGTCGACGAGGCGGGCCGCGGCCCCCGGCACGGTCAGGTCGACGACCGCGACCGGCGTCGCGCCGCTCGACGGCGAGGCGGACGCCGTGGGTGTCGGGCTGGTCGGAGGTGTGGCGGGCGGTGTGCATGCGGCCAGGGACGCCGTCAGCGACGCTGCCAGCGTCGCGGCGACCACCCCGCTTCGAACCCTGCTCCCCACCCGTGGGAGCCTACCGCCTCAGGTGTCGCGGGCACCCGGCCCGCCGGCCCCGAGCCGCTGCCGGACCCCGGGAACACGCCGACCGGATCACCTCATACGTGATCCGGTCGCAGCACCATCCTTTCGGGTCGGACGCCGCCCCCCACGTGCCGACACGCCGGGGGCGTCCAACAGTTCGAGACCCCGTCACCCGCCGTTGGCCTGCGCGTCAGTCCCACGTCACGGTCGGCGCCAGGACGGGCAGTGCCTAGCCGGGCAGGATTCCCCTGCGCCGGGCCACCGCCACCGCCTCGGTGCGCGACGCCACCCCGAGCTTCTCGTACACGTGCGCCAAATGGGTCTTCACGGTGGCCCGCGTGACGACGAGTGCCGCCGCGATCGCGTCATTGGACGCCCCTTCGGCCACCAGTCCCAACACCTCCAGTTCGCGCAGGCTCAGAGCGACAGCCGGACGCCGCAGCCGGCCCAGCAGCCGCTGCTGGATGCTCGGTCCGAGCGTCGTCGATCCGGACGCCGCCGCCCGGATCGCGGCCGTCAGTTCCTCGGTGGGGGAGTCCTTCAGCAGGTAGCCGGTGGCGCCGGCCTCGACGGCGCCGAGAATGTCGGCGTCGGTGTCGAAGGTGGTGAGGATCAGCACCGGCGGGCCGCCATCGGCGACGATCGCGGCGGTGGCGTCCACGCCGGAGAGCCGCCCCTCGCCGAGCCGCAGGTCGAGCAGCACCAGGTCGGGGCGTCCGGGCGCGTCGGCCTCGCCGGCCGGACGCCGCAGGTGCGCCAGCAGGTCCTCGGCCGTGTCGAAGTCGGCCAGCACGGCCATGTCGGGCTGGGAGTCGATCAGCGCCCGCAACCCTGCCCGCACCACCGGATGGTCGTCGGTGATGATCACGCAGATCACGGCGTCCCCTCCTTCGGCGCGGGTCTGGTCGCTGACAGTGTCCCTCACCGTCCGCCCTCCCGCTCAACCGGCAGCACGACGGCCACGGCCGTCCCGTCGCCGGCGGAGCTCTCGACGGCGAATCGGCCCCCGAGCTCGCGAACCCTGGACGCCATGCCGGGCAGCCCGAAACCGACGCTCGCGGCGTCCGGGTCGAAACCGACGCCGTCGTCGACGATGTCGAGGCGCACCTCGTCGTCGGCGAAGGTGAGGCCGACGTCGACCCTGGTCGCGTCGGCGTGCTGCACCACGTTCGCCAGCGCCGACTGCGCGATGCGCAGCAGCGCCGCCTCGGTGGCGAGCGAGAGGCTGGACGCCGTGCCAGCGACCCGCAGGTCGGCGTCCACGCCGTGCTCGCGGACCCGTTCGACCTGACGCAGCAGGGCCGCCGCCAGAGAGTGCTCGGCGAGGTCAGCCGGGGCGAGCGCGCGCACGAAGCGGCGGGCCTCGGTCAGGTTCTCGCGGGCGGTCTCGGCGGCCCGGTCGACGAGCTCGGCGGCGGGGCTGTCGTCAAGGTGCGGGCGAGCTGCTCGCAGCAACAGCTCGATCCCGGCGAGCCCCTGCGCGAGGGTGTCGTGGATCTCGCGGGCCAGCCGTTCGCGCTCCTCCAGGACCCCGCGGCTGGCGCTCTCTCGGTCGACCGCGCGCACGCCGAGCACGGTCGCGACCGCGACCAGCCCGTCGAGGATCGGGCCGAGCAG
>RRZU010595330.1_pt1 | contig 13783 bp, 13 predicted proteins | sample 2165561 | NCBI WGS metagenome assembly RRZU01 (sample SAMN10456909, study PRJNA506462) | wastewater metagenome | isolation source: wastewater sludge | place: USA: Moscow, Idaho
ACAAGGTCGATAAAAAAAGATTATATGTTAGTGTGTTATGATGATTCTATACTTATCAAGCGCCTGGCAATTTATCCTTTTATCCAGTTATCTGTTGTTATCATTTTTCTCATAATAGCAGTTTTTGCTTTGTTATCTTATAAAAAGGCTGAACAAAACCGAATATGGGTGGGTTTGTCGAAAGAGACTGCACATCAACTGGGGACTCCTATTTCCAGTTTAATGGCATGGGTAGAGGTGTTGAAGGAATCATATCCGAAGGACGAACTTATTCCTGAGATGAATAAAGATATCTCCCGTTTACAGTTGATTGCTGATAGATTTTCCAAGATAGGCTCCTTGCCAGAATTGCTTCCTGTAAGTTTAAATGAGGTGTTGCAGCATGTTGTCGATTATATGGATCGAAGGACATCCCGCTTTGTAAAAATAACTATAGAAAAACCTCGCTGCAATTATATCGTTAAATTGAATGCCTCTCTTTTTGAATGGGTTATAGAAAATCTTTGTAAAAATGCTGTTGATGCTATGGGACAATCTCAGGGGAGTATTATAATTCGAGTGATGGAATTACCCCAAAAGATAGCTATAGAAATTTCTGATACAGGAAAAGGTATTAGAAAAAAAGATTTATCTAATATCTTTCGTCCTGGTTTTACGACTAAGCAAAGAGGATGGGGCTTGGGATTAAGCCTTGCAAAACGAATAGTTGAAGAGTATCATAAGGGCAAAATTTTTGTTAAGAGTTCAGAAGTAGGGAAGGGAACAACCTTTAGAATTGAGTTGAAAAAGTATTAAAAGAAAATATTTTGGATATAAAATTATCATATATCAGAAAATATTTGTAACTTTGCAGCCCGAAATGTGTAGTTTACAGACCTTTAAAATAGACATGAAAGCTTTGCGTCAAGGAAATAACGAGATGCAAATAAAGCTTGATGATGAATATTTCAAAGCTATTGACGCTCCAGATGTTCATCGAGGAGATCTTATTGCTGAAATTTCTATATTAAGAACAGGCGATATCTTTGAGATGAATTTTCATACAGAGGGCATAGTGCATATTCCTTGCAGCATTTGTCTGGATGACATGGTACAACCTATCAATACAGATAATAAGATTGTTGCGAAATTTGGTGAAGCCTACTCTGAAGATGATGACCTTGTGACGGTGGCCGAGGACGAAGGAATACTCGATGTCTCAGGGCTTATCTATGAGTTTATAGTACTCAACATTCCTATCAGGCATGTGCACGCACCTGGAAAATGCGACCTTGCTATGATCCGTTTGCTACAAGAGCATACCGCTGTCCGAAGCAGTGAGGAAGATGATACCGCTATAGATCCACGCTGGGCAGCTTTAAAGAATTTGAAATTATAAAGATAAAAATTAAAAGATTTAAAGAATTATGGCACATCCTAAAAGAAGACAGTCGAAGACACGTACACTTAAGAGAAGAACTCATGATAAGGCAGTAGCTCCTACATTGGCAGTATGCCCTAACTGTGGTGCTTATTATGTTTATCACACGGTATGTCCAACATGTGGTTATTATCGTGGTAAAGTTGCTATTGTAAAGGAAGCTGCTGAATAATGTCCGAGAAGATAAACGCTATTATCACTGGTGTTGCCGGATATGTTCCTGATTATGTTCTGACAAATGATGAACTGTCAAGAATAGTTGACACTAATGATGAGTGGATTACAACACGTACAGGAATAAAAGAGCGCCGTATCCTTACAGAAGAAGGACTTGGTACTTCTTATATGGCACGTAAAGCCGCCAAACTTCTTTTGAAGAAGACTGGCGCTGATCCAGATAGCATTGATGCCGTAATCGTAGCTACTACTACTCCTGATTACGTGCATCCTTCTACAGCATCTATAGTATTAGGGAAACTGGAATTGAAGAATGCTTTTGCATTTGATTTTTCAGCAGCATGCTGTGGCTTTCTCTATGCGTTGGATGTTGCTGCAGGCTTAATTCAAAGTGGAAGATATAAAAAGATCATTGTTATTGGTGCTGATAAGATGTCCTCTATTACTGACTATCAGGATCGTTCTACTTGTCCTCTCTTTGGTGACGGTGCAGGAGCAGTGCTCCTCGAAGGTACTGAAGAAGAAAATGTAGGACTTCTTGATTCTTATCTACGTACTGATGGCAAAGGACTTCCGTTCTTACACATGAAGGCTGGTGGTTCTGTCTGTCCTCCTTCTCGTTTTACTGTTGATCATCGTTTACATTATACCTATCAGGAAGGTCGCTACGTATTTCGTTATGCAGTAACTGCTATGGGGGAAGATTGTTCTTTGATCATGAAGCGTAATGGCCTTACTGTAGATACAATCGATTATTTTGTCTCTCATCAGGCTAATCTTCGAATTATTGAAGCTGTTGCAAAGCGCCTTGAAGTTCCTATGGATAAGGTGCTTGTTAATATTCAGCGTTATGGTAATACCAGTGCTGCATGTATTCCATTAGTGCTTTGGGATAACGAGAAGAACTTGAAAAAAGGTGATAAGATCATCTTAACAGCTTTCGGCGCCGGCTTCGTGAATGGTGCTGCATACTATAGATGGGCTTATAATGGGTCAGATATGGCTGCTGCGAAATAGAATTACAAGAATATAAACAAAGAAAACGCATCATTCTTATTTTCTATGATAAGTGATGCGTTTTTTTGTTAATCTAAATAAACTATAAGATATGCATAAAGCTGGTTTTGTTAATATCGTAGGTAATCCTAATGTTGGCAAGAGTACGCTGATGAATCTGCTGGTAGGTGAAAGAATCAGCATCGCTACTTTTAAGGCTCAGACTACCCGTCATCGTATAATGGGTATTGTCAATGATGAAGAATGTCAAATTGTTTTTTCAGATACCCCAGGAGTCTTGAAGCCTAACTATAAAATGCAAGAGTTGATGCTGGCTTTTTCTGAGTCAGCTCTTGCTGATGCAGATGTTCTGCTTTATGTGACTGATGTAGTAGAAGATCCGTTGAAAAATAAGGATTTTTTGGACAAAGTCAAAGAGATGAAAATTCCTATTCTTCTTGTAATCAATAAAATAGATGAAAGTAACCAAGGCAATCTAAATGACATTGTAGAAAAATGGTATGGTTTTCTGCCTAATGCAGAAATACTTCCTGTGTCCGCTAAGAATAAGTTTGGCATAGATATGTTAATGAAACGTATTAAGGAACTTCTTCCGGATAGTCCTCCTTATTTTGACAAGGAGCAACTTACGGATAAACCTGCTAAGTTTTTTGTCAGTGAAATTATTCGAGAAAAGATCTTACTTTATTATGACAAAGAAATTCCTTATTCCGTTGAGGTCGTTGTTGAGAGTTTTAGAGAATCAGAAACAAAAATTCATATCAATACTGTCATCTATGTAGAGCGTGATTCCCAAAAGGGAATTATTATTGGTCATCAGGGTGTGGCTTTGAAGAAAGTAAGTACAGAGGCTCGTAAAACTTTGGAAAAGTTTTTTGGTAAGCGAGTATATCTAGAGACTTTCGTAAAAGTCGACAAAGACTGGAGAAATTCTCAAAGAGAATTAGATAATTTTGGATATAATCCAGAATAATAAAAGAGCTCTTCTTAATATTCTGCTTTTAAAGATGGAACCTCTGCGTGTTAATATCGTTTATGGCATATCGTTTATGATAGAGGATGAGCTTATATGAACAAATAAATTGTCCTGAATGTTTTTTGAGGACAAACCCTCTCGAAAGAGAGAGCCGGGAAAAAAAGGTCACTTCTCGGCAAAATGAGTGTTAATTAGGGTGCGGTGATCTCGCCCTGCCCCTCTTGTGAAAGAGAGGGAAAACTCTTTTTTATATTTATGGCAAATTTAGTTGCAATTGTTGGACGCCCGAATGTGGGCAAGTCTACACTTTTTAATCGTTTTACCCAATCCCGTCGAGCTATTGTCAGTGATACGGCAGGTACTACGCGTGATCGTCAGTATGGCAAGTGTTCCTGGAACGGTTTGGAATTTTCTGTTGTTGATACAGGAGGGTGGGTAGTTAAATCAGAAGATGTTTTTGAAGAAGCTATTCGCAAACAAGTTTTGGTTGCTACAGAAGAGGCTGATCTGATACTTTTTCTTGTAGATAATGAGACAGGTGTTACAGATTGGGATATAGATGTAGCTAAAATTTTACGTCGTGCTAAATTGCCTGTTATTCTTGTTGCCAATAAAGTAGATAATAGCGGTGAATATTATGAAGCTGCAGTCTTCTATAGGCTTGGTCTGGGTGATCCTGTATGTGTAAGTGCTGCTACAGGTAGTGGTACGGGTGATCTCTTGGATATGATAGTTCAAAAACTTCCAAGTATTTCGGAAGAGACGATAGAAGAAGATGTACCAAGATTTGCTGTTGTTGGTCGTCCTAATGCAGGCAAGAGTAGTATTATCAATGCTTTTATAGGTGAAGATAGAAATATTGTCACTGATATAGCAGGTACTACTCGTGATAGCATTTATACTCGTTTTGATAAATTTGGTTTTGATTTTTACCTTGTTGATACAGCGGGTATTCGCAGAAAGAATAAAGTATCGGAAGATCTTGAATTCTATTCTGTGATGCGTTCTATCAGAGCTATTGAAAATAGTGATGTTTGTATTTTGATGATTGATGCCGTCCGTGGTATTGAGGCCCAAGACATGAATATTTTCCAGTTGATTCAAAAAAATAATAAATCGTTGGTTGCTGTTGTCAATAAGTGGGATCTTGTGCCTGATAAAACTCAAAAGGTCATTGACACTTTTGAAAATGCTATTCGTAAACGCATGGCTCCATTTGTGGATTTCCCAATTATTTTTGGGTCAGCATTGACAAAGCAACGTATTTTCAGGGTATTGGAAACAGCTAAGGAGGTCTATTTGAATCGTAAAATTCATATCGGTACTTCTAAACTCAATGAAGTGATGCTTCCTATTATTGAGGCCAATCCACCTCAAAGTATTAAAGGTAAGTTTATCAAGATTAAATATTGTACGCAGTTGCCGAACACACAAATCCCTTCTTTCGTTTTTTATGCAAACCTTCCACAGTATGTGAAAGAAAACTACCGCAGATTCCTAGAGAACAAAATCCGTGAGAAGTGGATACTTCATGGATGTCCAATTAATGTCTTTATTCGTCAGAAATAATGAGAAAATCAGGAATATTATTAACTATGTTGTTGTTTCTTTCTGTTACAGCTTGTCATCATGATAAAGCTTATAATATGGGAGAAATTGCTGCTGTAGCTGCTAAGAACTATTATGATGAACTTTTACAGGGGCATTATGATGAATATGTTGATGGAACTTTTTATCGCGATAGTATTCCTGACGTTTATCGAAGGCAGTTAATAGCTAATGCCAAGATGTTTATCGGACAACAAAATGAAGAGCATCAAGGTATTAAGGAAATATCTATTTCGCATGCTACGGCGGATACGACACAATGTACCGCTGATGTTTTTCTTGTTCTAAAATATGGAGACAAGACAAAGGAAAAAATTGTAGTGCCGATGATAGAATGTCATGGCAAGTGGAAAATGAAATAAAAGGAAGGAAGAGAAAGGTCTTTATCTGCCCTTTTCTTCCTCCATTTCTACTTTCTTGACTTTTCGAAATAGATCGGAAGCAAAAACAAGGTCATTAAGTTTTTTATTGGTTGAACTCATAACCGTATCTTTGTTGCCTTGCCATTCTTTGTGGCCATTATAGATGAAAAGGACGTTTTCACCTATACCCATAACCGAATTCATATCATGAGTGTTGATGATGGTCGTAATGTTATATTCTTTGGTAATGCTGGAAAGCAATTCGTCAATAACCAAAGATGTCTTGGGATCCAGACCGGAGTTTGGTTCGTCACAAAAGAGATATTTTGGATTGAGAACAATGGCCCGAGCTATAGCTACACGTTTTTGCATGCCACCAGAAATCTCGCCTGGATATTTGTCTTTTGCATCAAGGAGATTGACACGCTCAAGACATTCTTCGGCTCTTTTTACTCTTTGTGCATACGTCATGTTTGAGAACATATCTAAAGGAAATTGGACGTTGTCTCTTACTGATAGCGAATCAAAGAGTGCAGCACCTTGAAATATCATTCCCATTTCACGCCGCATATTCACTTTTTCCTTTTTGCCCATCTTGGCAAAATCACGGTTATCGTAAAGGATTTCCCCTGTAGTTGGAGTGAGCAAACCTACAAGATTTTTCATTAAGACGGTCTTGCCAGACCCACTTTGGCCAATAATAAGGTTTGTTTTTCCTGTTTCAAAGACAGAGTTGATATCATCTAATACGACTTTGTCTTCAAAAGCTTTTGATAAGTGTTTAATTTCAATCATATCAAGAAAGAATTTGAGTTAGGAAAACATCAGAGAAAAGAATCAATACACTCGAGTTGACTACAGCTGCAGTACTGGCTTTACCTACTTCTACAGATCCTCCTTCTACAGTATAGCCGAAATAAGAAGATACGCTTGAAATAATGAAAGCAAAGAATATACTTTTGATGATACTCATCCAGACGAACCATTCATTGAAAGAGTGCTGCAGGCCTAATGTGAGATCTTCCGGGGTAATGATATGCCCAAAATAGGCTGTAGCATAAGCTCCTATAATGGCCATGGCGGAACTGAAGATAACTAGGAAAGGTATAATTGTTACCAGTCCGAGTATTTTTGGGAGAATAAGATAGTTGGCAGAATTGACTCCCATGATATCTAGAGCGTCAATCTGCTGTGTTACTCTCATCGTACCTAATTCAGAAGCAATATTGGATCCGACTTTTCCTGCTAAAATCAGACACATAATGGAAGAACTGAACTCTAACAGCATGATTTCACGTGTAGTGTAACCGGCTACCCAGCGAGGCATCCATGGACTCTGGATATTGATTTTCATCTGAATACAGATCACAGCACCAATGAAGAAAGATATAAGTAACACAATGCCAACAGAATCAACACCGAGTTGTGCCATTTCCTTTACATACTGTTTCAAGAACATCCTCATTTTATCTGGCCTGTTAAATGTCTTACTCATTAAGATAAGAAAATTGCCAAAAGTCGTGAGAGTTTTATGTAGTAAATTAACTATAAACATACTTTTATAAGAATAAACTTGTTGCAAAAGTAACCAAAATCCACTAAAAAACTGCAATATTCTTAATAGTTTTTGGAATTATCTAAGATATTAGATTGTTTTTTACTATTTTTGCACTTAAATTAGTCAGAGATATGGATAATAGTAATAAAATGGTGCTTCGTACAGATGGTCTGGTGAAAACCTATGGTAAACGTACAGTAGCCAATGGTGTTTCAATACAGGTGAAGCAAGGGGAGATCGTCGGACTTTTGGGGCCTAATGGTGCTGGTAAGACGACCTCTTTCTATATGACTACTGGTCTTGTAGTACCTAATTCCGGACATGTTTATCTTGACGATAAGGATATAACGGATTATCCTGTATATAAGCGTGCACGTGCAGGTATAGGGTATCTTCCACAAGAAGCGAGCGTGTTTCGTTCAATGAGTGTAGAAGATAATATTATGTCTGTACTTGAGATGACTAGGCTTTCTCATGCTCAACAGTTAGAGCATTTGGAAAGCCTTATTAATGAATTTCGGTTAACAAAGGTGCGTAAGAATAAAGGAACCCAGTTGTCCGGTGGTGAACGAAGAAGGACTGAAATTGCACGTTGTCTTGCCATCGCTCCGAAGTTTATCATGCTTGATGAACCGTTTGCAGGAGTTGATCCTATTGCAGTAGAGGATATTCAGCATATTGTGTGGCGATTAAAGTATCGTAACATTGGTATTTTAATTACTGACCATAATGTGCAGGAAACTCTTTCTATAACAGATCGGGCCTATTTGCTTTTCGAGGGTCGTATTCTCTTCCATGGTACTCCGGAAGAACTGGCAAAGAATCCTGTGGTTCGTAAAAATTATTTGAGTGATAATTTTGTCTATCGTAAGTTTAAGCCAAATGGTAAGGATGAGGAGGCTGAACTAGAAGAAGAGGCATCTGAAACTACTGCTTAAGATATTTATAAAAAAGCAGAATGAATAAATGATGGCGTTTTAAAAGGAAAGTAAAAGGCTTGATATGGTTAAAAAATACAATTTTTCTCCATTATATTAGGTGTTTACGTTAATTATGAGTAATTTTGCAAGTCGTTTTGGAAAATTAAAATAATAATATAATAAAAAATTATCAGAGATGAATATTTCATTTGAGAATCCCGACAAAATCAATGGTCTTTTGACAATTACAGTTGAAGAAGCTGATTACAAGGATAATGTCGAGAAGACATTAAAGAACTATCGCAAGAAAGCTAATTTCCCAGGTTTCCGTCCAGGCCAGGTACCAATGAGCTTAATCAAACGCCAGTTTGGTACTTCTGCTAAAGTGGATGAAATTAATAAGTTTGTTGGTGAGCAGATTTACAAGTATGTTCAGGACAATAAGATCCAGATGCTTGGTGAACCTCTTCCTTCAGAAAAACAGGAAGCACAGAATTTAGAGAAGGATGCTCCTTATACTTTCATCTTCGATATCGCAGTAGCTCCTGAATTCAAGGTTGCTTTATCTGGCCGTGATAAAGTAGATTATTATAATATCACAATAGATGAAAAGCTGATAGATCAGCAAGTTGAAATGTTCGCGTCTCGTGCTGGCAGTTATGAGAAAGCTCAGACTTATCAGGCTAATGATATGCTGAAGGGTGATCTTCGTGAACTTGATGAAAGTGGCAGTACTAAAGAAGGTGGTATTACTGTTGAAGGGGCTGTTATTATGCCTGAATACATTAAGGTAGAAGATCAGAAAAAACTCTTTGAAAGTGTAAAGTTAGGTGATGTTATTACATTTAATCCTAAGAAAGCTTATCCTGATAATGATACGGAGATTTCTTCTTTATTGAAAATAGAGCGTAATGCCGTTAAGGGTGTTAATGCTGATTTCAGTTTCCAAATTGCAGAGATCCAGCGCTTTAAGAAGCATGCTGTTGATCAGGAACTTTTTGATTCTGTATTTGGTAAGGATGAGGTTAAGAGTGAGAAGGTTTTCCGCGATAAAATTGCAGAGGGCTTGAAGCAACAGCTGACGACAGATTCTGATTTTAAATTTATTCAGGATATTCGTGATCATTGTGAAAAGAAAGTTGGAAAACTTGAGTTCCCAGATGCTTTGCTGAAGAAGATTATGCTAAACTCAAATAAAGATAAGAATGCAGACTTTGTTGAGAAAAACTACGAACAAAGTGTGAAGGAATTGGTTTGGCACCTTATTAAAGAGCAACTTGTAGAGGCTCAGGATATTAAAGTTAATGATGATGATATCAAGTCAACAGCAAGAGAAGCAGCTCGTGCTCAGTTTGCCCAGTATGGTATGAATAATATTCCAGAGGAGTATATTGACAATTATGCTAAAGAAATTATGAAACAGAAACAGAGTGCAGATGCTCTGGTTGATCGTTCTGTTGACAGAAAACTTTCAGAGGCTTTGAAGAAAGTAGTTAAGTTAAATGAAATAGAAATATCTCTTGATGATTTTAATAAGATTATGGATAATAAATAATAACGTTTTTTAGTAAAAAAACTTCTTTTATATAAAGAGGTTATCGACTTTTTTTATTATCTTTGTTCTATCAACAAAGAAATAGAGTGTCGATAACCTCTTTTCTTGTCTTATTTTATAAAGAAAGGAAACATATTTTTATGAACAATGATTTTAGACATTTTGCTACCAAACATTTAGGTATGAATGGTATGGTACTTGATGATGTTGTTAAAGCTCAGCAACAGTACTTAAATCCATATATATTGGAGGAACGTCAGTTGAACGTTACTCAGATGGATGTTTTCTCCCGTTTAATGATGGATCGTATTATATTTCTGGGTACAGAAATAGATGATTATACTGCTAATACTCTTCAGGCACAGTTGCTTTATCTTGATTCTGTTGACAGTGGAAAGGATATATCTATTTATGTCAATAGTCCAGGTGGCAGCGTTACAGCAGGTATGGGCATTTATGATACTATGCAGTTTAATACCAGTAATGTTGCTACCATTTGTACCGGTATGGCAGCTTCTATGGCAGCTGTGCTTCTTGTCGCAGGCCAGGAAGGAAAGCGCTCCGCACTTCCTCATAGCCGCGTGATGATTCACCAGCCTTTAGGAGGTGTTCAAGGACAAGCTTCTGATATAGAGATTGAGGCTAAAGAGATTTTGAAATTCAAGAAAGAGTTATATACAATTATTTCTGAGCATTCTCACCAGCCGTATGATAAGGTCTTTGCTGACAGTGATCGTAATTATTGGATGACAGCAAAAGAAGCTAAAGATTATGGTATGATAGATGCCGTCCTTCAACGTAAGAATAATTTAACAAACGAGACGAAAAAGTAAATATGTCAGAAAAAGTTTGCAGTTTCTGTGGAAGAAATGAAAATGAGGTAAAATTATTAATAACGGGTTTAAGTGGTTATATTTGTGAAAATTGTGTACAGCAAGCTTACGATATAATGAAATCTACAGGTATTGAAACCAGTTCGAATTCGTCCCCGTTAAAAAAGAATGAAAGTAGCCCTCTCAAAGTGAGAAAGGTTCCGAAGCCAAAGCAGATTAAGGCATATCTTGATGAATATGTTATTGGTCAGGATGAAGCTAAGAGAACTCTTTCTGTAGCGGTTTATAACCATTATAAGCGCCTTCAGCAACCAAAGAATGATGATGGTGTAGAAATAGAAAAGAGCAATATTATTATGGTTGGTAGTACGGGCACAGGTAAGACTTTGCTTGCTCGCACTATTGCAAAATTACTGGATGTACCTTTTACAATTGTTGATGCTACTGTGTTTACAGAGGCTGGATATGTGGGCGAGGATGTTGAAAGCATTTTAAGTCGTTTACTTCAGGTCTGTGATTTCGATGTAGCAGCAGCCCAACGTGGTATTGTCTTTGTGGACGAAATAGATAAGATTGCGCGTAAGAGTGATAATCCATCTATAACCCGTGATGTAAGTGGTGAAGGGGTACAACAGGGACTGTTGAAGCTCTTGGAAGGCACAATCGTAAATGTTCCTCCTATGGGGGGACGTAAACATCCTGATCAGGAGTATGTTCATGTAGATACCCATAATATTTTATTTATCTGTGGTGGAGCCTTTGACGGTATTGAACAGAAAATTGCCCAGCGTCTGAATACACATGTTGTAGGTTATAATTCTGTACAAAATGTGCGTAAAATTGATAAGAGTGATTTGATGAAATATATTCTTCCTCAGGATTTGAAACACTTTGGGCTGATTCCTGAAATAATAGGCCGTTTGCCAGTACTTACTTATCTTAATCCATTGGATAAGAACGCATTGCGTAGAATTTTGATGGAGCCGAAAAATTCTATTATTAAACAATATATTAAATTGTTTGAAATGGATGGCATCACGTTAACTTTTGAAGATCCTGTTCTCGATCTTATAGTAGATAAGGCTGTGGAGTATAAATTGGGAGCCCGTGGACTTCGTTCTATTGTTGAGTCCATTATGCTTGATGCCATGTTTGAAGTACCATCTAAGCGTTTAAAGGTCTTTAATGTAACTTTAGATTATGCTAAACAGCAGCTTGATAAAGCACATTTAGAACGATTGGAATCAGAATAGTTCAATTGGGTCTTGTACCCGGTTGAACCCTAATGAAAAACAGCACTTTGTTAGAAGTGTCTAAAGAAGCTACTTTTTATATGAATGAAGACGTTAATCTTTTAAAAGCACTAAAACACTTTTTTGGATTTGATCAGTTTAAAGGCGATCAGGAGGCTATTATCCGTAATGTCCTTGCAGGCAATGACACTTTTGTGTTGATGCCTACAGGAGGCGGTAAGAGCCTTTGCTATCAGTTGCCTTCGCTTATTATGCCAGGTACTGCAATTGTCATTTCACCTTTGATTGCTTTGATGAAAAATCAGGTAGATGTTATTAATGGCATGAGTGATTCGGATGGTGTAGCTCATTATCTTAACTCTTCACTCAACAAATCGGCTATAGAGCAAGTAAAAACTGATATAGTAAAAGGTAAGACAAAACTTCTTTATGTTGCTCCGGAATCACTTACGAAAGAGGATAATGTAGAGTTTCTAAAAAAGGTGAAGATTTCTTTTTATGCCATTGATGAAGCGCATTGTATCTCCGAGTGGGGACATGATTTTCGTCCGGAATATCGTCGTATTCGCCCAATTATTAATGAAATAGGAAATGCTCCAGTTATAGCTCTTACTGCCACTGCTACAGACAAGGTTCGTACGGATATAAAGAAAAGTCTAGGAATTGTTGATGCCAAAGAATTTAAAAGTTCTTTCAACCGTCCTAATCTCTATTATGAAGTACGGCCGAAAACTCGTGATATTGACCGGCAGATTATTATGTTTATTAAGCAACATCCCGGGAAAAGTGGCATCATTTACTGTCTTTCCCGTAAAAAAGTTGAAGAACTGGCTGAAATTTTAAAGGCTAATGAAATCAAGGCTGCTCCTTATCATGCTGGTCTTGATTCAGCAACTCGCTCTAGAACACAGGATGACTTTTTACAGGAGAAGATAGATGTTATAGTGGCTACGATAGCCTTTGGCATGGGCATTGACAAACCTGATGTCCGTTTTGTTATTCATTATGATATTCCTAAAAGTCTGGAAGGCTATTATCAGGAGACAGGCCGTGCAGGTCGTGATGGTGGTGAGGGACTTTGTATCGCCTTTTATGCTCGTAAAGACTTGAAAAAATTAGAGAACTTTATGGAAGGCAAGCCTGTGGCTGAACAAGACATTGGTCGTCAGCTTCTTCAGGAGACTGCTGCTTATGCAGAATCTTCTGTTTGCCGACGAAAAATGCTTCTCCACTATTTTGGTGAGGAGTATGATCAGGATAATTGTGGCAATTGTGATAACTGCAAGTATCCAAAAAAGAAGATAGAAGCTAAAGATGCTCTTCTTGTTGTTCTTAAGGCTGTTGAGGTTGTTAAAGGAAATTTCCGTCAGGAATATATTGTCGATTTCGTAAAGGGGCGTGGTACAGATGATATAATATCACATAAGCATGATCAATTTGAAGAGTTTGGCAGTGGTGCTGATATGGATTCTAAATTTTGGAATCCTGTTATTCGTCAGGCTTTGCTAGTTGGCTATATTCGTAAGGATGTGGAAAACTATGGTTTGCTTAAGTTGACAGCTCTCGGTAAACGATATATTAAGCAGCCAAAATCATTCAAGATTGTTTTGGATAATGAGTTTACCGATGATTATGAAGATGGCTGTAATGAAACAGGAGGTACAAGTGCTCTTGATCCAGAGCTCTTTGGCGTTTTGAAGAATTTGCGGAAAAAGATGGCTCGTAAGTTTAATCTTCCTGCATATGTCATTTTCCAAGATATATCCTTGGAACAGATGGCTACTATGTATCCTGTTACAGAACAGGAACTGACTAATATACAAGGGGTTGGACAGGGAAAAGCCAAACGCTATGGAAAGGAATTTCTTAAGGAAGTCAAGGCTTATTGTGATACTAAGCATATCATCCGTCCAGAGGAATTGCGATTTCGTACCGTAGCTAAAAAGTCTATGCTTAAAGTGAGTATTATTCAAAGTATTGATCGTCAGGTTGATCTCGATGATCTTGCAGAAGCAAAAGGACTTGATTTTAGTGAACTTCTTGATGAGATAGAAGCTATTGTTTATAGTGGTACCAAACTCAATATTGATTATTTCATAAATGA
>RRZU011708220.1_pt1 | contig 13780 bp, 10 predicted proteins | sample 2165561 | NCBI WGS metagenome assembly RRZU01 (sample SAMN10456909, study PRJNA506462) | wastewater metagenome | isolation source: wastewater sludge | place: USA: Moscow, Idaho
CCTTTGGAAACCTACGATTTTTTGAAAAAAATCGAGTAAAATTTTAATTTTTCCACTAAGTTGATGATATTAGGCGACCGGGATTTACTAATTTAATAAAAAATATAAAAAGAAAGGCATATAAAAATGAGTTTTTTAGAGATATTAAAGGCGATTTTTTTAGGAATAATAGAAGGGATTACAGAATGGTTACCTATAAGTAGCACAGGGCATATGTTGCTTTTTGACGAGTTTTTTCAGTTAAAGCAATCTGAAGAGTTTAAAAAAATGTTTTTTGTAGTTGTACAGTTAGGAGCTATTTTAGCTGTTGTAATTTTATTTTGGAAAAAAATATTTCCATTTTCATTTAAGGAAAAACCAATAATTCAAAAAGATAAAATTACAATGTGGATAAAAATTGCAGTTTCATGTGTTCCAGCTGCTATTATAGGAGTTTTATTTGATGATAAAATAGATGAATTGTTCTATAAATACTGGGTAGTAGCTATAAGCTTAATTGTGTTTGGAGTTTTATTTATAATTATTGAAAATAAAAACAAAAATAAAACACCAAAAATAAATAGCATATCTGAAATCACATATTCAGTAGCACTTGGAATTGGTGCTTTTCAACTTATAGCTGCCATTTTTCCAGGAACATCAAGATCTGGAGCTACAATATTGGGAGGTATAATACTAGGCTTATCAAGAACAGTAGCGGCAGAGTTTACGTTTTTTTTAGCTATTCCTGTTATGTTTGGTGCAAGCCTTTTAAAGCTTATTAAGTTTGGATTGGATTTTACCTCAGAAGAGGCATTAATACTAGGTGTGGGAATGATAGTTTCGTTTTTTGTTTCAATAGTTGTTATAAAGCTTTTGATGGGATATATTAAAAAGCATGACTTTAAGGTTTTTGGTGTTTATAGAATTATTTTAGGAGCACTAGTTTTGATTTACTTTGCTTTTAAAAATATTTTTGTTTTTAAAAATATTTAAAATTTTAGTTTGAATTGTTGTGGTAAAAAGTCAACTAGATTATAAACTAAAATATCATCCTTATTTTGTAATATTATTTTGAAATCATTATCACAAAATTCTGATATAACTTGAAGGCATGCCCCACAAGGAAAACATGGTGATAAAGTATCACTTGTTCCTCCTACAATAGCTACCGCTTTAAATTTTGTGTGTCCCTGTGAAACCGCTTTGAAAAAAGAGGTTCTTTCAGCACAATTAGTTAGTGAAAATGAAGCGTTTTCTATATTGCATCCAGAGAAAACTTCATCATTTTCGGTTAGTAAAGCAGAACCAACTTTGAAATTAGAATATATTGCATATGCATTGAGTCGAGCGTTTTGTGCTATTTTAATTAAAGTTAAATAATCCATGTTAATCCACCTTTTAAATAAGTTATTTTGTTAATATTAAGTTGCTAAAGGCAAGGTTTATACTATTTAGATTCTAAAACACTTTATTTCTTATGTTGCTTAGTATTGCAAGGGTTTCGACTCTGCGGAGTCGACCGGGCTTTCCGGTCGCCCTGGACCTTCGGTAAAATATCTCCGACTTATAAATATAGCTGAACAGTAATATTCAATCAAGTATTTTAGAATATTAGCAGTAGTATGATTTTGCAAGAGTTTCGACTCTGCGGAGTCGCGACCGGACTTTCCGGTCGCCCTGGACCTTCGGGAAAGCATCTCTGCCCCATACATACGGATGAATAATATCTATTTACATTATACAAAAAAAATGCTATTAAAACAATAGTAAAAAATTAAAAAATAAGGAGAAAATTATGTCTACCTCATATTTTAGAGAAGAACTTGGAAATGGTATAGGCTTTACGTCTATAATAGATCCCAAATTTAAAACAAATACTTTTAGAGTAAAATTCATAACAAAATTAGACGAATATATTTCACCGAAAAACACATTGGCTATTTCAATTTTATGTTCATGTAATAGTGAATATAAAACTATTGCAGAGTTGTCAAAAAAACTAAACGCTTTATATGGTTCTGCATTATATGGTGAATCAGGAATCAGAGGCGATAATCAAATCATATCTATGAGTATGAGTTGTATTGAAGATAGATATGCAATTGAAAAAGAAAAAATATTTGATGAATTATTTGAACTTTTTGAACTTTGTTTATTTAAACCTAATTCAACTAATGGTGAGTTTGATTCCAGAGAATTTTCCTTAAAAAAGAGAGACCTTATAGAGGCTGTAAAATCAGAAATAAACAATAAACGTGGATACGCAGTTATGCGTTCAAGAAAAACTATTTTTACAGGAGAACCTTTGGAGTTTTCTGTGAATGGGACTATAGAAATAGCACAAGAAATAACATCTGCTGAGTGTTATGAAGCATACTTGGATTTTTTAAGATATTCACAAGTTGAAGTTTTCTTTGTTGGACCAAAACCAATGGATAATTTAAAAGAAAAGATCCAAAAAGCATTTTCACAGGTTGAAAGAGAAGTTAGGACAAAAATTATATATAATTTAAGTCCATTAAAAGAAGTTTTAAGTGAAGTAACAGAAGAACTTGATGTAAATCAATCCAAAATGGTTATGGCTTTAAAATCAACCAATCCGAATAAATATGCAAATTCTCTTATGTCAAAAATATTAGGTGGAACAACATTTTCTAAATTATTTGTAAATGTTCGTGAAAAATTAAGTTTATGCTACTATTGTTCTGCAATGTACATGTTATCAAAAGGAACGCTGGTTATAGATAGCGGTGTTGAACAGTCAAATATAGAAAAGGCGAAAAATGAAATTTTAAATCAACTCAATGAAATAAAATTGGGCAATTTTACAGATGAGGATATGGAGAATACTGTTTTGTATATTGCTAACTCCTTAAAAAGTGTTGGGGATACACCTTCATCTCTTGTCGGATGGTATATGGATAAATATTATTTAGGAGAAATATGTACCCCATATGAAGAAATTAAAAAGTATGAAGCAATAAAGAGAGAAGATATAATTGAAGCAGCGAAATCTTTTGAGCTGGATACTGTGTATATTATGAATGGTAAAAACGATAATATGGAGGAAGAATAATAATGTCTGAAATAAAAGTAATCCATGATGAGATAACTGGTGAAAAGTATAACTATATAAAACATTCTAGCGGACTTGATATTTTAGTATGGGAAATGGAAGGCTTCAGTAGTACAGAAGCTTTGTTTGGAACAAAATATGGCTCTATAAATACTATGTTCAAAACCGAAGACGATGAAAATTATACTGCTGTACCAGAGGGTATTGCACATTTTTTGGAACATAAACTTTTTGAAAACGAAGATACAGATGTTTTTGATTTATATGCAAAAACAGGAGCTTCTGCAAATGCGTATACTTCATTTGATAAAACCTGTTATTTATTTAGTTGTTCAGATAATTATCAAGAGTCACTTAAAATTTTACTTTCATTTGTTCAAAAACCATATTTCACAAAAGAGAGTGTTGATAAAGAACAGGGTATTATCGGACAGGAAATTAAGATGACAGAGGATAATCCAGGTTGGAGAGTATTCTTTAATTTACTGAAGTGCTTATATCATAATCATCCTGTAAAAATAGATATCGCAGGTACAGTTGAAAGTATTGCCAAAATTGATGCTGATTTACTATACAAATGTTATGGTACTTTTTATAATTTACACAATATGGTTTTATCTATAGCTGGAAATGTGAAAACCGATGAAGTAATTAAAATAGCGGATGAGCTTTTAATTCCAACAAAAGATAAAAAATTAGAAACTGTATTTGAAGAAGAACCATATGGTATTGTGCAAAAAGAGGTGGTTCAAAAAATGCCTGTAGGAACACCTATTTTCCACATTGGGTTTAAATCCAATGCCTTAATTGGATATGAAGGGTTAAAGGCAGAAATGGAAGCTTATGTAGCTGTAAATGTTATAGCAGATGCTTTTTCTGAATTATATAAAGAATTGATGGACGATGGGCTTGTAAATAATTCTTTTTCTACCGAAGTTTTCAATGGTGATGGGTATTTTACTGTTATTTTTGCAGGTGAATCAAAGGATCCACGTGAAGTTTTAAATAGAATAAAAATGGCTATAAACAAGGCGAAAAAAGATGGATTGAATAGAGAACATTTTGATGTTATAAAAAAAGCAACTTATGGTTCTACAATTAGAGAGTTTAATAATGTTGACTCAGTGGCCAATTTACTTATAAACAATTATTTTTCAAATCTATCGCCTTTTGATGGTGTAAAAATATTGTCACAAATGACTTATGAAGATGTTCAAAGTTGTTTAATTGAAAGATTTGATACTGAAAATGTAGCAATTTCTATAATAGAAAGTTAGGTGTGAATAAATGATAAGTAATCAAGATTTAGATTATTATCAAATAGTGTTTCCTAAAATGGGGATAGATATTAACATAAAAAGCGAAGCTTTTACAGTATTTGGCGTGCAAATTCAATGGTATGGTGTAATTATAACTATTGGAATGCTGTTGGCAATTTTATTTGGATTTTCTCAAATGAAAAAGTATGGAATAGATTCGGATAGAGCTATTGATGCAATTATCGGTGGAATAATTGGAGGAGTTATTGGAGCGAGGCTTTATTATGTTTTTTTAGAATGGGATAGTTATAAAGGTAATTTAAAAGAAATAATAAACACTAGAAATGGCGGTTTGGCGATATACGGCGGGATAATAGGTGCGGTTTTGATTGGTGGACTTATTGCAAAGATTCGTAAACTGAGACTTATGCCACTACTTGATATTGCAGGTATGGGATTTTTAATTGGTCAAGGAATAGGACGATGGGGAAATTTCTTTAATCATGAGGCGTTCGGATATAATACAGACTTACCATGGGGTATGACTAGTGGAAAAATACAAGAATGGATAATTGAAAACAATAGTGCTATGTCATCCACTGCAGATATATTGGCCATGGATCCAATGAAACCTGTACATCCATGCTTTTTATATGAATCTATTTGGTGCTTGTTAGGGTTTGTAGTTTTGTTCTTGATTTCCAAAAGAAGAAAATTTGATGGACAAATGTTTTTGATGTATGTTGGCTGGTATGGAATAGGAAGGTTTTTTATAGAAGGAATGAGAACAGACAGTTTGATGCTTGGGAACTTGAGGGTTTCACAGGTGCTAGGAATGATTGCTTTTATTTCTTCTGTTATTATTATATTTATTATGGGTTCAAAAGTAAAAAGAATGGGTTCGGAGTATGTTTTCTATAGGGATAGTGATGAATCAAAAAACCTTATTGAAGAAACATTAAAAAAAATGAATAAAAGCAAAAAATCAGAAAAGTTAAGTTCTGTAATACCAAAAGATGAATCGAAAAAGGATGAAAATCCTAATTCTGAAGATAGCTAAAAAATTTCTATTATTTGCTAACTGAAGGTGAATTTCACAATTTTGTAGGAGTTTCGACTCTGCGGAGTCGACCAGGCTTTCCGGTCGCCCTGGACCTTCGGTAAAACATCTCTGGCTTGTATATGTGGCTGAATAGTAATAAAAAATTACATGAAAAGAGGAAATTTTAATGTCTTGTTTAATCAACGGGAAAGAAGTATCCCAAAAAGTTAAGGAAAGTGTAAAATCAGAAACAATTAAACTTCAAAGTAAAGGTATTGGTGTAGGTCTTGCAGTTGTTATAGTTGGTGATAATCCTGCGTCTAGAGTATATGTAAACGCAAAGAAAAAAGCTTGTGAAGAAGTAGGGTTTAACTCTTATGAATATGCTTTACCAGCGGAAACCACTCAACAGGAACTTTTGGATTTAGTTGATGTATTAAATAAAGATGAAAAGGTAAATGGCATTCTTGTACAGTTGCCTTTGCCATTTCATATAGATGAAAATAGTATAATCAATTCTATTTCACCTGAAAAAGATGTAGATGCGTTTCATCCTTTTAACGTTGGAAAAATAATGATAGGAGAGTACTCTTTTTTACCATGTACTCCTGCTGGTGTTATGGAGTTGATAGATAGCACAGGTGTTGAAATAAGTGGAAAAAACTGCGTTGTAATTGGAAGAAGCAATATAGTTGGGAAGCCAATGTCAATGTTATTATTACACAAAAGTGGAACAGTGACTATATGTCATTCTAAAACTAAAAATTTAAAAGAAGTTTGTGCGGAAGCAGATATTTTAGTAGTGGCTATTGGACGTGCAAATTTTGTTACAGCAGATATGGTTAAAGAAGGTGCGATTGTTATAGACGTAGGAATGAATAGATTAGAAAACGGTAAATTATGTGGAGATGTTGATTTTGAAGCTGTAAAAGAAAAGGCGGGTTATATTACACCAGTTCCGGGTGGAGTTGGTCCTATGACTATAGCTATGCTTATGAAAAATACTTTGACATCTGCAAAAAATAAAAATAATATATAATTATGATGGATAGTATTTGGTTTTATATTATTACTATACTTATAGTGAATATTTATTCTTTTTTTATTATGTTTATAGATAAAAGAAATGCAGTTAAAAACAAGTATAGAATAAGTGAGAGGAAATTACTTTCTTTTGCGTTTCTTTTTGGAGCCATAGGAGTTGCAATGGGAATGTATATTTGTCGTCATAAAACAAAACATTTAAAATTTAAAATAGCAGTTCCTTTAGCTTTAGTTTTAAATATTGCCGAAATATGGGCGTTGTTCTATTTTATATTTATAAAAAAATAAAAAAATCGTTACTATTCAGCCATATGTATAGGACGGAGATATTTTCCGAAGGTCCAGAGCGACCGGAAACCCCTTGCAAAACCCTCGGTTTTACCTTAATGGCTGAATAGCAACAAAAAATCTCCTTTGAATTTTATTCAAAGGAGATTGAATTTTTATTTATGCACCTAATTTAACATTGTCGCCCATTAAAAATTGTTTTAGTAAAGCACCATCTGCTATATCAACTGTGCCATCTGAGTTAAGATCAGCATATTTTAGTTGTTCGCTTGTAAATGTTATATCTTTTATTAAATATTGATTTAAAGTTACAAGGTCAGCTAAATCTATATTTTTGCTACTATCAAGATCACCATATCTTCTAGTTACATCAGGTGAAGTAGTTGTTGTAGTTGTATTTTCAGAGGTAGTTGTAGTAATAACAGGTGTAGTTGTTACTACATTAGTAGTTGTGGTAACAGGTGTTGTTGTTATTACAGTTGTTGTAGCTTCAGTAGTAGTTGTTTCTGAATTTACAGCTTTTGATACACTTGCTGCTTTTATGTTTATGTTTGCTTTTGCATCAATTCCATCCCAAGAAGCGGCATCTGCAGCATACCATTTTTGAACAGTTGCACTCTTCATGCTTTGTGCAGCAGCTACAACAGCTTTTACAATAGCTTCATCTGTCTCTTTTTCCTCAGTAATAGTATTTAGAACTTGGTATGGAGTTGTTAAATCAACAGTTACAAGTCCAGATTTACTTGTTTCCCATTGGAAAGCTACCCAATAATTTGTACCTTCATGATTTACGGAGAAAGCTACACAACCATTTCCGTAAACTGCTATGTCACTTAATTCTATATCAAGCTTCATAGTGTCACCAATAGCTTGACCAAAAGTAACTGTGTATCCATCTAAAGACTCTTCTAAAACACCTTCAAAATCTTCTTTTTGAACAGGGACTGTTGTAGCAGTTGTTTCTATATATATAGTGGAAGTATTTCCGGAATATTTTGATAACCCCTGTACTATTTCAGGATATTTCCATGTTAAGTTACTTCTATTCAATAAACCAAAAGCTTCACCAGATGTAAATGCATTATTGTCCCACCATACACAAGTAATACCTTTAGCTCTTGCTGCAGCTATATAATAAGTAGCAAAATCTATACGATCTTGTGTATTTTCAGTTTTGTTTCTTGCACCAAATTCGCCAATAACAACAGGAATACCTTTGCTTATAAATCTGTTGTATATAGTTGACATAAGTGAATCGATTTCTCTAGTGTCAGAAGAAGTATCACTATCAAAAGTACTTACACTACCATTTTCATTTTCAGCTTGTAAAGCAAAATTATAAGGTGTATATGCGTGAACAGAAAGTATAATTTTGTTTGTAGCTGTATCTGTAGGTACTTTAAAATAACTATTTGTTACACCATCTATAGATGCACAGTAACCAGGAACCATTAAGTATCTTTTTGCGTTGTTTCCGCCTGAATTACGAACTATATCTACAAATTTTTGATTTAAAGTGTTTATAGAATTTGCAGCATCTACACAATCATTTGAATTTGGATTAAACCACCATTCGTTTTGATGTCCAACAAGTCTAGGTTCATTTAAAGATTCAAAAACTAGTTTTTCGTTATAATCTTTAAATCTATCTGCAAGTTGCGTCCATATTGAAGATACATATTTTACTGATTGATCAAGATGGGCTGAATCAGGATACATAAATTCTTTTGAATTATCATGATGTATATTTAAAATAATATACATGTCATTTGCAACTGCATAATCCACAACTTCTTTTACACGTGAAAGCCAAGCTTCACTAATCTTATAGTCTTTATCTACATGATTATGCCATGAAACAGGAACACGAATTGTTTTAAATCCAGCAGCTTTGATTGTATCAATCATAGCTTTTGTAGTTTTAACGCCAACCCACATAGATTCAAAATCAAGTTCACTTATAGTAGTAGTATCACTAAAGGCATCGAAAGTATTTCCTAAATTAAAACCTAGTGTCATATTTGATGTAAATTTCAATGCTTCTAAATCAGGAATGCTAGAAGATGTAATTTTTACATCTGGGATATTGTATTCAGATGCATAATAAGGTGTTACCTGTGCGTTTACATCTGCGTTTTTATTACCAAAACCGTTTGATGGAATTGCTGAAATTGCAATAGCAGCAGCAGCAAAAATGCTAGTGATTTTTTTAAAATTCATAAAAATCCTCCTTGAAATATATATAGTTTTTAGGGCTCTTATCACTCTTAGATTATTATAGCATAAAAAATTAACTATATCTTCTCCTTTATTGATTATTTTTTGCAGTATATTGATATTTTTTTTATTTATATTGCAAATAAAGTTTTATTTTTATGCAAATATAATATGAATTTAGTACATAATTAGTATGGCTTTAACAAAAATCATTTGTAAATTATTAGGCGTAATATATAATATAAAACTATTGACAAATGATGAAAATTGTTATAAAATATATTTATGTGTTTTCGAAGAGAGATATTATTTTATATCATGTTCTTTTCAATAAATTTTAAAAGGTGGACGAAAATAATGGGACTTATAGATAAGATATTTGGTTCTTATAGTAAAAAAGAACTTACAAGAATAGAACCTATAAAACAAGCTGTTTTAGATCTTGAGGATGAGTATAAAGCTTTAACAGACAAGGAATTAAAGGCTAAAACAGGTCAATTTAAAGATAGACTTGAGTCGGGAGAAACACTTGATGATATTTTACCTGAAGCTTTAGCAACTTGTCGTGAAGCAGCAGATAGAGTATTAGGAAAACGTCCGTTCCCAGTACAAATTATAGGTGCTATTGTTTTACACCAAGGAAGAATAGCTGAAATGAAAACGGGTGAAGGTAAAACACTTGTTGCTTGTCTTGCTGCCTATTTAAATGCTTTGTCTGGAAATGGAGTTCATGTAGTAACGGTAAATGATTATCTTGCTAAATTCCAATCTGAGGAAATGGGCAAAATATATAGATATTTAGGTTTAACTATAGGCGTTATTTTACACGGCTTAAATAACGACCAAAGAAGAGCGGCTTATAATAGTGATATAACCTATGCTACAAATAACGAATTGGGATTTGATTATCTTCGTGATAACATGGTTATTTATAAAAAAGATATGGTACAAAGAGCACCTAATTTTGCTATTGTCGATGAGGTAGACTCTATTCTTATTGATGAAGCAAGAACACCGCTTATTATATCTGGTAGAGGAGATAAGTCCACAGAACTATATAATATAGTTGATAAATTTGCAAAAACTTTAAAATCAAAAACAGTTGTTGAAATAGATGAAAAAGCTGATCAAGATGAATTAATGGATGATTGCGATTACATTATAGATGAGAAATCAAAAACAGCTACAATAACTAGACAAGGTGTAAAAAAATCTGAAAAACATTTTAACGTTGAAAATCTTATGGACGCTGAAAATATGACGTTGTTGCATCATATAAATCAAGCTTTAAAAGCAAATGGTATCATGAAAAATGATATAGATTATGTAGTTAAAGACGGAGAAGTTATTATAGTTGATGAGTTTACAGGACGTCTGATGATAGGAAGACGTTTTAACGATGGATTACACCAAGCTATTGAAGCAAAAGAAGGTGTAAAAGTTGCTCATGAGTCAAAAACTCTTGCAACAATTACTTTCCAAAATTACTTTAGATTATACAATAAATTGTCAGGTATGACAGGTACAGCTTTGACAGAAGAAGATGAATTTAAGGAAATATATAAGTTAGACGTAATTTCTGTTCCTACAAATAGACCTGTAATTAGAAAAGATCACTCTGATCAAGTTTATAGATCTGAAAAGGGTAAGTTTGAAGCTGTTATAGAGCAGATTATAGAGTGTAATAAAAAAGGACAGCCTGTTTTAGTAGGTACGATTTCTATTGAAAAATCCGAGTTTCTTTCAAAAATGTTAGGATTAAAAGGCATAAAGCACAACGTTTTAAATGCAAAACAACATGAAAGAGAAGCTGAGATAGTAGCACAGGCAGGTAAGTTCAGTGCAGTTACTATTGCTACTAATATGGCTGGACGTGGTACTGACATATTGCTTGGTGGTAACGCTGAGTTTTCATCAAAAGCACAAATGAAAAAGTTGGGTTATTCTGAAGAAATTATTACAGAGGCAATTGGATATGCGGATACTGAAGATGAAGAAATCTTAAACGCTAGAAAAGTCTATAGAGATTTGTATGAAAAGTACTCAAAAGAGGTAAAGGAAAAAGCTATAGCAGTTAAAGAGGCAGGCGGTTTGTTTATTATAGGAACAGAACGTCATGAGTCTAGACGTATAGATAATCAGTTAAGAGGACGTTCAGGTCGTCAAGGAGATGAAGGAGAAAGTAGATTCTTCTTATCTGTAGAAGATGATTTGATGAGAATTTTTGCTGGAGATAGAATAGAAGCAGTAATGCAAACACTTAACGTTGAAGAAACTATGCCAATAGAAAGCAAATTCTTGACTAAGATGATAGAATCTTCACAAAAGAAGGTCGAAGGTAGAAACTTTAGTATAAGAAAAAATGTATTGAATTATGACGATGTAATGAGTAAACAACGTGAAATAATTTATCAACAACGTGCAAAGGTTCTAGACGGAGAAGATCTACATGAAAATATCTTAAAAATGATTAGAGAGTTAATCCAAGCTACCGTTGATAAGTATTTACTTGATGATGATAGCAAAGAAGACTGGAATCTTGCAGGATTAAAGGAATACTTCTTAGGATGGATTACTCTAGAAACTGATTTTGTGGATCATACAGAAGAAGCACTTGAAAAAATAGATAAAAAGGATGTTGTTCAAACTCTTACAGATAGAGCTATAGAAAATTATAATGCAAAAGAAGCTGAGTATGGAAAAGAAATAATAAGAGAACTTGAAAGAGTTATTTTATTAAAAGTAGTTGATGCTAAGTGGACAGCTCACATAGATGACATGGATGAATTAAAGAAGGGCATTGTATTGCGTGCATATGGACAAAAAAATCCTGTTGTTGAATATAGATACGAAGGATTTGAAATGTTTGATGCTATGATTGAATCTATAAGAGAAGACACAGTTAGATTACTTATGACAGTTAGAATAGCAAAAAATGCACCACCAGAACGTGAGCAAGTTGCTAAGCCAGACGCACCAAATGCAGGTGCAGGTGATGGGAGTTTTGCAAATAATGCAACTTCAAAAAAAATCAATGATAACGATGATTGTTCATGTGGTAGTGGGAAAAAATATAAAAAATGCTGCGGTTTATTAAATAAAAAATAATTTAAATATATTTAGCCTAAATCTGTTGCTATTCAGCCACTAAAGGCAAAGTTTATGATTTTGTAGAGTTTCGACTCTGCGGAGTCGACCAGGCTTTCTGGTCGCCCTGGACCTTCGGTTAAATATCTCTGCCTTACACATATGGCTGAATAGTAAAATAATAATAAAAAAATAAGGGAGTAAACCATTTTGGTTTACTCCTAAATATTAATAATTTTAAGAGGTGTAATTATGGCTACAATTAAAGGTTTTAAAGGTTTACGTTATACAGAAAAGGCAGGGGATTTGAATTTTTTGGTGTGTCCACCATATGATATTATTTCAGATACTCAAAGAGAAGAGTTTGTAAATAAAAATCAAAATAATGTAGTAAGATTAGAGTTGCCGAAAGGTGAGAATAAGTATAAAGATGCCGGCGTTACATTGAAAAAATGGATGGATGAACAAATATTAAAATGTGATGAAAAAGATAGCATATATGTTTATGAAATGGAGTTTGATTGTTATGGTCAAAGAAAATCTGTAAAAGGATTTGTATCTTTGGTACAGCTTGAAGAATTCTCAAAAGGAATTGTTTTGCCACATGAAGAAACTTTATCAAAAGCAAAGACAGACAGATTTAACCTTATGAGTGAAACTTTTTGCAATTTTAGCCAAATATATTCTTTATATATGGATGAAAAAGGCGATGTTTATTCTACTATAGATGAAATTTCAAAAAAATCTCCTGATATGTCTGTTGTTGATTTAGACAATGTAAAACACTCTATGTGGTGTATTGATGATGAAAAAGTTATAAGTAAAATTTCAAATTTATTTGATGATAAAAAATTATATATTGCAGATGGTCATCATAGATATGAAACCGCATTAAATTTTCATAAGCATTTATGTGAAAACAATATATCCTCTCAAAATGATTTATCAGGAAATATAATGATGATGTTAGTTGACATGGAAAATGAAGGACTAGTTGTTTTCCCAACACATAGAATAGTTAGAGATTTAGAAAAGTTTGATTTAGAAGATGTTTTAGAAAAATGCAATAAATATTTTGATATAAAAACTATGACTGTAGCTAACAAAAAAGAAGTTTTGGAAAGAGCAGAAAAAGAATTAGAAGCAAATTATCAAATAAACAAGAAAGCTTTTGCTCTTTATAGTGGTGCAAATACCTTTACTATAATGGTGCTAAAAGACAATGAAATAATAAAAAATATGCTTCCAAATATGTCAGACTCATATTGTAATCTGGATGTAACTGTATTGCATTCGTTGGTTTTGGAAAGTATTTTTGGTATAGACAAAGAAAATATGGCGGCACAAATCAATCTTACATATACAAAAATTGTTGACGAAGCAATTGAAGCTGTAGACAGCAAAAAGGCAAATTGTAGTTTTATTCTAAATCCAACAAGAGTTAGTGAAATAAGAGATGTTGCACTTGCAGGTGAAAAAATGCCACAAAAATCAACATATTTTTTCCCTAAAACTATAACAGGAATGGTTATGAATAAATTCAAATAAGGAAAAATATAAATTTAAAATCCTCAACAGTTTATTTAAAAATGTTGAGGATTTTTTGCAGATGATTTTATGATAATTACGAAGTAGACGTTTCTTTATGTATATCATATATAGATTGCTTGTCTTTGCTGTTTAAAATTTTGCCTGTTATAAATGTCATAACTAAAATCCCAACTATGCTTAAGGCTAATCTAATAACAGTAAATTTTAATCCTAAGGAGGTACTTTAAAACAAAA
>RRZU012947697.1_pt1 | contig 13780 bp, 11 predicted proteins | sample 2165561 | NCBI WGS metagenome assembly RRZU01 (sample SAMN10456909, study PRJNA506462) | wastewater metagenome | isolation source: wastewater sludge | place: USA: Moscow, Idaho
CTCACGGTCGCGGTCACGGTCAGGTCGCCATCGGCGAGGTCGCCGAGTTCGTTCATCAGCCGCAGGATGGCATCCTGATTCTGGCGGTTGAGAAGATCGGTTTCATGGCGGCGTTGTTCGGCCTGTTCGGTCTGACGCTGGCTTTCCGCGAGGTAGGTTTTGCCCAGCAGAAACACCAGCGAGATGGCCAGAAGGATCAGAACCAGCAGCGCCAGGCCATACGAGGTACGTTGCATGAAACTGCCATGGTAGGCCTGTTCCAGTTGGTAGGTGTTGGTAAGCAACTCTTCACTGTCGCGGAAGATTTGCGAACCGGCCAGTTTGGCGATGGTCAGTTTCTGCATGTTGCCTTGGATGCCGCTAACGGCGGTTCGATACTCTTCAAAACTGGCATCGAGTGCGTTGAGTTTCTGCCGGGTATCCGCATCCGTAGTCGGAGCGATGCGCAAGGTTTCACTTCCCTTGATCAGCGCTTGTATGGTGTCGCGAAAGGTGTTCGTGTCCTTGCCCAGAAGGAAGCCGACTTCCGTGTCGATGGCATCACCCAGCAGCAGCGCACTGGCGTTTTTCGCGATCCGCTGGGTCAGCATCACCAACAGGTTGGCCGCCGCAATCTCTCGGATGCTGGCACTGCCCTGCAGCTTGAGCGCAGCGACCTGTTGAGACAATTCGAGCAACTGGGGATTCTTGTCGTTGATGGCGGCGACGTCCTTGCCCAGCGAGATCAGGCTCTTTTCCATTTCGAGCAGGAGCGAAGCATTCTTGTCGGTCTTGTCCCAGATCTGTGCCACCGTCTGCAACTGCGGCTGTACGCCACTTGGCGAAGGTGGCACTTGCGTGCCTTTCAGTTCTCCACCATTGGTCAATCGTTCCAGGTTGGCGTCGAAGCTGTCACGCGATTCGCGGACCTGCTTGAATGCGACCGAGTCACCCAGCAGTGCCAGGCTCGAAGCCTTTGCCAGGCGCTGAGAAAGCATGCGCATCTCACCGGCGGTCGCAATGTAGACCGTGTTATAGGCCGCCTGACGGTCGTCGCGATAGACGAGGACAGCAATCACCAGCATTACCAGCACCAGACAGCCGCCAAGGATCTGGAGTTGTTTGATCACCGGCAAGCGGTTCAGGAAGGGCAGCAAGAAGGGGATCGTCCCTTTGCTCACCGGTTCCCCGGAATCGATCACGGTACGAGCCAAAAGGGTCTCGCTTGCCGCCGCTGTCATTCGAGACAGGAAAGGGGACAGGAAAGCCGGTAGCTTGGGTTTGAACGTCATCTTGCTTCTCCGGTTACACTTTCTCGACGGTGCAAATCACGGTCGTTGAGGATTTCTTGGTACGCAAGCGGCTCAAGCGCCAATATCCATGAACGCCTCGTCAGCCAGTAGTTCACGCACCTTGAGTTTGTTCCAGCGACGCCCTTCGTTGTCCGAATAGGCTTCACGTGCCCAGTCCGGCACGCCTGACACAGCGGTTTCGGGAGTCAAGGCCTCGATATTGCGCAGGCCGATCATGCGCGTGACGAGCAAGGCCGCATTGCTGCCATGACGGGTACCAATCAAGAGGAGTCGCGAGCTGGTGTTCTGGGGCGTCGCTTCCTTGCCCAGGAAGGCGGACAAATCCACCACCGAGTACAGATTGCCGCGAATGTTGGCGATCCCTGCGAACCAGGGTTTGGTCAGGGGAACCTTGGTCAGGGGGGTCAGCGGGATGATTTCGCCCGAGTCTGCCAGGTCGAGCAGCCAGTAGTCTGGACCGGCCTGAATTCCCAGCAGGCCAGCCGAACTCTGATTACTGGTGCCGGCCAGCCGTGCCGCGAGATAGGACTGAAATTCATGCAGGCTGATCTTCTTGGCCATGACCGTTAGAGCGCTGCGATTTTGGCCAGCAACTCCGGGCCATTGACTGGTTTGACCAGGTAATCCTGGGCACCCTGGCGCAGGCCCCAGATCTTGTCCGTTTCCTGGCCTTTGGTGGTGCATACGATGACCGGAATGTTCTTGGTCGCCGGATCGCGGGTCAGGGTTCGGGTGGCCTGGAAGCCGTTGAGGCCGGGCATCACCACGTCCATCAAGATCAGGTCCGGCAACTCGCTCTTCGCCTTGGCAATGCCTTCTTCACCGCTCTCCGCGGTAATGACCTCATAATCATGGCTGGTCAGCAGGACCTTCAGCACATGACGTTCGGTCGGCGAATCGTCTACGACGAGGATTTTCTTGATAGTCATGGCCTGTCCGTTCCCGTAGCTGCCTTTCAAGGAGTTTGCTTCATTCGGCGGCTGCCGGAGCAAAAGTCGCGACCGTTTGCAGCAGACTGTCTTTAGTGAATGGCTTGGTCAGATAATGGTCCGATCCGACCATGCGGCCACGAGCGCGGTCAAACAGACCGTCTTTCGACGACAGCATGATCACTGGTGTGGTACGAAAGCGCTGGTTCTTCTTGATCAGGGCGCAGGTCTGGTAGCCGTCGAGGCGCGGCATCACGATGTCGCAGAAGATCACTGCGGGCTGGTGATCGGCGACCTTGGCCAGCGCGTCGAAGCCATCTTCCGCGAGCAGCACTTGACAGCCGGCCTGCACAAGAAAAATTTCCGCGCTGCGTCGGATCGTATTACTGTCATCGATGACCATGACCTTGACGCCGCGCAGGTTTGCAGCTTCAGCCAATTCTCTCCTCCAGACTATCCCGGATCGTTGATTTATGGGAGTTCCGGTTCCCGCATGATTTTGCGCCAGCGGCTACTATAACGCATTGTCTTCAGATTTCGACCATTTCGAAGTCTTCCTTGCGCGCCCCGCATTCCGGACAAGTCCAGTTGATGGGTACATCCGGCCAGCGCGTGCCGGGTGCGATGCCTTCGTCCGGCAGGCCTTTGGCTTCTTCATAGATGAAGCCACAGGTCAGGCACATCCAGGTACGATAGGGCTCATTGCTTGCTGTGTTCATAGTCTTTATCGGTTTTCGGTTAGAATCGAGAAGAAAATTCACGAATTCTAGCCAAACCTTGCTTCTTCCGCCAAGATTTTGTCGACGATAGCTCCTGTACGACGCCTGTTTGCTCTCATGAACCTACACTCTCTACCCCTGCCGCCGCCCATCGTTCTCACCTTCTCCGCCAGTGACCCCTCCGGAGGCGCCGGGATGCAGGCCGACTTGATGACCCTGTCTTCGCTTGGCTGTCATCCCTTGTCCGTGGCGACGGCGCTGACTGTGCAGGATACTGTCGGCGTGGGCAGTATCCTGGCAGTCGATGCAGATTGCGTCGAGGATCAGGCGCGGACGCTACTCGAAGACATGCCGGTCGCCGTTTTCAAAATTGGCCTGCTCGGCAGCATCGAGAATATCGCGGTGATCGCCGAAATCCTCGCAGACTACCCCGGCATCCCACTGGTTCTCGATCCCGTGCTTGCCTCCGGGCGTGGCGATGAACTGGTCGACGAGGAAATGATCGCCGGCTTGTGCGAATTGCTGATGCCGCTGACGACGATACTGACACCCAATTCTCTCGAAGCACGTCGACTGCTGGATGGCGACGCGGATGATGAACCGCGGACACTGGTCGAATGCGCAGAGATCCTGCTCGACCTGGGTTGCGAGTACGTGCTATTGACCGGTACCCACGAAAACACCGCGCGCGTGGTTAATAGCCTCTATGGCAAGAGGTTTGGCCTGCTGCGCAGCGATGCCTGGGACCGCCTGCCCGGCAGCTACCACGGTTCGGGTTGTACGCTCGCCTCGGCGATTGCCGCGCATCTGGCGAGGGGCTTGTCGGTGGAGCAGGCGGTAGAGGCCGCCCAGGAATATACCTGGCAATCGCTGGCCGCTGGTTTTCGACCGGGAATGGGCCAATTCATCCCGGATCGCTTCTTCCAGATCCGCCGCCGTAGCGGTATGCTGAATGCCTGAAGCGGTCGGCAAACCCCTGCGTGGTCTCTATGCGGTCACGCCCGAAGGCCTGCCCTTGAACACACTGCTGGCGCAGGTCGAGGCGGCCTTGCAGGGGGGCACGGTCCTCGTTCAGTACCGGGACAAGAGCCGTGATCCTGCCCGGCGGGCCGCCACGGCACGCGCGCTGCTGAGCCTCTGCAGAGGATTCGGCGCGCGCTTGCTGATCAATGACGACCTCGCGCTGGCGCTGGCGGTCCATGCCGACGGCGTACATCTTGGGGCCGCTGATGGGGAGTTGCCGGCGGCCCGGCAGGCGCTTGGCGCCGGTGCCTTGCTCGGCGCCTCTTGTTATGACGATTTCGAACGTGCTCGCGTGGCGGTGTCGGCGGGTGCCGATTATGTTGCTTTCGGAGCCGTCCATCCTTCAGCAACCAAGCCGCTGGCCAGGCCCGCACCGCTGTCGCTGTTCACCCGCTGCCGCAGCGAACTACGGGTGCCGGCCTGCGCCATCGGAGGCATCACCGTGGACCGGGCCAGGCCCCTGCTGGCCGCCGGTGCCGACCTGCTGGCGGTGATCAGTGATTTATTCGAAGCGCCTGACGTGACGGCACGTGCGGCGGCCTATCAACCACTGTTCGAGGAAGATCACCGTGAGTTCTTGCAGCGAGCAACTTTTTGAACGCGCGCAGCAGCGCATCCCTGGCGGCGTCAACTCACCGGTTCGGGCATTTCGCTCGGTCGGCGGTACGCCGCGGTTTATTGCCGCCGGTAGCGGCGCGCGCGTGCGTGATGTCGATGGCCTGAGCTACATCGATTACGTCGGATCCTGGGGGCCGTTGATCCTCGGGCACGCGCATCCCGAGGTGGTCACCGCCGTTCAACAGGCGGCGCTTGCAGGACTGTCCTTCGGGGCACCGACCGCGAGCGAGGTCGAGTTCGCCGAACTGCTGTGCGAGTTGCTGCCTTCGCTGGCCATGGTTCGTCTGGTCAGTTCCGGAACCGAAGCGACGATGAGTGCGATCCGGCTGGCGCGCGGCTTCACCGGGCGTGACCTGCTGATCAAGTTCGAAGGCTGCTACCACGGCCATTCGGACAGCCTGCTGGTGAAAGCCGGTTCGGGGATGCTGACTTTCGGCAACCCGAGTTCCAGCGGCGTACCGGCCGACTTTGTCAGGCACACCCTGGTTCTCGACTACAACGACAGTAGCGGACTCGAAGCGGCGTTTGCCGAGCATGGGCCACGCATCGCCGCGGTGATCGTCGAAGCCGTCGCCGGCAACATGAACCTGATCGCGCCTCAGCCTGCTTTCCTCCAGAGCCTGCGCGAGCTGTGCAGCCGCCACGCTGCCGTACTGATTTTCGACGAGGTGATGAGCGGTTTCCGCGTCGGCGCCAGGGGGGCGCAGGGCCTCTATGGGGTCACCCCGGATCTGACGACTCTGGGCAAGGTGATCGGTGGCGGCATGCCGCTTGGCGCTTTTGGTGGCCGGCGCGAGATCATGAGCCAGATCGCACCGCTGGGTCCGGTGTACCAGGCGGGCACCCTGTCAGGCAAGCCGGTGGCGGTCGCCGCCGGTCTGGCGACGCTGAAACTGCTGCAGGCGGAGGATTTCTACGAGTCCTTGAGGCAACGCACCCGGCAACTCACCGACGGGCTGGCTGCCGCCGCCGGCAGGCATGGGGTAGCGTTCTCGGCGCAGGCGATTGGCGGCATGTTCGGGCTGTACTTCCGTTCCGAGTGCCCGCAGAGCTACGCCGAGGTGATGGAGTGCGACACGCAGGCTTTCAATCGCTTTTTCCACGCGATGCTCGACGCCGGCCATTATTTCGCGCCTTCGGCCTTCGAAGCCGGCTTCGTATCGGCGGCGCATAGCGAGTCGGATATTGCCGCGACCGTCGCTGCCGCAGAAGGGGTTTTCAGCAGCTGGTGACGAGTGCTCTACGGGCTGGGTGGCGCTGGTCGTCGCCGGGATCGCCAGTCTCGAATCGGTGACGTTAACCGGCGAACGGCTTTACGAATGCTGGATCAGGCAGGCTGGATCAGGCAGCCCTGCGGTTCTCCGCACGCGGGCGCTTGGGTTGTCGCTTTTCGAAGAGACGCAGGCCGAAAAACATGATCGATCCGACCACACCCATGCCGAGAAAAAAACCCGTGTAGGCGAGTGGCATCGGCCAGTCGAGCGCCTGCGCCATGCTTGAAAACTCGGACATGCCGCCGGCGCCGGCGAGGACGTTGATCGGCATGAAGACGACGCTGAGCACCGTCAGCCGTTCGATTTTCTTGTTCTGGTTGATGTTGATCGCGCTGTCCGTGGCGTCCATCAGGAAGTTGATCTTGTTGAACAGGAAAGCAGTATGTCCGTCGAGAGATTCGATGTCGCGCAGGATCTCGCGCACATCGAGCTGTTGGGCGTCCGACAGCAACTTGCCACGCAACAGGAAGGACAGGGCGCGCCGGGTATCCAGCACGCTGCGGCGCGTGCGTCCGTTGAGATCCTCGGCCTCGGCAACGGCGGCGAGGATTTGCGATGCCTCGACGTCGGTGACATGCGACCGCAGCACCTGTGTGCCGGCCTTCTCCAGTTCTCCGTACACATCTTCCAGGGCGTTTGCCGAGTATTCGACATCTGCCGCGTAAAGGTCGATGAGAACGTCCTTGCCGTCGGTGACGTAGCCGGGTCGAGTGCGCGCCCGTGCCCGCTGCAGGCGAAACACCGGCAGTTCCTCGGTACGCACGGTAAACAGGATTTCGTTGTGGAGAATCAGAGCGACCGGAACATTGCGTGACTCGTCCCGGGTGTCGAGCAGGAAGTCGGAGTGCAGGTGTACCTCGCCGTCGTCCTCCACATAGAAGCGCGCACTCGCTTCGAGGTCGGTCAGGGTGAGCGGGTCGGGCACCTCGACGTCGAACATCTCGCCGATCCAGCCGCGGATTTTCTTGGTCGGGGCAACGAGATCCACCCAGATCGGGTGGACGTTCTTCAGGTCCTCCGGACCGGCCACCGAGATCTGGCGCAGTCTGCCTTCACGCAGTTCGAAAGCAGTGATCGTCGTTTTTTCGTTGCGGTAATGGCTGTCGTCGATCAACTCCTCGAGGACATCATCGGAGAGGAGTGCCAGGATCGGGTCGGCGCCTTCCTTGACTTCATCCCAGACCACCAAACGCTCATTGGGGTCCAGCGATTCCAGAATGTAGGCAACTTCTTTCGGGGGCATCCGCTTGAGTTTCTCGCGAAGTTCCTTGCGATACTGCTGTTGAATCTCCGGGTCGAGTTCACTCTGGTTGGGTCCATCCTGCTCGGGAACGAGGTCTTCGACCAGTTTCTGCAGCGAGAGCAGGGAGCGCACCTCGGTGAGGTGCACGTCGGCGATGCCCTTTCTCGGTGTCATGACAGGAGGTTGCAGCTTTTGGTCTTCGCCCATAGAAGGACTCCCGGGTGACTGGATGCCAAAGCGCACCATTCTAGCACCGGCGGGTTCATCAGGGATAGAGTTCAGGTGGTTTTCCCTGCGTGCCCAGCAATTTGCGGTCAACGAGGCGACTGAAGCATTGCAGCGCTTGTCAGTGCTCAGCAAATCAGATACTTGGCGCCTGATCTTCTATCAGATCTGCCGCATAGGCAGGATTGGCGGCTGCAGGGCTGGTTTCCGGCCATTGAAACGGGCTGAAAGCCTTTCTGGAGGCGTCTCCACGCCTGCGAATCGGCAGCGCACACAAGAGACACTGGACCACGCAAATCCCAGCGCTTAGACTCTACGGCTCAATCATTTTTCATGGGAACTACTGAGGAGCCCTCCGTGCTGCAGAGGGCTCCTCAGTCGTTACCACTTTTCATGCATATTGACTTTGGGGGGAATCGCCATGCACATCAACGTGGAAACCAAGCCGGCTACCTTGAACACCTACGACTCGAGGAAAAAACGGCTCGTCGAAACCATTGATCGCCTCTATCACCGCGACGCCCGGGGCTCTTTGCAGAAAATGATCGCGCGCATCCACCCCGCTGACATGGCAGCGATTCTCGATGAACTGCCGCCCGAGCATGTCGTCGATATCTTCCACACGATCGGCGACAAGGAATTGGGTGCCGAAGTCTTCAGCCAGATGGGGCCGCACTTGCGCACGCAGGTAATGACCGAATCGCCGGTCGAGAAACTGGCGGCGCTGCTGGAACATATGCAGCCCGATGACCTCACTGACCTCGTCGGCGAACTGCCGGAGGATCAGCGCGCCGAATTGATGGCCATGCTTGGCCGCGACAGCAAGTCGGAAGTCGAAAGTCTGCTGAAGTACGACCCGAACAGCGCCGGCGGCATCATGACCACCGAGTTCTTCTCGCTGCCGCACAGCCTTACCGTGGAACAGGCGATCGAGAGCATTCGCAGCCGCGAAGATGTCGAGATGGTCTTCTATCTGTATCTGACCGACGAGGAGGGGCGGCTCGTGGGTGTCGTTTCGCTGCGGCAATTGCTCCTCACCCGGCCCGACACGGCTCTGCGCAGCATCATGAACCGGCGCGTGATCAAGGTGAATACGGATGCCGACCAGACCACCGTCGCACTGCTGGTCGACAAGTACCGCTTGCTCGCCATTCCCGTGGTTGACCAGGACGATATCCTGGTCGGCATGGTCACCGTTGATGACGTGATCGACGTCATCGAAGAAGAGACGACGCGGGACATGCTGAAGATGGCCGGTACCAGCGAATCGGAAACGTTCACCCACTCGGCGCTCAAGGTGGCCGGGATCCGCCTGCCCTGGCTGCTGGCTGCGTTCATCGGCGGACTCGCCGCGACGATGGTGATCGAGAAATACGAATCGATCCTCGCCCAGGTGCTGGTGCTGAGCGCTTTTTTGCCGGTCATCATGGGCATGGCCGGCAACGTCGGGGTGCAGTCCGCTACCGTTGCCGTGCGTGGTCTGGCAACCGGTGCGATCGACGTCAGGGACACGCTGCCGCTGGTACTCAAGGAGTTGCGTGTCGGTCTGGTGCTGGGCGGGTTCTACGGCGTGATCCTGGCAGCATACGGCTACTTGATGCACGACAGCCTTCAGCTTGGGCAGGTCGTCGGCCTGACGATCCTCGGGAACATGACGGGCGCGGCCTTGCTGGCGGTGCTCCTGCCGATGATTTTCCAGCGCCTGAAGGTCGACCCAGCGGTTGCCACCGGCCCGTTCGTGACCACGGCAATCGACATTCTCGGGGTTCTCAACTACTTCGTGATTGCGAGCTGGATCTACAAGCTCTGAGCGCTGCGGCGCCAGGGAGGTGGCAGCGGCGTGGCTTGGATCGACGACGACTGCTTCGTCCTTGTTGCCGCTTCTCATTGGCCCTACAATGGCGCCCGCGATGCTGCGTTGCGGCAAGCGTCAAGGTCACCGGGAGGAAGTTGAGCAAGTTGTCGATGGGTTAATGTAAAAGCTAAGGTTCCTGGAGGGGTAATGACCGCAACAAGCGCGCCGCACGGCGAACAGTCAGGTCTGGCGGCCACCGCACTGGCGGCCATGGGCGTCGTCTTTGGCGACATCGGCACCAGTCCGTTGTACACCGTCAAGGAAGTCTTTGGCGGTCACCATCCGCTGGCCGTTACCGAAGCCAATGTGCTGGGCATCCTCTCGCTGGTGTTCTGGGCCTTGACGATCACGGTTTCTTTGAAGTATGTCCTGTTCATCACCCGTGCCGACAACAAGGGGGAGGGCGGCATCATGGCGCTGACCGCGCTGGCACTGCGGACCGCGAATGCGTCGCCGCGGATTCTCTGGCTGATGTCGGCTCTGGGGATTTTCGGTGCCGCACTGTTCTACGGCGATGCCGTGATCACGCCGGCGATGTCGGTGCTCTCGGCGGTCGAGGGACTCGAAGTGGTCACCCCTTTGCTCACACCCTACATCCTGCCGACCACGATTGCCATCCTGATCCTGCTGTTCTTTTTTCAGCGGCACGGCACGGCGGCCGTCGGCGCGCTGTTCGGCCCGGTAATGATGTTCTGGTTCGCCACCCTCGGCGCTCTCGGCCTGTGGAACGTGATTCAGTATCCCTCGGTTCTGGCCGCGATCAATCCCTGGTACGCGCTCGCCTTTGTCATCGAGCATCAGGGCCTGGCTTTTCTGGCGCTGGGTTCGGTGGTACTGGCAATCACCGGTGGTGAAGCGCTCTACGCCGACATGGGCCATTTTGGCCGCCGTGCCATCAAATGGGCCTGGTTTTCTTTCGTTTTCCCGCTGCTGTACCTCAATTACCTCGGTCAGGGAGCGCTGATCCTCAACGATCCGAAAGCGATCGAGAGTCCCTTCTTCCTGATGGCACCCACTGAAATATTGCTGATTCCGCTGGTCGTTCTGGCCACAGTGGCCACGGTGATCGCCTCGCAGGCGGTGATTTCCGGTGCCTTTTCGCTGACCAGCCAGGCCATGCAGCTCGGCTATTGTCCGCGTATCCGGGTCAACTTCACCTCGGAACGGGAAAAGGGCCAGATCTATGTTCCGAACATCAACTGGCTGCTATTGATCACGGTGATCATCGTCGTTCTCGGTTTCCGGTCTTCGTCGAATCTGGCTTCGGCTTATGGCATCGCCGTCACGCTGACGATGATGATCGATACCATCCTCGCCTTTGTCGTCGTCCGCGCCCTGTGGAAGTGGAGTTGGCCGCGTGCGGCGCTGTTTCTGGTATTTTTCGTCGTCGTCGACTTTGCTTTTTTCTCGGCCAATGTGATCAAGATCCTCGATGGCGGCTGGTTCCCGCTGACGCTGGGTTTCTCGGTGTTTGCCCTGCTCTCCACCTGGAAGCTCGGTCGCAAACTGCTGTATGAGAAACTCAAGCAGGACTCGATACCCCTGGATGCCTTCATTACCAGTCTCGCTACCGGAGGACCCTTGCGTGTCGAGGGGACCGGTGTCTTCATGACTGCCGACCCCGGGAGCGTACCGCGTGCGCTGCTCCATAACCTGTATCACAACAAGGTGTTGCACGAGCGGGTGGTACTGCTCAATGTGGTGACTGAAGATGTGCCGCATGTTCCCGAAAACGAGCGCGTCCGCGTCGAAGCGCTGGAGTCAGGATTTCATCGGGTATACGTCCGCTATGGTTTCAAGGACGACCCCGACCTGCCGTATGCCATGGATCTGTGCGCAAAGCAGGGACTGGACTTCGAGATGATGGAGACCTCGTTCTTCCTCGGTCGCGAGACGGTCGTCGGCATGCCGATTACCAGGCGTTCGCGAATGGCAAAATGGCGGCAGATCCTGTTTACCTGGATGTTCCGCAACGCCGATACCGCAACGGCTTTCTTCAAGCTTCCACCCAACCGGGTCGTCGAACTCGGCGCCCAGGTCGAGCTGACGTAGTTCCTCCAGATGACGATCCGTCGATTGCAGGCAGGGCAGGGGATGTCAGACCGATCAGGGAGTCGCGGGCAACTACCGGGTGTAATGCGCTACGCAAGACGGTTCACGGCCGTTCTGGCGATCGGCGTGGCCGCCAGCGCCATATCGGCCGACAATCTGCCGCCGGCACCCGAAGAATTGGGCAGCATCCGTCGCAATGCGCAAGGTCAGCTGGAAGTGGTCAGGACGCCGCCGGCGAGTCAGACCAGTGCCTTGTCGGCGCAGGATGATCTGCTTGCCGGCAAGGAAGCTGCTCAGGGCAATGCCCTCGAAAAGAAAATGCCGGGTGCTGCGGCGAGTGGCCGGACCATCGTCGTCGGACCACAGGAGCCGGTGACCAGCATCAAGGAAGCGCCTCGCATCGCTCGTGACGGCGACACTGTCGAGATCCGGTCGGGCGAGTACCGGCAACAAGCGGTGGTCTGGACGCAAAACCGGCTCACCATCCGAGGCACCGGCAAGCGCCCGCTGCTGATTGCCGATGGGGACAGCGCGGAAGGCAAGGCGCTATGGGTGGTACGCAGCGCCGAGATGTCGATCGAGAACATCGAGTTCAGGGGAGCGCGCGTCCCGGATGCCAACGGTGCCGGGATTCGCCTGGAAAAGGGCCATCTGAAAGTCATCCGCTGCGCGTTTTTTGACAACGAAATGGGCATTCTGACCAGCAATGCTGCGGACTCGGTGCTCGAGGTGGAAGACAGCGAGTTTGGCGAGGCGCCGAAGTATTACACTGGTGCGCTGCACCACCTCCTCTATGTCGGAGCGATCGCCCGCCTGAGCGTCAGCGGCAGCCGCTTCCAGCAGGGCTTTCGTGGGCACCTGATCAAGTCGCGGGCACGCGAAAACTCGATCCTGTACAACCTGCTCGTCGACGGTACCGGTGGCAGTGCTTCGTACGAACTGGAGTTTCCGAATGGCGGTCTGGCCTGGGTGATCGGTAACGTCATCGGGCAGAGCGCGACGACGGACAATCCGGACCTGATCTCCTACGGTGCCGAGGGCCAGCGCTGGCCAGACAACGCGCTCTATCTGGCGCACAACACGCTGATCGACGACAAACTCGATGGCCGATTCCTTCGCGTCTGGACCAGTCGCATGCCGCCGGGGACCGAGGTCTGGGCCATCAACAACCTGCTCGTCGGGCGCGGCACTTTTGCGCCGCAAGCGCCCGGTCGCTATGATGGCAACCAGGTCGTTGACCGATCCATGCTGGTCGATGTGCATGCGCTGCCCTTCGCCTTGCCGAGCAACTCGCCGCTGCGCGGAAAAGCCAGGCCTCCCGGCTTCGTTCGCGAGCAGAGTCTGACGCCAATCGCGGAATTCCATCTGCCCGCCGGAACGCGTCTGCTGCCGCTCGGGAAACCACTGTCGCCGGGCGCGTTGCAGTAACACGGTAGCGAATCGTAGCAGCAACGATTCTCGGTAGCAGCGATCAAAGGTGTCTGTCTGCGCCCTCTCCAGGAGAAGCCATGCCAGCGTCCATCGAACAAGCCGACACTATGGCGTCGGGAGAAACATCCATCCCCTCCGAAGCCGGTACCGCAGCGGCCAACTGGCAGCCGGTCATGCACGACGAGCCTACCTCTCCTGACAGCGCACCCGCAGCACCGCCGGGGGGCACGCTCATTCGCTGGCAGTATGAGGGAATGCGCTCCGCTCTGCTGCTGAAACCCCGCTGGCACCTACTGCACGCGCACCCGCTGGCCATTCTCGGTCTGCTGTGCTTTGGCGTCCTGCTGTCGCTGCTGGTACAACGCCTGTGGATCGTTGGACCGGCGAACTTCAACTGGTCCCCGCTGCTGACGGGATGGCTGGTCCCGGCGGCAACGGCATGGGCCTGCTATGCGCTGCTGCATCGGACGGAAGCGGTCGAAGCCACGCTCGCTCCCAGCGCCGCGCACCTCTTCGGCCTCCTGGCGGCGCAAGGGGCTTTGCTGTCGGCCCTCTTCGGCCTCGCCTGGGCTGCCTTGCTCCGCCTGGGCTACGACGAGTCCTCGTTGCCGCCGTTGGCACACCGGGCATTGTGGATCGGCGCCTGGTTCTGGCTGGGCCTGGCGCAGACGCTGACCCTGTGGCGTGGAACCCGGCGCAAGGGGCAAGCGCTGCTCTTGTCCGCGGCGCTGCTCGCGCTGGCCATCGCCGAAAGCGAGGGCGAACGCGACACGATGTGGATCGCCGATGCCTCGGCCACAGCATCGGAACAACGGCCGGCACGACTCCGACTGACACAGGAACTGATGGAGCGGCAGCCGCACTTGCTCAGCGAGCGCCTGCAAGCGCTGCGGCCGCAACGCAAGGGCGTGGTCGATCTCTATGTCCTGACCTTCGCACCCTACGCCTATGAAGACGTCTTCCGCCGCGAAAGCGCGCTCGTTGCCGGCGTGATGGAGCAGCGCTTCGACGCCGCGGGACGCACGCTGCAACTCGTCAACCACGTCGATACGAGCAACGAATGGCCGTGGGCGACGCCACTGAATCTGCAACGGGCGATCCGGCACATCGCGCGACTGA
>RRZU010865489.1_pt1 | contig 13777 bp, 8 predicted proteins | sample 2165561 | NCBI WGS metagenome assembly RRZU01 (sample SAMN10456909, study PRJNA506462) | wastewater metagenome | isolation source: wastewater sludge | place: USA: Moscow, Idaho
AGATGCACCAATGATCCGCCCGCCGCAACGACGAACGGCGGCCGCGCTGACGCTGTCCGCCGCCGCCCTGGTCGGCATCGTGCTGCACGAGGGCTACACCGACCGCGCAGTGATCCCGGTCAAGGGCGATGTGCCGACCATCGGGTTCGGTACCACCACCAGGGTGAAGCTGGGCGACACCACCACGCCGCCAAAGGCGCTGGCTCGGGCACTTACCGACGTGCAGCAATTCGAGGGGGCGCTCAAGCAATGCGTGACCGTGCCCCTGGCCCAGCACGAGTACGACGCGCTGGTGAGCTTTTCCTACAACGTTGGCAGCCGGGCGTTCTGCCAATCCACGCTGGTCAGGAAACTCAACGCCGAGGACTACGCGGGAGCCTGCGCCGAACTGCTGCGCTGGCGCTTCTTCCAGGGTAAGGACTGCGCGCTGCCCACCAACGCGCGGCTGTGCGGCGGACTGGCCACACGGCGGCAGGCCGAGTACCGGCAGTGCCTCGGGGAAGCGCCATGAACCTGATTCCGTGGCCGTACCGCTGGCTTGCCGTCGCTGCTCTCGCTGTAGCCCTGAGTGGCCTCGGCTGGGTGAAGGGCGCGGGCCACGTCCAGGCGAAATGGGATGCCGCCATCCATCAGCAAACCCTGCAAACCGCCGCCGTCCGCCAGCGTCAGGCCGAGGCCACCGTCAAGGTCGTCACCCAGTACGTCGACCGCGTCCGCGTCGTTCGCGAGAAGGGCGACACCATCATCAAGGAGGTTCCTGTTTATGTCCCCGTTCAAGCCGATGCTGCTTGCACTATCAACCGTGGCTTTGTGCGCCTGCACGACGCTGCCGCCGCCGGTGAGCTGCCCGAGCCCGCCCGAGATGCTGATGCGGCCGCCGCAGGCCTTGCGCTCTCTACCGTCGCAGGAACCGTTGCCGCCAACTACCAGTCCTGCCACGAAAACGCCGAGCAACTGAGGGCATTGCAGGGGTGGGTCAGCGAAATGTCGGCTGCTGCGAAGTGACCGATGTCAGCAAAGTAGCAACCGATTTCCTTCCAATCACTCGCCCGTCTCGAACTCCGCATTCTTGAACCGCAGCACATTGCAGTTTTCCTTGACTGCACGCTGGAGCCCATCATCGAACCCGGTGGGTGAGTCGGCCTGAATCTCGATGGCAATCCTGACCTTCACGCCGGGGCGGATGGTGAACTGCTGAACCACTTCATCGACCAGATCGGCGAACTGCTTTTTGGCCTGAATGGCGTCGAGTTCGATGCTGCCGTAGAACTGCTTCTTGACTGGCTGCGGGGCAGTGCCGCCCTCGGAAGTCGGTTTGCCTGAGTCCTCAACCCTTGGCGGGGTTGCGCCACTGCCGGTGGTGTTTGGCGTTGGCTCTGTCGGCTTGGGGCGCGCGGCTTCTTCAGCGGCGCGCTGTGCCTCTGCGTACCCGGCGGCGGTGACCGGCTCAATCAGCAGCAGGGACGAATCCAGGAACAAGGAGGTGCGCTTGCCGAACGTGAAGCCGACATAGCGCCCATCCTCCTTGCCTTGGGCGAAGCCGAAGAAATCCCTACTTTCTGCACCGGCCCCCATCGTCTGCTGGAAGGCCGTATCGTCCTTCAAGCGCGGCAGGTAAAGCTGCTGGCAGCTCTGTTGCCAGACGTTGAGTGCATTGGTCTCCTTGACGCCGTCCTTCCAGAACCAGTTCTTGAGCACCGTGGCCAAGTGGATCGGTGCCCATTCGGTGATCAGGAGTTCGTTCTCCTTCAACACTCGCTCGATCTCCTGAGACAGGTTCTGCGCGCCCGGGTTGACCTGGAAGTGCTCCCACTGAATCTCGGACAGGCCTTTGCCTGGGCGGGCTTCCTGCATCGGCGCGACCATCCATTTGTAGGTCTCGCGGATCATCCGGCGCAGCGCCTCGTTGGCGTCCTCCACACTCTTGCTGGCCTGCCGTGACTGGAACTGGTCGAGGTTGAGCTTCATCTCTTTGATGTCGCTCACGATGGACTGCCACGCTAGGGTCGAGCGCACCTGATCCTTCAAACGGCTCACGCTGTCGTAGTCGGCTGCCAGGAAGATCAGTCGGTTCTGCTTGAATCGTGGCTGGTCGCCACGGGTCTTCAGAATTTCGGTGGCACGCTCGATGGCGAGGCTCTGGCCACTGCGGCTGAAGGCGGCATCGGGCGGCAGAACCACGAGGCGCAACTGCCAGTCATCCGGCACGTCGCTGCTGGCCGTGAAGATGTGGATGCCGCCGAACACGCCGCTGGCAAAGGTCTTCTGCACGCGGTCACGTATGGCGGGGAACACGTCCTCTCTGTCTTGGAAGCGGCGCTTGCGCTCCTCCATTTCACGGCGCAAGTTCGGGCGGGTGTCGAACCAGAAGCGGTTGTTGCCGCTGTTCAGATAATGCAGGCGGTCACCCAAGCGGCGCAGGGCATCCTTGTAGATGCCGACCTGTTGCCCCGGCTGTGCGACGCCCAGCGCCACGCGCTCCAGCTCGATGCCACGTACCATCTGGTTTGCTGTGCTGGGCGCGCTCCCCAGGAAGATCGCGCGGGCCGAGCGGCGGCAAGCCTGCACGCTGCCCAGACGGGGGTCGCGGTTCTCGATCTCGGTGGTTTCGGCGCGCTCGCCGTCCACGTCACGCTCCACCACTGGGTCCCAGCCTTGCGGCAAGTAGTAGATCAACTCGTTGCGGGTGTCGACGTCCTGCAACGGGAAGCTGCCGGGCATGATCAGCGGGTCTTTGTCATTGTCTTTCCACAAACGATGAATCACCTTGGCCATCAACTTCAGCACACCACGTGTGCGCTGGAAGTTGTCCAGCGACGACCAGTCTTCGTACAGGCGGTCGAACACTTCCGGGTGGATCGGGTAGGCGTGCATCAAACGGTCGAAGTAGCGGCTCTCCTGCGTCTCGCGCGGGAAGTCCTCGCTGTTGGCCGTGTAGTAATCGGCGAACGCGCGGCACACTGACTCTGCCGCCAGCTTGTCGTTGATGCTGGTGAACAAGCGGCGGCGCACGATCTCGAACGCTTCCTCGGTGCCCACCGGCTTCCACAGCGCCTGAATCCGGCCGAAGTAGTGCGCCAGGGCGGCCAGCGCCTTCACGCCACGTTGGCTACCCGCCTCCTTGTCCGATTCCGGCAATGAGGCCAGCAGCACTGCCGTCGGCACGGCCTTCAGCGCTTCGGTCAGTGCCTGCACAAAGCTGAGATTGGAATCGAAGCTGCCGCCGGTCAGCGTTTTGCCTTCTTCAAACTGGCGCACGTAGGCCACCAGCTCGTCGATCAAGATCACGCAGGGCGCGTAAGACTTCAGCAGCGTCTCCAGCACGGCCTTGCCGGGTGAGGTACCCGAGGCATCGGCATCGGCCACCAGCGCGTAGCCCTCAGCCTTGCCCAACTGCCATGCCAGATCGCCCCACAGCGTGCGAACGGCTTGGCCATCACGTACCACAGGCTGGTTTGGCGACGACTTGATGCCATCCAGTACGGCAATCCGCGCACGCGGGAGTTCCGTGACCCCAGCGGCATCCAGGATGGCCGGGACTCCAGGCAGATCGCTGGCCAAGGCATCACCCTTCGCGAGGTGGTAGACCGCCAGCATCGTGTGCGTCTTGCCGCCGCCGAAAGCGGTCTGCAGTTGGATGACCGGGTCACCACCCTTGCCAGACAAGCGCTTGACCACGGAATCCAACAGAAGTCGCATCCCCTCGGTGATGAAGGTGCGCTGGAAGAACAGCGTCGGGTTCTGGTACTCGGCCGTTGCCGTACCCTCATGAACCCTAGATAGATCGGCTGCAAATTCGGCTTGCTGGAACGTGCCCTTTAGGACATCTTCATGCGGGACGGCAACTTCACGCCACGGTTTGAGATTCATATTCAACTCCCCAATCAAATGTCCAGTTGCGCCTGCGAGCCTTTGATGCCCGCTTCCGCCGATGCTTGTTCAATGCCAGACCACGCCGACACCAGCTCGTTGTAGGCGCGTGCTTCTTCGGCCCAGCCCTTACGTTCGCACAGTGTGTAGAGCCGGTATGCCAGTGCGCGTATCGGTTCAGAGCGCGCTGGCATCCTTGCCAAAAGAGCCCCTGCAGCCGATTCACCATCCTGGTTTAGCGCCCGAATAAGTTGATGCAGGGCTTCCCACACCGGCGTACGTGCATCGCCTTCTGGTGTCCAGTCTTTGGGAATTTCGGTCCAGCGCAACAGGCGCAGATTTCCAGCGCTGCTTTCAACTACTCCGGATACTTGCAATCCGTTCACGCTTGTGCCCTTGGCGCGTGCCAATACATCAGCCTCGCCAAACCTTCCCGTAGCCCAGCCCAGTTGCTCGAACCATGCCAAGCAGAACTGTGTGTCGTGGTCGAAGTCGTCCTCAGCAAGGAAGCGGTTGATCAATTGCAGTGCTGTCTTCACCCGCATCGGCGTTCCGTCGGCCTCCAGCACAGCGCTGTACTGGCTAAAAATGGCCATGCCAGGCCCAATGATGGCTTGACTTAGATCCACTGGCGCTACCGGTGAATTGACGCCGCCGCGTGTCATGTCCAACAATGCCTCAGGCAGTGTCGTATTCAGTTCGCGGATAAATTCGCGGCGACTAATTGTTTGGGCGTTTAGTGGGCGCTGGCGGCAAACAAGAATAATGCTTGACGCCAAGGCATTGGCATTATTTCCAATAACGCGCCCTTCCTTTTCGGTGCGCATTGGCCATGTGCCAGTGAGGGTAAATCCGGCACGCAATACTGCATCTAGAAAAGTTTCCCACCCCGTACTGTTTGTTCCATCTGCCTCCTGTGTATCGCTTTGCTTAAAGGCGTAGTAGATGGTTACCGGAAAACCTGGGTGCGCCTTCTCTGCTAAGTTGTGCATGGCACGTGTCATTCCATCGAGGAAGAATGCCTCAGCCTTGTCTTTGGTTTCATGACGGTATGGAGTGGCTACTAACTCTTCAGCCTTGGGAACGGCAACAGTGGCATAAAGATTTGGGTATACAGGCCGCAGGCTTCGTCGGAGCCATACGTAAAAGAAATCAGACAGGTCAGCGTAGCCAATATTGTCGTAATAAGGGGGGTCTGTTGAAACGACCTTGTCGCCGCTTATATTTTGATTCGCTGCGTCTGCTTGCATTGCATGCCCAGCGACTTTGTTTCCAAGGGCATCAAATCCTTTAATCTGTCGTTCAAATAGATTATTAAAACTTCCAGATGAGTCGGAAAATATATTGGTTTCGGCAAAATCCCAAGTCATTGGAATTGCTTGACGCGAGAAAACGCTCCTCATTTGAGTGTTTGGGTGGTTCCATCCGCAAATAGTGGAGGCATGGTTGGCAACTTGATCCACTAGGAATCCGAGATACACTCCTATGGCTTCCGCGTATGCCGTGGCTCCACAACCGCCTGCATCAAGACCACGACCATCGTCGGCCATGCCTGCAGCAGTAGCGTCGACTCGGACGCGGGCGATTGCTTCAGGCACTAGGTCAGATAACGTGGTCAATGCGACGAGTTGACGAGGCGTGAAAAGGTCACCGTATACATCCAAGCCGTAGTTCGAGACATTTACCCTGCACTTGCCGTGTAACGGCGTCTCCGGTTTCCAGTCGGGTCGGGCCTGCAGTGCAATTGCCTCATGTTCGGGTGTAGGGGCCAGATAGACTCGTCCGCGCATACCCTCGGCAACGATAGCCATTAGTCTGGTCCCCATTCGTCCGGCGGAACCTTCACCACGGATATATTTGTAGTCGATTGGCGATTGGGACAATAGGCAGAAGAAGCCAGCTCGTTTACCGGCGGTTGTCCCGCTTGTCACACTTCCGGGAGATTTTCCGTTGTGCACTTCGAAACGGTAACTGTCTCCGTCAACCACAGGCTGCACATATGCCTCTTTCCCCGCCTTACTGGAGAGGGTAAAGGTGCTGACAAGCGGCACTTCCGCATGGCTGAAGGCCGGGTTTGGACTTTTAACTGTGCGAGCCCATATCCAAGCAATCACAGTGAGTTTCTCGCCCAGATATTGCTTCAACTCGGGCCGTTGGGCGACCATCTCAGCGGATACTTCGACCTGCGGGTATAGATGTCCAATGCGTTGCGCAGCCTCTTTTCTCATCCAATCGCCATAGCGCTGCACGTCTTCGGCCAAGCCGCGTGCGCCGCTCCAGTCTTCGGACAGCTTGCCCTGTTTATCGACCGCCAGCTTCGGCCCCACCGGCGCGAGCCCGGCGAACTTGGGCGGAATTTCGATCATTGCCTTGTTGATGGTCACAGCCACGGGGTTCAGGTCGCTGGCATAACTCTCCAGGCCAAGGCGCTGCGCTTCCAATGGCAGTGCGCCGCCACCAGCAAAGGGGTCGTGAAAGCCGGGCAACTTTTCAGGATTGAACAACTCAGCGGCCTGAGGGTGCGCCTTGTTCAGCTCACACGTCTCGCGCCAGCTGCGTACGATTTCGGCTCGGGCACGGGCCAGCACTTCTTCGTTGTTGGTGTTCTCCCATTGCACAAGGTCTTCGATGATCTTGAACAGGCGCTCGCGCTCAATCTCGGCCTTTTCTTTGTTCACGCCGTACTTGAAGCCCCCCCCCTGCTGGTAGCCAGGGTCATTGACCATCTGCGCAAAGATCACCGCCCGTGCTGCTGCCAGCGGGCGGCGTGCCCACCACAGATGCAAGGTGCTGGGGTGACCGTGGCGGATGGATTTCTCACGGGCTGCCGCGACGTTGATGGCATCGAGCGGCAGGGCAACCTCGATGAGCTTCTTAGGCGTTTTGATGGGGGGCATACTTTCAGTCCTTTTTCTTTCCCGCGCGAGCAGGTTCTCTTTGCGGCGTCGTCGATTTAAGTGTCTGAGCTGGTTCAGCGAGTAGTTCGTTGTGAATAAGGTTTTCGACAATGTCGATGACCACGTTCACGTCATCCGAGCTAGGTCGATGCCCTCGATGAGCAGATGCATGTCCAACGTCGACGGCAGCTTCAATGATTCCGCGGTTCCTCTCGCTAATCAGCTGCTTTTCAACCAAGCAGGTGAGCCCACCACCAAAATTTCCTTGATCTCCGACGCTGCGTGTAATCGCCATATCAATCAAGGCGCGAGCACCCATCATCGCGAGGCGTCGGCTGTCGGCGTGCAGCGCCACATAAATTTCATCCAGCAGTTCGGCGTATTCACTAGGGACTGCAAGCCTGTCCACCCACGCCGGTTTGCGCCGCGAGACTCTGGGCGGAAAGTACGTTCCGGGTTCCGGACCGTCCATCGGATCGTTTTCTGAACACCATTCCGTGCAGCAAAGGCTGACTTCCTCACACCCTCTGCACTCCAGCATTGAATAGGTTTTCGACCAACTGACTTCTATGCCCTGATATGGGTCAACTACCTCCGAGTCGCGGTGAATGCGCTCCATGACGACATCGTGTTTTGTCTCCTGACCGCACTTGTTACAGTGGGCACGGACGATCTTCGGTTGCGTGCTCATCGCAACCTCCTGTCGGGTTGCTCTGCTCTAGCAAGTAGTTGGGCGAGATCGAGATTGATGCTGGTGACCGCCCAATCTGGTTCTTGCGTGAAGGGCTTGGTCACGTAGAACGGCCCCTCATGTTGGTCACCATCCACCAGGACGATGGCCAGCATAAATTTGTCTTGCTGGTTCAGCCCGTAGAGGATTTCGTTGCGGGTCACGGTCACTGTGCTGCCGCCCTTGGCGCGGCCTTTGACTTCGATGTGACGGGATGGCGGGAGCTTGCCGTCCAGTGCCCTCGGCAGGCTGGTCACGTCCCAGCCACACTTCTGCGCTGACACATCAATCACTTCGTGGCCAAGCGCACGTTCGGCGTCCATTACGGCCTTCATGGCGATCCACTCCACACGCGCCCGGGCGTCAGCGTCAGCCGTCCAGCCGGGCTCCCCCTTGCGTTGCGCCAGCAGACCAGCCGGAATCACCAGTGCGCCGCCGACGACCACCGGAGTGGCCGAAATCACGTGGCGCATCGCCAGCAGCTCCTTTTCACGTGACTCGCGGCGCGCCGTCAGGTCGTCGATGGTGCGGCGGACGTTCTCCAGCGTCAGGCGCACGTCCTTGCCTGCGGCGATGTCGTCCTGCAGTTTGATGTAGCGATCCGACCAGTAACTGATCTCCTTGACCAGGCGTTCGTGGACGGCGGTCAAGGTCTTGTCCACGCTGTGCTCGCGCCGGGTACGCACCTCATCGAAGTGCTCGGGTACGAGGTGGGTCGAGGCGTGCGCCAGCGCCTGCTGCTCTAGGCCCTGTGTAATCCACGGTGCGCCGAGTACGTCTTCGATCAAGGCCATATCAGCCTTGCTGATGGGTTCCAGATCAAGGTGAGGAGCCCAGCCCGCGTTGATCGCACTGCCTTGTGGGTCGATTTCGACAAACTGCATCCGGCGCGACACTACGTGCGCCGAGTCAGCGCCCTCTTTGACGCAGTGGTCGATGATGAACATCACCTTGGGCGTGAGGCCCATATCAGCGGAATCGACCAGCACCGCGCCCTGCTTGAGCTTGTTGCGGTGCTGCTCCATGACAAGGTCGGTCACCGACTGCATCAGCGGATGGCCGGGGTGCATCAGGCTGGCCATCGGGGCACCGACGCGGTCGGCGAGCCGCACGTACTGCTTCTCGAAGCACACGCGCTCGTACTTGCGCAGTACGGGGTCGAGGTTGCGACGATCACGGCCTGTGATCTGGCGGTCACGCTCGCGGATGTTGGCCGGGACGTGGGTGATCTCGTAGCGCCCCTGTTCGCGTGGGCGCAGTTCGCCGCCAAGTTGTTGGAACGCCTGATTAAAGAAGGAGCGGATGAAGTACGGCTGGAGCTTGCGGGCTTCGGCTTTCTCCATCTCCTCCTTGACGGCGAACAGGCGGCGCTCGTCCATCACTTCTTCGCACAAGGCGTTGCGCTTGATGATGGTTTCCAGATGCTGGGTGTCGAGCGCGCCTTCGACCTTGCGGTGCAGCTGGGCGCGAACCTCGGGGTCTGCGCCATAGCGGATGGCTTCAATCAGCAGGTCTTTGAGGCTCTTGTCTTCGAACACTTCGCCGAGGATGTCGAACACACGACCGCCCAAGGCGGCGCGCTCGACTTCGAGTTTCTCGAACAGACGCTGGAAGACGTCGCCCTCGCGGGTCTCGTTGGCCACCATATTCCACAGGTGGCAAACCTCGGTCTGGCCAATGCGGTGGATGCGGCCGAAGCGCTGCTCCAGTCGGTTGGGGTTCCACGGCAGGTCGTAGTTGACCATCAGGTTGGCGTTCTGCAGGTTCACGCCTTCGCCCGCCGCGTCGGTCGCGATCAGTACGCGCGCCGTGGGGTCGTTGCGGAACATCTCCTGCACCTTGCGGCGCTCTTCGCGCTTGACGCCGCCGTGGATCATCACCACGGATTCCTCATTGCCGATCAGGCCGCGAATTTTGACCGCGAGGTAATTCAGCGTGTCGCGGTGCTCGGTGAAGATGATGAGCTTGCGCTGACGCCCTTCGGCATCGTGCATCTCTGGCGTGTTCTGCAGCAGTTTGGACAGCTCATCCCACTTGCGGTCTTGGCCGGAGTGGACGACTTGTCGCGCCTGTTCCTCCAGTGCTTCGAGGATGATGATTTCGGCCTCGAGTTCCTGGATAGTCTGCGCCGCCGTGGCCTGGTCAACCACGGCCTCTTCAAAGTTCTCGTAGTCCTCGGACGACAGTGCGTCGTCCGACTCCCAGATGTCTTCGGGGACGTTGCGGCCATTCACCTCCTGGACATTCAAAGTCTCTGCCAGCGACTGGCCGCGCTGGCGCAGTTTCTCGTCTTCGACGCGGCGCGTGAGTTTGTGACGGCGGCGCTTGAGCGACTGGTAAATGGCCTCAGGGCTGGATGCCAGACGCCGCTGCAAGGACGTGAGGGCGAAGCCCACTGTGCCCTTGCGCTGGCCGTCGAGCTGGTCGGCGCGGTTCATTTCCTCCTTCACGTAATCGGTGACGGCGGCGTAGAGCGCGGCTTCGGGGTCGGAGAGCTTGTAGTTGGTGGTGTAGGCGCGGCGTTCGGGGAAGAGGCGTGTGCCATCGAATCGCAGCATGTCTTCCTTGACCATGCGACGCATCAGATCGGTGACATCAACCTTGTGCGCGCCGTCGCGGAACTTGCCATAGAAACGGTCAGAGTCCAGCAGGGACATGAACAGCTGGAAGTCTTCTTCCTTGCCGTTGTGGGGCGTGGCGGTCATCAGCAGGAAGTGGCGGGTGACCGAGCCCAGTAGCTCGCCGAGTTGGAAGCGCTTGGTCTTGTTGACCTTATTCCCGAAGTAGTTGGCCGAGAGCTTGTGCGCCTCGTCGACCACGATCAAGTCCCAGTGGGAAAGGCGCAGCTTCTCCTGCAGGTCTTCATTGCGGGAAAGCTGGTCGACCCGGGCGACCATCAGGTCGATGTCGTCGAAGGGGTTACCGCTGCGGGATTGCTCCACCTGCTCGCGCGAAAACAGCGTGAAGGTCAGGCCGAACTTCTCGAACATTTCGTCCTGCCACTGCTCGACCAGGCTACCGGGAGCCACGATCAGAACGCGCTTGGCATCGGCCCGCATCAGTAGCTCACGGATGAACAGCCCGGCCATGATGGTCTTGCCTGCACCGGGGTCGTCTGCCAGCACGTAGCGCAGTGGCTGGCGCGGCAGCATCGACTCGTAGACCGCCGTGATCTGATGCGGCAGCGGCTCGACGTTGGACGTGTGAACGGCCATCATCGGATCGAACAGGTGTGCCAGATTGATCCGCCACGCTTCCGCGGCAAGCTTGAAGTCCTCACCCGGCGCGTCGAATGCCCAGGGGCGACCGGCTTCGGCCAGCGAGAGCTTGGCCTCGTCGGTACGAAACAGCATCCGCTCGCACAACTGCCCGTCCGACTTCTTGTAGTAGACAGTGAGGGCGTTGTCGCCCACGGGTTCCGTGGTGACGATGCGCACCACCTGTCCGGGTTCCAGACCCGAGATGGCGGCGTTCTTCTTGATGTCTTCGAGTTTGAGCATGCATCCTTCCCCGCGCCGAGCGCTTAGGTTTTCTCCTGCGACTCGTATCCTGGAGCGAGGACGAGATTGGTGACGCCGTAGAGCGCTTGCCGATTCCTCAGCCACAGATGGAACTCGGCTCCCTTGAGGCTGTGGTCCTCGGTGCAGTCCACATTCCAGCGGCGCATCAAATAACCTGCCATCGCCGCACGCACGCGCATCCGCAGCACGCCGCTTTCCATGCCGTACTCGGCTTCGATGGTGTCGGGGTGCTGCACGTTGGCGGGATGCGGAACCAGCTCGATCTCCGCGACCCGGTTCCACTGGATGTCCTGATCGGCGGTTTCATGCTCTTTCACGGCCCCTGAGACAAACCGAGCGTCAGCGATTCGGGTCAGGGCGAAATCGCGGAAGTCTCCACTGCGACGGTCGTAACCACGGACATGCCAGCGCTGACCGTTGTCAGCAAAAGCAAACGGAACGATCTCCCGGGTGGTCAACCCGCTCGACAGTGCGCGGTACGAGATCTCGACCGCCGTTTTCTTGTGGATCGCCCGTGTCAAAACGGACAGCATTTCGAGGTCGAGACTGGTCGACAGTGCAGACCCTTCGCAAGTCACCAAGGAGCGCAGCCGCGACGGCTCGCCATCGCCGAAACCCTGAGACAGCCACGTCAGCACCCGTTCGGCAGGGAAGTCAAAAACGGGGCGGAACCACTCGCTACGGACGTAGACCTTGCCCTTGGTGTCGTATTCAAGATTGCGCGGGCCGAGCTCTTTGTACTGACCCAAGTCGCGCGTGGCGGCGGCAGCCTGAATGCCAAACCGCGCCACCAAGTCCTGGCGGCGAATTTCTCCCACGAAGCGCAGGCGCAACTCAATGAACGCGAGCCGGTCGCGTTGCGATTGAGTCATTTCTGAAAGTTGAGCGCTGGACATGGCTTCGACGTGATCATGGTATTGTTTGGCGCAGTGTATATGGACTATTGCGCAGCGTCAAGAAAAGCATTTTAGTTGTGATGTGTGATGCATTTTGATGATAATTTGAATGGTGACAAGCACGGCTGCCTCTCCAGCGCTCGCCAGGGACCGTCATAAGTTCGGGTGCCAGTGGACGTTGGCCTGGCCAGTGTGGCGATGGTCTTCCCGAGAAGATTCGGCCAAATCATCGAATCCAGACCCTCAAGGCCGAGGCGTTACTATCTGGATTGGAAAGCGGACGCGGGTTCAGTTCCGGGTTCCACCACCAGTTATGCTTAAAACCTCTTGATTTTCAAGGGGTTTTTATTTTGACAGGCAAAAACATAGCCTAAAACATAGCCTATTTAATTCCACACCCCCCTGAACTCCCAACTCAACCGCCAGATGCCTGCACCTAGGCTTTGGCTGCTGACTTCGTCTACAATAACCTTCCGCTGCTTGCCGAATGGGTCAACCCAATAGAATGACTTAACCCCGCCGTGCTCGTCTAAAAAATCCTTCACATCACGGATTAGTGGCAGTTCGCCGGTTAGTTCTGCCCGCCAGTTTTCCAGCGGTGCATGTAGCTGAAGCTGCTGCCGCTGCTCGTATCCATTCCCAAATTTGACAACCCGTACAGGGTACTCAGTCTTGCCGCTAACTTCGGCGTTTACATCCCAAGAAAAGGTTTTCTTCATCTTTAGCCCCTTTGTGCCAGTATGCCGCCCGGACGTGCCTGTTTGGCAATTTCTTCACGGACAGCATTTTTAATTGCGTGGCCTAATTGTTTTGCTTGGGCGGCGTCTATTTCAGAATCTCCGCCGCCGTTCTCAATATTAACGTGCACATCGCCCACATTAACCTGTGTGCCGGACTTCCGGCCTTTATCCCACTGCCCTGAACCAACAATGCCACCATCGGCATAGCGGTTGCAGTTGATGGCTTCCAACAGGCTGCGATTTTTGGCCGTAGCTTGTGCGTTGATAACGAACTCACCATTAGACAGTAGGGCGGGGATTGAATCACTGCGGCCAGTACCCGCACCGACAACATGGCCACCATCGGCGAAGGCGGGCGTTATTGCCTGAACGGCGGCGCTGAGCACCCCCGTTTTTACAGTGGCCGCTGCTACGGCGGGAATATTGGCCGGGAATGGTGCGGATGCGTAAGCTTCTGCAATGGCTTTGTAGCCGCTCATCAAGACACTGGCCAAGTTCGCGGCTTTTTGTACCATTATCATAGAACGGTAAGCTTTTGATTGCTCACCGCCGAAGGCTTTTATTAAGCCGCCCATTTGGCCAAAAAAATCGCCGGTGGTGGCCAGTGTCAGACTTTGTGATTGTAGGTTATATGATTCCAACATGCGCCCGGTGTCTTGCGCATATTGCAGCCGGAGCTGCTGCAAGCGTTCTTCGTTATCGGCACTCAGTGCCATTTGGGCGTCATAGTAATTTTGCAAGGCAACTAAGTTGTTTTGGTATAGCTCAGTCAGTGCGCCTTGTTCATCGAACGGCATACCGAACTGCATTGCGTTGTTGTACTCACTTTGCAAGTCCTTCATTTTGCTGCGCAAATCGAACAATGCTTGTTCTTGGTCGTACATCCCGGCCAATTGCCGCATGGTGTCTTGTTGTGCTGAGGATAGTTCGGCAAACATCCCTAGTTTGATTTGGGCGTTTAGTTTGGCTAATTCTGTCTCTTGGCTGTTAACGCGCATGTAAAACTGCACCAGGAAATCAGGGTATGGGCACTTAAAAGTGCACCACCCTGATTATTGCTAAACTCTCCGTTTTTTGCGGAGCTGTCCTGGGAATGATTAACATGGAAACCATTATTAAGGCG
>RRZU011108200.1_pt1 | contig 13774 bp, 15 predicted proteins | sample 2165561 | NCBI WGS metagenome assembly RRZU01 (sample SAMN10456909, study PRJNA506462) | wastewater metagenome | isolation source: wastewater sludge | place: USA: Moscow, Idaho
TAAAAACTTATTTAAAGAAAAAGACGGCTTCCTTAATAAACTCATCACAGCCGCAAACACATTACCTAAATTTAGAATTGGCAGCTACGCCCATGAAATCCATGAAATGACAGAAGTCGCAAACATTGATTTTGGACAAATTGGGATTTCAAATCAACCAAGCTTCCACATTCCATATATGTTCTCATTCACAGATAGACCAGAACATGGTGAACTCTTGCTTAAAAATATCATGCAAGAACTCTTCACTTTAGGTTATGAAGGGTATCCTGGAGATGAAGACAATGGCAGCATGTCATCATGGTTTATTTTCTCAAGCATGGGCTTCTACCCTTTCTCAAGTGCCACCAAAGAATATACACTCGGTATTTCACTATATGACAGTGTAAAGATCAATACCTCCTATGATACAACCATCAACATCAACACAAAAAACAACCACAAACACTTTAACTTTGTGAAATCAGTGAAGGTGAATGATGAAACAATCAAACGTAACTTCTTAACCCATGATGAACTCATCAGTGGCGCAAGACTTGAATTTGAACTTGGACTTTTACCAGAAGACAAATCACAAAACGAAAAACCATTCTCACTTTCAAAATAGCATTTAAAAAGAGCAATCCCGATTGGGACTGCTCTTTTATTTTAATGTCGCACTAATCATAAAGTGATCAGAGAGATAGAAGCCATTTTCGCGGCGTTTTGTGTGTGTTTTATAATCAAGTGGCACAAAGTGATGAGACGCAAAGATAAAGTCAATGCGGTCCATCTTTTGAAGGTTTAAATCAAAATCATTGAACGTCCCCGCTTTTTTATCTAAAACATAAGCCACATCTTGTGAAGTCTTTTGTGTAGATACAATGACTGCATCCTTATCTGTCGCATTAAAATCACCCACCAAGATATATTTTTTATCTTTTAGAAATGTTTTTAAAACAGCCATTTGTTTTTCTCTTGCGGTTTCACTTTCATGATCAAGATGTGTATTGATAAAATAGAAAGCTTCATTTGAAATCTTTGATTGAACATACACCCAACTTGCGATGCGCGTGCATGCTGATTCATTAAACTTGCTGGGAATGTTAGGTGTATCTGCGAGCCAAAATGTGTCATTTTCTAATACATCATATTTTTCTAAGTTCACCAAGATGGGGTTCATCTCCCCTTCACTTTTACCATCATCGCGACACACGCCATAAAAATAATAATTTTTAAAGTCATTTTTTAAATGGGGTAAGACTTCTTGAAGTCCGCACAGATCTAGATGTTCATCTTTGATGCTTTTTAATAATTCATCTTTTCTAAAGTGCCAACTGTTTTCTTTGTCTTCATCAGGATTATCATATCGAATGTTAAAACTACCAACTTTTATCATTTATATCCTCTTTCTCGTTAAAAAACAGGCCGTATAGCCTGTTTTCATTATACACTTAAGAAAATGTGTCTTATATGGAATAAGTATAGATATTTTATAACATTACTTATCTGGATGATAACTTGTTTGTAAGAAACGAATGGCTTCACGCTTCGCAAGGCCTTCACTATAGTAGAAGCCTTGGAATAAATGACACCCATTTTGTTCGAGCCATTTGATTTGCTCAAGGGTCTCAACCCCTTCTGCCACCACTGGATAATTAAGACTGGTAGTCAGTGAGAAGATTCCTTTCACAAGTTCTTCATCTTCTTCGATGAGTTTCACAAATGATTTGTCTACTTTTAGATAATCAACACTGAGGTTATTAATTCTTTCAATCGAAGAATACCCAACCCCAAAGTCATCCAGTAATATGCGTACGCCCATTTGTCTGAGTGCATTCAATTTCTCATTTAACATATCAAAATCATCAATTAAAATAGATTCTGTAATCTCAAGTGCAATTTGATTAAAGGGCACTTGTTCTCGATTAATCATATAAGATAACTTTTCAACAAAGTGCGGTTGAATGAGTTGTGCATAAGAAATATTAATCGAAACACACAACTTTTCAAACCCATGACGTCTGATTTCTTTCACAAAATTCAAACTTTGTTGGATGATCTTTTCACCCAGTGGAATGATGAGGTTACTTTGTTCAGAGATTTCAATAAAGGTTGCTGGTGATACCATACCAAGTTTTGGATGGTTCCAGCGTGCGAGTGCCTCAAAACAAACCACTTGATTTAAAGTACGGTCTACAATGGGTTGAAACACCACATAGAACTCATCATCAAAGTGATTGAGATATGCTTTTCTTAAATCATTAATGAGTTGTTCCTTATAAATTAGGTCATTCCAAATATCTGAAGTAAAAATATAAATGTTAGGAGTTTGAGGTGCCCCAAGCTGTTTTATCGCTGCTGCAATATTAGAACTCACCTCATGATCACTGTTGTAACGATCATTAACTTGAAGCAATCCCAATTTTACCTCAATATTAGTGCCTCCAACATTCATCTTATTCACTTTCTCAATGAAGGCTTCACTGTTACGATGGAATCGATCAACATCAAGCTCATTATGATATATCAAAACAAGTACTGCATCATAATATTGAATGACAAAATCGCGGCTGGGTGCTTCACTCAGTATAAGATCTATTAACATAGTGGTTGTATTGTTGAATTCTTTCTCATCCAGTAAAAGCTTAAGTTGAACATAGTTATTAAAACTTAAAATCACAAAGTACGATTGATTTGATCTCAATGTATTGAAATTTTCTTTAATATACTCATTGAAATACTTGCGATTATATAAACCTGAGTTTAAATCAGTATATGAAATTAATTGAATATTTCTATCTTTAACATAATATGAGCAAAGAAGATATGCAATGATTAGCAAAAGAATAAAAATCATACTTCCTACTAAAAACATTGTTTTATTGACTACTTGTTGGTAGTATGCCATGGAGTGAAAGATGATAAGTGTACCCATGCGTTCGTTTTGTATTTCTAATGGTACAAAGATTTGAAGAGAGGGTTCATCCAATTTATCTGACATACGGTAGATGAGCTTATCTGTTTTAAAAGCATCTAATTCATAGCGATCGAAAAATGTAATATCTGGATTGAGTTCAAATAAAAAGTTCGTTTCATCATACATATAAACATCTGCTAAAAGTATATTTGGATTACTTTCGATAACTCTTTTAAGTTTTGCGGGCTAAATGCGTTATTAAAAGATGCAATGTTGTCAGCGCTAATGCCAACTTGAATCACATGCCCAAATCCATCTTTCACGTATCCATACTTATAGTACGCCTCACTTTCGCTTGCACGACGAATTTGATCTATTTTATAAGTCTCATCACTTTCTAAAAATTCACGCACAGGATGATCATCGGGTAAGCGCCATCCTATAAATTCTGAACTGGCGCTTTCAATTATTACACCTTCTGTGTTAAAAATAAAAACCTCATCGACTTTAGAACGTTCTTTATACTCTAAAATACGACTAGGGTTGTTTAAAATATCTTGAACGTGTTGTTCAAAACTTAAAAGCGATACTTCTAAACGATCATCAAGTAATTGATTAATATTGGTATTAGCAATGCTTGATAAATCTAAAGTTTCTGTGTAGCTCTCAGCTAAAGATGTGGCTCGTTTTGTGAAGATATCAATCAAGTAGCCATTGATTGCGGACACAAAATAAGCACTTAAAAGAAACGTAAAGACAATAAAAATCATGGCTGAGCCAAAGTAGGCTTTCCATGTCATTTTTTTAGCACCTTTCTTAAGGGATTGGGGTTGGTCTACTTTATTCACAGAACACCTCTCTTTATTTAATTATAGTATACACCAATATATTTAAAAGCGTTAAAATATTTATCTTAAATCATTGATTTCCAAACCATCTCGTTAAATCCATGGATAATTGATCAATGGTACCACTTACGAGTAAAATACCCATCATGATAAAGATAATACCATTTACCTTTTGAAGTGTATTCATGTGTTTCTTTAGCGGTTCTAAGTACGATACGAGTAAAGATTATACCATAAATGGAATGGAAAAACCCAATATAAAGATCAGGATAAATTGCACCCAGCGCATAGACTGAAGCAAGCACCGGTCCAATACAAGGTGTCCGGCCTGCTCCAAAGGTTAAGCCAATGAAGAAACTGTTTAAACTTTTCACATCTTGTTTTTTATTTTCAATCTTTTTCAACGTTTAAGATGTGTAATTTTAAGACGCCCATTCAGTGAAGTCCCATCAATAAAAGTAATAAACCACCCACAATCTGTAAGATGCGTTGAAACTCAAACATCGCTTTTCCAAAAAATGAGACACTAAATCCAATCACTAAAAAAGACAACACTCAAACCCATCACAAAAATGAAACTTTGTGCTAAGAGGTGTTTTTTATCTGATGTATTGGTATCTTTGAGTTCACTTAAACTCATACCTGAATTATAACTGAGATACATGGGATAGACCGGTAAAATACACGGTGCCAAAAACGTCAGTAATCCTGAAATAAATACAGTGAAATAAGTTAATTGCATTGTAATTCTCCTTACTACTTGGACATTTAACATGAGTGAACGTCGAAATACATTGAGATACTTTATGTGTTAGAATATGTAGGACTTAAAGGCGCGTATATGAAAAAACTTTTATTAACATTTGTGGTAAGCGTCTTGGTAGGCAGCATTGCGACAAGCTTATATATCAAAAACAAAACTGAGAAGGTTGAACTTGTTGAAGGATATCAAATCAACCATAAGATGCCTCATTTTGAACTAAAAACTTTAGTGGGTGAAGATTTTGACTTTAAAACAGTTGAAGGGAAATATGTTGTCCTCAATTTCTTTGCGTCATGGTGTCCTTATTGTAAAGAAGAAACACCACACCTTATGACACTGCAAGAAAATCATCAGGATGACCTTGTGGTCTTAATGGTTAACTTAAATGTTTTAGAGGAACGACTTGAAGATGTGAGTACTTTCCAGAAAGTCTTAGATGTGACACTCCCCCATCTTAATGGATGAAACTGGTGACTTCATGAAGAAGTTTGGGATCCGTGGTACACCTATAATGTCTTTATCAATAAAGACGGGGTTATCAAGGAAATTGTACCAGGTGGCATGACAATGGAAATGTTAGAAAACTCTATTAACAATTTAAATTAACGCAAGAAAGGCATCCGCAGTGGGATGCCATTTAATTTAGCGTAAGCTTTTTGGTTTGTTTAATATTTCTGAAACAATTATTCCTTGTCGAATACTGCGTTTACTGATTTTAGAGCGCACGTCTTTGATATTTGTTTTTCTATCAATACGTTCAACCTCTAAAATAACATCATCATCGTCTTCAAAGAGTTCCCATGAATCATGTGTAAATACAGGCTGATCAAATGTTTCAGTTGGCACACTTTCTTCAAAAACAGAAATGGGTGCTTCTTTTTTCTCTTCTACAATTTCTTGTGAACCTTCAGGTACTTCGAAATATTCTTTAATGGTATCAATGAACTCTGTCCATGACTTCTTTTGTCCTTTTTTAGAGGAATTTTTCAGGAATATTACAATCACAAAGTAGAAGACAATAGGTAAGAAAAACTCAAACATCAGTCTTCGACATCATGAACTGGATCATGTGATGAATCACTGGCGATTGCTTGACGCATGTGTGTATCAGATTCTACGTTTTTAAGTTGGTAATAATCCATAACACCCAAGTTACCTTTTCTAAAGGCTTCCGCAATAGCGAGTGGCACTTCTGATTCAGCTTCAATTACTTTCGCACGCATTTTTTGAACTTCTGCCAACATTTCTTGTTCTTGCGCTACCGCAAAGGCACGACGTTCTTCAGCTTTCGCTTGTGCGATTTTTTTATCTGCCATGGCTTGATCAGCTTGGAGCTTGGCACCAATGTTTCGACCCACATCAACATCCGCAATATCAATGGATAAGATTTCAAATGCAGTTCCTGAATCGAGTCCTTTTCTTAAGATTGTTTGTGAGATTGAATCTGGGTTCTCTAAAACAACGGAGTGTTTTTCTGCAGAACCTACTGTCGTAACAATACCTTCACCAACACGTGCGATGATGGTTTCTTCACCAGCACCCCCAACGAGTCGTTCAATGTTTGCACGAACCGTTACTTTCGCTTTGGCTTTGACTTCAATACCATCCATCGCTACACCGGCGATAATGGGTGTTTCAATAACCTTTGGATTAACAGACACTTGAACCGCTTCAAAGACATTACGTCCCGCAAGGTCAATCGCTGCAGCTTGTTCAAACTCTAAGTCAATGTTTGCGCGTTGTGCTGCAATTAAAGCATCGACCACCATGTTCACATTACCCCCGGCTAAATAATGGGCTTCGAGCTCATTATTGTCCAGGTTTAATCCAGCCTTTGTGGCTTTAATCAGTGGGTTTACAATGCGTGATGGGACAACCCTTCTTAAACGCATCCCCACTAAATTTCCAATGGTTACTTTTGCACCTGAGAAATATGAGGTCACCCATAAGCCTAAAGGTACATATCTAAAAAATAAAATTAGTAAAAAGAAGATTACGACGATCGCAATCGCAGTGGAAACCAAATAGAATTCACTGCCTAAACTTGATAATACATTCATAAATTATTGATCCTTTCGAACATAAATTTTTGATCCTTCAATACGCTTAACAACAATATTTGTATCTGAAGCAATCATATCAACATCACTCATCACATCATAAAATTCGCCATCAATTTCTGCGCGACCCACAGGTCTTAAAGCAGTTATTGTTTTTCCTTTTTGATGGATTAAATGGGATCTATCTTCACTGGAAGAAAAGCCTTCTTCTTTATGAAGTGTTGTACTTAATATCAGTGCAGGACTCAGTGAAATACTACAACCCAATTTCGTATAAACAAAACTTGTTAGAAGTATAATCACGAGTGCCAATCCTACATAAACTAAAACAGCCATGATATCCATTGTATACAAATACAATGAACCTGCAGTCCCGCCAATTCCCAAGACACCTGCAATCCCAAAGCCTGGTATATAGAATTCAGCAATTAACAGTGCAACACCCAAACTAAAGAGTGCATACAATAGCCAATTGCCCAAGTGCGCTTTAAAGAACACACCAAATGCAATATAACCTAACACAGCATACAGCCAATTTGGTTTTAAAAATGCGGCACTAATCAGTAGAAATACACCGAGTATATATGCAATTACCATATTATTAGCTCCTTCCCATAGTTTAATAATATCACAAATCAAAGTCATTTTAATGTAAATTTTCATTTACTTTCATCATTTCTTGAAGACTTAATCCGCCTAATTTCCATAGTGGCCATGTATATACCATCTCTTCACCTAAGCGAGATACAAGTAAAGGCAGTTTTTGATTTAACACATCAAGTTCTATTGGTTGCATAAAAATATTGATATTATCTTCATAACGGCTTGCTTTGTTTGATGATAAAGTAATGTCTTTATCATAGTAATAAAAATCACCATGCATCTTCTTTTTTCCAAAGCTTAAATATGTATCATAATCAAAGATTTTCTTTGTTAAATGTGCGGATACTTTCACATTAAAATCATCACAAATAGGATGGGTAAACCCGTCCTGATATACACGATAATTCTCTGAAAGTAAGGCATCATTAATAAAGGTAAAAGAAGCATGCTTTATGGGTGGATACAGTTTATATGCCTTTGGCCGCACCTTTTCATAAAGTACATCCAAATCTTCAATCAGCATAATGCCATACACTTCTAAAGTACCAAAAAGAAACGTGATATAATCTGCACGTTCTTTTAATGCATCATCAAGCTTTAAATTCACAAGATAATCTACCACTTCTAAAGACATCGTTGCATGTAAGTTCTCTTCATCAAACCAGTCGACTAAAAACAAACCTTGATTGATGTAGTGTAGGATAAAAAATTGTTTTGGTAATAAGAAATAACCTTGTTTTTTAATCTCAAGTGCTCTTTCTTTTAATATTATTAAGGTTTCAAAGGATACAGCCTCACCAATCAGACTTGGATCTTCCTTAAAGCGATTTAAAATAATATCATGCATTTTATGTCTTGTGATTAAGTCATATTCTAAAAAGTTTTCTTTTTTTGAAAAAACATAGAACGCATCATAAACGCGTATTTTATCAATTCTTTTAAGAAATGTTTTCATTCAAGTCTCCTTCTATAACAAAAAGAAAAGCAAATGCTTTTCTTATAATTTTGATTCTATTTGAGTATGTGACAGTGCTTCATAAATTAACGGTTTATGTCTTATGACACCTGCAATAAACACATGAACCATGAGTATGAATTGAACACTCAACATTAAAATAATATAAAACAAGAATACATAACGATATTCAAAGTGTCCTGTATTGAGATAGTCAAAGAAATCCATGGATGCTCTAAAGCCAATCATATAAATCCCTGAGAATAATACTGCACGGGATAAGCCTTGAATTAAATTGACATTTTCCCCTTCACTTGAAACCATTTTAAGTTTAAGTAAGCGAAGTCCCAATGTTTCACCTTTCATGAAGTAATAAAGAAGTCCAAGAATCACTGCAATAATGATTGCCATAAGATAAGGGGTTTTTAAACTTCTTCCAAAGGTTAAACCATAAAGTGTATTGACGATCGCAAAATCAATCGAATACGCAAACACGCGGCGTAAAAATGGGACACGTTTTGCTTCATGAGAAATCTTAGTTTCAATTTCTTCACGGGTTGGAAACATAAAGACAAGGGCTGGGGTCATCCAATATCCAACCAGACCACCCAGTGTATTCATGATCAAATCATCCACATCAAATAAACGATAGGGGCGTGGATAAATACCATAAACACCAGTGATTTGTGTCACTTCATAGAACAGTGACATTAAGAATGATAAAAGGAGTACTTGTTTGAAATCCTTTTTAAAGTAATATCGCAAATATACCCCAAAAGGTATGGTTAAGACGACATTGAACAACACTTGTAAAAATACATGTTGTGTGAGTGCGGCAAAGTATGTGCTGGGTTGTGAAATTCTGAAGACAGTTTCACGCACAATATCTTGAACAAACATAAACGGAACCAATTGTGCATAAGGTCCTGTTAATGATGCTACGAACTCTTTTGTGGGTAATGGCAGTAAAGTCATAAAGAAAGCAGCCATTAAATAAAACACAAAACTATAAATAACAAGTGCTTTAAAAGCAGTCAGTGCACCTTTTCGACGATATTCCCAAAATAGATAGGGTATTGTAATCACGTTTGCCAGTACAAAGAAAACTAAGACTGCGGATTTAAGCGGGATCAAATAAGCATCCATTGAAGCAAACTCCTTTATTGAATAATATTTAAAACAGATTCTGGAACTTTATATTCTGAAATAACGGAGTAAGATAAGACCAGTGTTTTACTGTGTTCCACTCTTAAGTATTCACCAGGTTGTAAAAGATCGTTTTCATTGTCTGTAGACATGTTGAATTCAACAACTTTCTTTTCACCTTTTTCATCATAAGCTGTGAAGGCATATTCTCTACTTGTATCTGCAACTTCACCAGTATTATCGTATTAGTCTTCAAGAGAAGTGTCAACACCCATACTCATTATTTTCAAAAATAAAAAAAGAAATGACCTAAGTCATCTCTTAATGTAATCAAGTATTAATTTGTAAGTATTCTCTAATGCATCGATGTGCGTTCTTTCCATACCATGAGAGTGCGCAACCCCTGGCCCAATCAGTGCTGCTTTAATATTAGCACCACCCCTGAGTGCTGCAGAAGCATCACTACCATACATCGGATAAATGTCTACCACATAGTTTAGTTTAAGATCTTTTGCGCTTTCAATCAGGCTTGTGGTTAAGTCATAGTCATATGGACCACTTGAATCCTTTGCGCAAATGGAAACATCTTTCTCACTGCACGCTAGATCATCACCCATCGCACCCATATCTACAGCTAAAAATTCTGTAATGTCTTCAGGAATATAAGAAGCACCATGTCCCACTTCTTCATATGTTGTGAAAATAAACTTTAAATTGGTACTGGGTGTTACGTCTTTTTGATAAATGGCTTTTAAAACTTCCAGTAATATAGAAACAGATGCCTTATCATCTAAGAAACGTGATTTAATATAGCCAGATTTTGTGACCATAAACTTCGGATCATAGGCCACAATATCACCATGATCAATCCCCAGTTTTTTAACATCTTCCCTTGTTTTAACATCTTCATCAATGCGTACGACTAAATTATCAATATCACGTGATTTAGAAGACGCATCTTTAAAGACGTGCACTGAATTTGAAGTAGAAAGTATGGTCCCTGTATAAATATCACCTGATCTTGTAATAATATCACAGTACTCACCATCTAAAGTGGGTGTTAAAGGTCCTCCTAAGGTTGTGAGGGCCAAAGTGCCATCTCCCCTAATACTTCTTACCATAAGCCCCAGTGTATCAACATGCGCGCTGATGCCCTTTGTGATGCTTTCATCTTTTCCCGTTACACTCACAATTAAGTTTCCTTTTGGTGTGATGGTTGTTTCAAAGCCCAATGGTTTCACAAAGTCTTCCAAATATTGAATGGCTGATTTTGTATAACCAGAAGGCGAATGAATCGCTAAGAGTGATTCTAAATTTTCTAGTATTTCTTTTTTATTAAACATGTTTTCATTTCCTTTCGTCTTTTAAAAATATATCACAGTGGCCAAATTCTTACAATCAATGGAACACTGATCGCAATACTTAAAATTGATAAAGCCAAACCCAATTTCCAGTAATCTCTAAATTGATAACCACCAGGTCCCATCACCAACATATTGGATTGATGGGCAATGGGTGTGATAAAGGCTGTGGTTGATGCGATCGCAACAGAAACCAAAAGTGGATCAGGACTGACATTCATAAAGGCCGCAAGACTCACCGCAACAGGGCCCATTAAAACAGCCGTGGCCGTTGAACTGATGAGGTTGGTAATCACAATTGTAAAGACCATGAGTAAGACAATCAACATCTCTTGTGACACATGATTTGACAGTAAAAAAAGAAGTGAAGCAAGCTTTCCTGAAACACCACTATTTTGTAGGGCCGTACCCAAAGGGAGTAAACTTCCCAATAGAAGGATCGTTGGCCATTCAATGGCTTCATAAAAGACACGCACTGAAATGGTTTTTGTGAGAACTAAAAGAATCGCGACGGCACTGAATGATATTTGCACGGGAAGGAGGCCTAAAGTCGTCAAGATAATCGCAATCAAAAACATCCCCAGTGGCAGCATTTGTGTAAATTTACTTTGTGTTGGATCAAAGACAACTTTTCGCTTTTCTAAAGGTAAACAGCTCAGTCTTTGGTATGTATCTTGAAGTTTTTGAATGGGCGCTTGTAGAAGTAAGATATCACCAGATTTAAATCTGAATGATTTTAAACGTTCAATAGACATTGCCCCTTGTCTTGAAACAGCCACTAAGTTAATGTTATAGCGATTTCGAAGTGACAGTTCAAAGGCAGTACGACCAATTAAAATAGAGTCATCACGAATGACCACTTCAACAAGCGCAAAGTCATCTGATTTTAAAAATGGGGTTGAAGCCACAAAATCAAGTTTCGCACCACGCAGTTTCAAACCCGTTTTTTGAATGAGTTCTGTCAGTTTTGTGCTGTCAGTTTTAATGATTAAAACATCCCCCACCCTTAAATTATATTGTGCACTGGGGACAATAATATGTCTTTCATCACGAATGATACTGAGTACTTCAACTTCTATTTTAAAAACACTATAAAATGAAAAGATAGACTCCCCGACCATTTTAGAGGATTCAACCACTTCAACTTCTGATAAGTAATGGCCTATATCAAACAGTCCCTCTTGGCTTTCTGCTTTTCTTTTGGGGATGAGATATTTCCCAAATAGCATCATAAATGTGGTACCAGCTAAAAACACAGTGAGTCCAACAGGCGCAAATGAAAAGAAATCAAAGGCTTCTCCTGTAGCTTCAAAGCGATAATTAGAAACAATTAAATTTGGCGGTGTACCAATAAGTGTCACCATCCCACCCAATAGTGATGAAAATGCGACGGGCATTAAAATTTGTGATGGGTTGATTTCCATGTCTTTGGCCATACTTAAAGCAACCGGTAAAACAAGGGCTAGAGCACCCACATTGTTCATAAAGGCTGAAAGAAAACCAGTCACAAGCATCAGGGCGAGTATTTTCGCGAAAACACTTTTTGTTTTCTTATTTAAAAGCATCACAAAATGTTCTACCAACCCTGATTGAATCATCGCATGACTGATCACCAAAACAGATAAAACAGTGATGACGGCAGGATGACTGAATCCTGAAAATAAATCTTCTGCTGAAATCACCCCAGTAATCCCAAAAACGAGTAATACTGAAAGTGAAATAAATTCATATCTGATGATGCCACTTACAAAAAGTATCATCATCAGTGCAATCATAAAGAGTACAAACATATTTTATGCTCCTTCGTTGTTGTCTTTTAGACAAAATTCTAAAAATAGATCGAGATGTTTGGCCCATGACTTTTCAGAATGAGTTTCTTTATCAAAGACATGCAGTTCAAGGTTTTTAACGTTTTTATCACGACACATTTGATAAAAATTTAAGCTAAGATCAATATAAACTTGGTTCATATCCACATCATTAAATTCATAACCTTCTAATCCATGGGCTTCTTGTGTTCCAACTTGTATGTAGATCTTTTGGTTTTTATCAAAGTTTTTATTTTTAACATAGTTTATAAATTCACGTTCATGGGACCATGAAGCCAAAGAAAAAACACCAATACAATCAAAAATGCCTGGATACTTCAAACTGGTGTAAACTGTAATCAGTCCACCCATAGAACTACCGGCTAAAAATGCTTGGTTTGATGTTGCATATGTATTCTTAATATAAGGCATGACTTTTTCCACAAGCCATGTTGCATAAATGTCACCTTGTGCTTTGTGGTTTTTTAAATCCATGGGCCAAGGGGCATAGTCTTGCATTTTTTGGTCTTCATCAAAAAGACCCACAATAATCATTTTATCTTTTAAAGGCTGATTTAAGATATCCCAAGCTTCGCCTGAATGAGGTGATGGCTCAATAAGATTTTGACCATCGTGCATATAAAGGACGGGATATTTTTTTGATTTAACATAATTTTTGGGGAGGATCACTTGAACTTTTCTTTTGTGATCCATCATTGGATACTCTAAAGTATGGTTTCGAATCATCATTAACTCCAATCAAAATAAAAATAAAAGAGCGATTCATGCTGGGGGTTTGTTGCTCAAATAACCAATCTGCTTCGTTTTGTAATCTTTTTCATTACGCTACTTTTAGATTTCTTGATATTTCTCATCAAAAAATCATTTGCATTTTTGATTTCACACTTTTGTGTGACTCCTTCAACACTACCGTTTAGGTTTTACATTGTGTTTAGACAATTTGTTTTGCTGACACATAACTCTTATCTACTTTGACGTTATCATTTAACTAACTCTATAGTCAACCAAACTTATGTCAATTTATGCCAAACTACTTGATTATGATAATTTGGCACATTCACATTTGCAATTCCTATGCATGAATGCCCTTTTTATTTTGCAGAGGATCTATCTCCTCTTTGTATCAATATATTAACATGATATCGCTTACATGTCTATGAAATGACTCACATGATTGTGTAAAATAGGTGTGGGTGTAAAAAAAGAGTAAAATTCCTTATAATATGTTTGAACGAACAGAAAGGAATCTTACTCATGACTATTTTATCAAACAATTCACTGCTTGACCATCTATATTCAAAAACATCTGA
>RRZU012218273.1_pt1 | contig 13766 bp, 15 predicted proteins | sample 2165561 | NCBI WGS metagenome assembly RRZU01 (sample SAMN10456909, study PRJNA506462) | wastewater metagenome | isolation source: wastewater sludge | place: USA: Moscow, Idaho
TGGCGGCGCGGTGCGATTACCCGTTGCATCTGGGGCTGACCGAGGCTGGCATGGGCAGCAAGGGCGTCGTGGCCTCGACCGCCGCGCTGGCGGTGCTGTTGCAGGAAGGCATCGGCGACACCATCCGCATTTCGCTCACCCCGGAGCCGGGCGGTAGCCGGACCCAGGAGGTTTTGGTCGCCCAGGAAATTCTGCAAGCGATGGGCTTGCGTTCCTTCACGCCGGCGGTGGTGGCCTGTCCCGGCTGCGGTCGCACCAGCAGCGACTATTTTCAGCGGCTGGCCCAACAGATCCAGGGCTATCTGCGGGAGCAGATGCCGGTCTGGCGCGTCCGCTACCCCGGCGTCGAGGATCTGACCGTGGCGGTGATGGGCTGCGTGGTCAACGGTCCCGGCGAGAGCAAGCAGGCCAACATCGGCATCAGCCTGCCCGGCACCGGCGAGGTACCGGTCGCCCCGGTTTACGTGGACGGCGAGAAGACCGTGACGCTGAAGGGCGAGGGCATCGCCGCCGAGTTCCAGCGGATCGTGGACGATTACGTGGAGCGCCGCTATGGGACGGGTTGAGGCTGCGTGACCGGTTCTGCCGCCCATTCGCGCCAATCCCGCTACAAGGTCGAGGACAGCCTCCGGCAGATCGCCAAACTGCTGGGAAAACAGCGGCTGGTCGAAGCGATGGTCCGGGATTGCGCCAGCCCCCGTCACGAGCTGATCGAGTCGCTGGCGCATCGCCAGCACTCGGTCGAATTGCCGGGCGCGTGATCCGGTCGCTCGGAAAGCTGTCTAACCGATTGAGGGTAGAGCTTGAATCAACCCCGAGCGGCGGCGGTGTATCATTTTACGTTTGGACCCGTTTAGGAGGGCATGACATGACCTATCAACACGTTTTGTTCGCCGCCGATTTTTCCGACGAAGCGTTAAAGGTCGGCGAACGCGCCAAGGAGGTGGCCCGGAAATATGGGGCGCGGCTCAGCATGATTCACGTCGTTGAGGACGTGAACATCAGTCTGGGCGGCGGCTACGAGTTATTGCCGGTGTTGCCCGAGTTGCCCGACGAGACGCTGCTGCGGGAATCCCGGACGGCGCTGGGACAACTGGCGCAACGACTGGAGGTCGAAGGCGCTGAATTGTGGGTGGTCAACGCGCCTTCGACCAAGGAGGGGATTCTCGGCGCCGCCAAGGAACACGGGGCCGATTTGATCGTGGTGGGCAGCCACGGGCGCCACGGTTTGGCGCTGCTGCTGGGCTCGACCGCCAACGCGGTGCTGCACGGCGCACCCTGCGACGTGTTGGCGGTGCGAATTTAGATCCGGCACGGAAACTCCCCTCTCCCCGCAGGAGCGCGGCTTCGGGCGCGGACTCGATCACTCGCCGCCTTCCGCCTCCGGCCGGGGCGCCACGTCCACCGACACTTCCAACGAATGCGAGCCGCCGCCGGTCATGACCCCGATCAGCGGCGCGACATCGCCGTAATCCCGCCCCCAGGCCAAGGTGACGTGCCGATCACGGGGCATGCAATCGTTGGTGGGGTCGAACTCCGCCCAACCGGCGCCCGGCACATATACCGCCAGCCAGGCGTGCGACGCATCGGCGCCGATCAGCCGGGGCCGGCCGGGCGGGGGAATCGTTTCCAGATAGCCGCTGATATAGCGCGCCGCCAGCCCCAACGCGCGGAGGCAGGCGATGGCCAGATGGGCGAAGTCCTGGCAAACGCCGCGCCGCTGGCTCAAAACCTCGTCGAGGGGAGTGGCGACGGTGGTGAAATGCGGATCGTAGGTAAATTCCCGATAAATCCGCCGGTTCAAATCCGCCAACGCCTCCAGCAAGGGCCTGTCGGGCGGAAAGCTGGGCTTGGCGTACTCCCGAAACCCCGGATGGACGGTCACGAACGGCGAGTCCAACGCGAACAGACGGGCCTCGATGATCTCCGGGTCCGGGTCTTCCCGCAACAGCGTTTGGGCCTGCTCCCACGGCATCGACGGGCTGGACGGGTCGAACTGCCGCGTGGCCAGCACCTCCATTTCGGTGACGACCTTCACTTCGAGCCGCTGATGGATGTCCTGGATGGCGAAGTACAGCACCCGATTGCCGAAAAAGTCTTCCTGCTGGGCGGATAGCGCGGGTCGCGGCTTGATGGCGATGCGGCTGGGCTGGCACCGTTGCCAGGCGGTTTCTCTCGGCAGCAGCCTCGCCACGTTGTGGCACAGGGCGACGCCGCTGCTGTAGTGATACAGGGTGCGATGGGTGATGGTGTACTTCACGGCTGCATGGTGATCAGTTGGCGAGGTACTTCGGCGTGGCTGAAGTGGCTGTGGGTCAAGGCGTCCGATAGCCCTTTCAGCGGTTTGTGGATGGCTTCCAGCAGCCGGGTCAGCTCGACGCTGGAGCTGGTGCTGTCGTGGGTCAGCGTGGCCAGCGCCTCGATGTCCGCCAGTTGCAGGGTGGTGAAGGCTTCCAGGATCAGGCGCTCCTCCGCGTTGCGATAGGGGGAGCTTTCCGGGCGGTGCAGCCGGCCGACGTTGCGTTGCAGCCGGCGCAACTGGTAGCCGACGGAGCGGGGATTGTCGGTGTCGAACAGCAGCAGGTCGATGATGGCGGTCGGGTGCAGGGCGGAGCGGTAGCGGCGCCGGTAGGCGGTCAGGTTGTCGGTGATGGTCAGCACCACCTCCCACAGCGGAAGGCCCGGATTGCGGGCGGTGATGAAGGCCAGATCGAACAGCTCCAGGGTCCGCAGCACCCGCTCCAGGTAGCGGCCGATGTCGAAAAACAGCCAGCCCTGGTGGTGGGGCATGGTCTCGTAGTTCAGCCCGCAGAACGCCGCCGTCAGCATCAGCTCTTCCTCCAGCAACTCCCGCGCCTGCCGGGCGCCCAGCCCCGAAGGCGGGTCCTGGATGCTGTGCTGCAAGCGGTTGAGCAGCCGCCAACTGTCGTCGCCCAGATGGTTGCGCACCGCGCGGCCGGTCCGCAGCATGCCGCCGAACAGCGCCTGCATGCTGCCGGGATGCTCGGATTCGACGATCAGGTTCAGCAGTTCCTGCCGCAAGGCGAAGAAGCGGGCGCGGGGCGATTCGGCCACCGGCGGCACCGGAATATCCAGGGCGTCGAGCAAATCGTCCAGACACCGTTCGTCGGTGTTGTCCTGCTCCCATTCCAGCAGCCGTCCGAACGCTTCCCGCAGCAGCCGGGCGGTGCTGTCGAGCCGCTCGCTGTAGCGGCCCAGCCAGAACAGGTTGTCCGCGACCCGGCTGGGCAGATCGGTGCCGTCGCGGGTGACCACGATGGGGCCGTAAGCCTGGCGGAGCAGGCTGACGTGGCGTTGCGGGGTGGGCGCCAGCACCCACCAGTCCTTGCTGATGCCGCCTTTTTGCAAGGCGGCTTGCAAAGTGTCCAGCCCCGACGACACTCGGGCCAGGCCGCCGGGCATCACCCGATAGCCGCCGCCTTCCGCCACGACGAAGCCGCGCAGCATCACCGGGCGCGGCACCAGCCGGCCTTCCTCCAGCACCGGGGCGGTGGACAGGGGCAGCGATTCCTGGCCGACGAACAGGTGCGGGGCGCTTTGAATTTTTTCGATCAGCTGCCCGCGCGATTTCTCGTCCAGCCGCGCGCCTTCCCAGTGTGTCCCTCCCGGCAGGATCGAGCGCACCACCAGTCGATCCAGGTTGGCCAGAACGTGGCGGCGCTCCTCGGGAGCGCCGCACCACCAAGTCGGCAGCGAGGGCAGTTTGAGATCCTCGCCCAACAACTGCCGGCACAGCAGGGGCAGAAAAACCGCGAGGCCCGGATTTTCGACGATGCCGCTGCCCAGAGCGTTGGCGAGGGCGACATGGCCGCCGCGCACCGCCTGCAACAGGCCGGGCACGCCCAGCAGGGAATCGCCGCGCAGCTCCAGCGGGTCGCAAAGATCGTCGGCCACTCGCCGCAGGATCACGTCCACCGGCCGCAATCCGCCGAGCGTTTTCAGCCAGACCCGGCGGTCGCGCACCACCAGATCCTCGCCCTCCACCAAGCTGAGGGACAAATAATTGGCCAGGTAGGCGTGCTCGAAATACACCGGGCTGTTGGGGCCGGGCGTCAGCAGCACGACGTGCGGGTTTTCCGGGTTGTGGCGGGCCAAACCGGCGAGGGTGGCGCGCTCCGTTTCCAGAAAGCTGGCCAAGCGGCGCAAGGGTGCGTCGCGATAAATCATCGGCAGGGCGCGCGCCAAAATGATGCGGCTTTCCAGGGTGTACCCGGCGCCGGAGGGCGATTGCGTGCGGTCGCCGTAAACCCGGAGCACGCCGTCCGGCCCCCGGGCGAGATCCACGCCGTGAAAAATCAGCCAGCGCCGGCCTTCGGGCAAGGCCCGATGGCAGGGCGGAAGAAAACCGGGATGAGCGAACACCAGCTCCGGTGGCAGCCAGCCTTGGCGGATGGTCATCCGGGGGCCGTACAGATCCGCCAGCAGAGCGTTCAACAGCCGCGAGCGCTGTTCCAGGCCGGCCGCCAGCTCGCTCCATTCCTCGCCGGTCATCAGCAGCGGAATGTTGTCCACCAGCCACAGCCGCTGCGAGCCCTGGGGGTCGTCGTAGGTGTTGTAGGTGACGCCGTCGGATTGGAGCAGGCGCTGCACTTCGCCGTGGCGGCGCTCCAGTTCCTCGCCGCCGATTTCCTCCAGAGCGTTCGCCAAATCCCGCCAGTGGGGGCGCAGCAGGCCGGGCGCCGAGCACATCTCGTCGTAGCCGGACCCGGCGACCGGGTAATCGGCGAGCAGGGTGTCGCCCGGCGGGATCGGATCATCTTGGCAGGCAGCGGAAGCTTCAATCATTGACGACTCCATGGGCGAGACCACCCTGTTGCGGGTTGCCGTGCGGCGCCATCACGCCCGAAGCGGCTTGCCAATTCTTGGCGGACGAACGGTCGCGAGGATCCGGCGGTATCGCATGTGCAATTAACGCGCCTGTTTGTGGCGGACGGCGCGGCAGTTCGGGCCACGAAGCGGGCCGGGCCGAAACCGGCGCTAGTCGCGGAGCAGGTCGGTGGTGCGGCGCAAGCGGTTGGCTATCGCGCGCATGACTTGGAGGGCGAACAGGGGGGTGCGCTGGACCAGGGCGAGAAAGTGCTCCCGGTTGACGGGGGCGAGCAGGCAGGCGGTGCGGGCGATGGCCGAGGCGCTGCGCGGCTTGTCGTCGATCAGCGCCAGTTCGCCCAGAATGCCGCCCGGACCCACCGTTTCGAGAATCCGCGCGCCCAGCACGATATCGACCTGGCCTTCGGCCACGATGTACAGGCTATCGCCGGGCTCGCCCTCGCGGAAGATCGCTTGACCCGGCTCGAAGGGCTGGTATTTTTCGATTTGGCTGAAAAAATCCTTGTTCTGCATGGAATAATTGCTCATCGTGCGAAGGGTGGCGGCGATGGTGCCCGCGCCTTGGAATGCCGGCCTGCTGGTGCGATAATTTTGTGGCAGTTTAGCCGAGTTTCCGGGGTCTTGATAGCGCCCGCCCGATACCCCCGCCACGCCACCAATTTCTACCAGGAGCGCGCTCGTGTCCGAATACGACGAGAAGAGGCGGTTTGCCCGTACCGAGGTCAACGCCGCCCTCAAGTATCGCGTCGCCGGCGCCGACATCGGCATCGCGCGGGATGGCTGGCTGGGCAATATCAGCGCGAGCGGCATACTGTTGTGGACCGAGCAAGAACTGCCGATCGGCGCGACGCTCTATCTGCAAATCACCGCAGATGAATTGGAGGGAACCGATCTGGAAGTCACGGCGACGGTCGTGCGCACCCATCCGGCCAGACCGGCGGGGCGGTTCGGGCATGGCTGTCGGTTCGAAGCGCTGTACAGCGGTCCTTTGGTCGATTGATTGCCGAATTCACGCGACTTTCGCCCGTCGTCCGGCGATCATCTCCCCGGCTATCGGCAGAGCCGTGATGGGGTTGATGGTGTCAATCAAATCATTATAAATCGTGCCATTAAAGATAGTTGCCTGGAATTTACCTCGGGGGGGCGTTGTTGGGATGAGAACGTTGGTGATCGTCAATGCGACATGCGATTTACCGGGTCCTTTCATTCGGCAAAATCAAATGCGGGTGTTGCCGATCAAGCTGGTTTTGGGCGATCATATTTTCACCGATGGCCGCGATGCCAACCTCACTTTGTTTTTTCATCAGCGCTACGCTTCATCGCGGCAGCCGAACGTGGAGATCGAACCCTGTACGGCCGATTCGATCACCGCGCTGTTTCTGGACCAGTGGGTCGCCGAGTTCGACCGGGCGATCCTGCTCGCCATCTCCAAGACCGGCGGCCGCCTGTTCGAAAACGCCACCGAGGCTTCGTTCGCCGTATTGCGCGCCTATCGGGAAAAGCGTCGCCAGGCGGGCTTGAACACCCCGTTCTATTTGAACGTGCTCGACAGCAGGACCGCTTTCGCCGGCGAGGCGGTGCTGGCTTGGGAGACGATACGGCTGTTGCAAGATCAGAACCTCCCCTTCAACGAGCTGCGGCGGCGGATCGAGAATTTCCGCCAGCACATCCATTGCTACCTGCTGCCCAACGATACGGGCTATGCTCCCGACCGGATCGCGGAAAAAGACCGGCCAAGCGCCGGTTTCCTGGAATTTCACCTGAGCAACTTGCTCGATATCAAACAGGTTGGCCTTTTTTACGATGGCAAGATCAGCATCGCGTTCAAGCGCCGCGGTTTCGACCAAGCCTTCGCCCATCTCCTCGAACTGGCGAAACAGGCGATCGATCAAGGCCTGAAGAGTCCGCTGGTGGTCGTCAGCTATGCCGGCGATCCGCAGGTCATCAAGCAGAAAAAGGCTTTCGGCGAGTTCGAGCAGCACGCCCGCCAGTGGGGCGTCGAAGTCATGCTGTCCATGATGAGCGCCACCGGCGGGGTCAAGGTCGGCCCCGGCGCCGTTTCGCTGGCTTACGCCGCCTAGCGGCGCTCGGCTGGAATCCGGCCTGACGCCGGCGGCGTTTGGCCCGGTCGCTGCCATCCTCTGAAACCGCCATCCTCTATGCGTCCCGACACCCCCGAGACCTCGCGACCCCTGCGCTACGGCCACACCACCGGCGCGTGCGCCACCGCCGCCAGCGTGGCCGCCGCCTATCGGCTGCTGGCCCAAACCGAGCTCGATCAGGTGGAAATCGTGCTGCCGCGCGGCGAGCGCCCGCTATTTCGGCTGGCCTATTGCCGGTTGACGGAAAATGGGGCCGAGGCGGCGACGGTCAAGGATGCCGGGGACGATCCCGACGTGACGCACGGCGCCTTGATATTCGCTCGAATCGAATTGAGCGAGCTTTCGGGGGTGCGCTTTCACGCCGGTCCCGGCGTGGGTGTCGTGACCCGGCCCGGCCTGCCGATTTCGGTGGGCGAGCCGGCGATCAATCCGACGCCGCGCCGGATGATCGGCGAGCACTTGACGCGATTGGCGGCCCAACATGACCATCGCGGCGGCTTCGAGGTGACCGTCGGCGTCGAAAATGGGGCCGAAATAGCCCAAAAAACTTTGAATCCGCGCCTCGGCATCGTCGGCGGATTATCGATCCTCGGCACCACCGGCATCGTCCGGCCGTTTTCCTGCTCCGCGTACATCGCCTCCATTCAGCAGGCCATCGACGTGGCTCGCGCCAATGGCCTGGCCCACATCGCCGCCTGCACCGGCGCCACCAGCGAGCAAACTATGCGCGCCCACTATTCCTTATCCGACATGGCGCTGATCGAAATGGGCGATTTTGTCGGGGCGGTGCTGAAACATCTGCGGCGGGCGCCGATTCCCCGCCTGAGTCTGGCGGGCGGTTTCGGCAAGATCAGCAAGCTGGCGGCGGGCCATCTCGATCTGCACAGCCGCAACTCCAGCGTCGATCTCCCGCTACTGGCCATGGAAGCGGCGGTGCTGGGCGCGGATGCGGCCCTGCAAGACGCGATGCGAACCGCCAATACCAGCCAGCGGGCGCTGGTTTTGGCGCGCGGTGCGGGGCTGCCCTTGGGCGACCGGATTTGCGTCATGGCTCGCGACCGAGCGCGCGCCATTTTGCCGGATGGCGTGGCGGTGGAAATTTGGGCGACCGACCGCGAAGGCCGCCCGGTCGGCCATGCCGGCTTCGGGTAATGCGCGTCCTGATTCTGGGCGGCATCGGCGAGGCGGTCACGCTGGCGCGAATGCTGGCCCCGGTCCATGCGGTGACCTACAGCATCGCCGGCAAGGGGCGGACCCCGGATTTGAGCTGCGCGGTGCGGGCTGGCGGTTTCGGCGGCGCCGATGGGCTGGCGGCGTTCCTGCGCGAGAACGGCATCGAGCTATTGATCGATGCCACCCATCCCTATGCCGCGCAAATCAGCCGAAACGCGGCGCTGGCGGCGCATTGGGCCGACATTCCGCTCTGGGCTTACCGGCGGCCGGCGTGGCGCCCCGCGCCCGGCGACGATTGGCGCTCGGTGGCTAACTGGTCGGCGATGATGGCGGCGCTAGGGGAGTTCGAACGGCCTTTCTTCACTATCGGCCTGGAACCCTTGCGTCATGTGGCCGAAATCCCGGCCGGGCAGCATTGGCTGGTGCGCTGTCTGGCGGCAGCACCGCCAGCCTCGCGGCAATTGACCCTGCTGTGCGCCACCGGCCCGTTCCGGCTGGATGAGGAGTTGATGTTGTTGCGGGATTATCGGATCGACGCGCTGGTGGCAAAAGACAGCGGCGGCGGCGCGGTCGAAGCCAAACTGATCGCGGCGCGGCAATCGCGCGTTCCGGTGGTGCTGCTGGAGCGACCGGCGTTGCCGGCGGCCGATCGGTTTTATGGCGATGTGGGTCGCATGGCTTCGGATCTGCTTGGAAGCGGTGTTCGGGTGAGGGTTGAGGGTTCCGGTAAATCCGAGCCGGTTTTCACGCGATAATGAATCGGATTCTCGCCTGATATGAAGTACACTTCAGTGGAGGAGCTTTATCGTCCAGGATACGGATATTTATTTTAGAATTAGAATGTTAAGTTTGATTGCTAAACCAATCCGAGGAGGTTTTCGATGGACGTTCGCGCATTATTCGACCAGCTATTGCAATCGGGCCGCGAGTTGGCGAGCAAGGGTCAAAGCTTGGCGGAGCAGAAACTCGATATTCCCAAGGAAGGGCCGCAGCGCGACGCGGCGCTGTCGAGCATGGGCAAGGGCGCGGCCATCGCGGGCGTGGCGGCGGTGCTGCTGGGCACCGGCGCCGGCCGGGGCTTGACCGGGCTGGCGTTGAAGCTGGGCAGCCTGGCGGCGGTGGGAGGACTGGCCTACAAAACGTTTCAGGATTGGCAGGCCAAGAGAGGCGGGGCGCCGGTCGATCCCGGTCCCCCGGTGACCGGCTTGAGCGGACCGCAACTCGACCAGCGCGGTTTTGCCCTGCTGAGAGCCATGCTCGCGGCCGCCAAAGCGGACGGCCATATCGACGAAGGCGAACAGGCCAAGATCGATGCCTACTTGCAAAAGCTCAAGCTCGATCCCGACGCTCTGCATTTCGTCAAGAATGAACTCGCCAAACCGTTGAACGTCAAGGAAGTTGCGGCCGGTGCGGATTCCCCGGCGGCGGCGGCCGAAATCTATCTCACCTCGCTGCTGACCATCAATGTTGATAGCGAGCAGGAACGCGCGTATCTGGATGAATTGGCCAGGGAACTCAAGCTGCCGGCGGAACTGGTGTCGGAATTGCTGGAGCAGGCGAAGGCGTGAGAGACGGGGCGGGAAGATAAACCCTCACCCCTACCCCTCTCCCGGTGGGAGAGGGGATATTTCGGGTATTGGTACTTTGTGGTTTTGCGCCTAACGCTTCACATCACTGGCAGCAAAAAGCAGCGCGGCTGTAGCGTAGCGAAAGCCGCGCTGCTTTTTGCTGTCCGAGTGTATGTGATTGTTAGCCACTATGATAGTTTATGATCGTCAATAGCATTTACAAATTCGGCTTGAGTTGCAAATCTATCCACATTTGCAAGCAATTGAATAAAAAACACCCACACATGCATCATAAATTCCGAGATCAATTCCAATTCTGATGAGGTATGTCCATGATGCAAATATTTCGACCTAACGCCATATACTGACTTAATAGTTTTTATTATTAATTTTCTCTCTAGCAGTTCTTGTGATATAAATACAGCTATCCGTTCTGCCAAATTCTGCTGAATTGGTTCATTTTCGTTCTTTAGAAGGATGCTTTCAAGAGAGGAAAGCATATACACAACTTTTTCAACTGGATCGGCTGTAAATGCCGACTTAGAATATAAAAACAAAGAGTTAAGAACCGATTTTTGGAAATCGGTTAGAGAGTCTGCTGATAGTAATGATGATATTCTATCTAAACCTGTTTTCTGAATTTCAATAATATCCCGTTGGCCAAGCCTCCAATATTTCACCGATGCCCTATCAATAATACTGCTTGTCATCTGAAAACTTTCTTTATCGCTTTCAAAGAAAATAGTTGACTGTGCAATATTTTCAGAACCCTTAATGTTTGATACAGACTTAATATCTGGTATTAAAGTTGCTCCAGAAAATATCCCTAAAACAGCAGTTATCTTTTGAGCTTCTTCAAGTGCATAGTCAGAAGCATACTCTGGTTCGGCGGTTATGGTAGTCACAACGGCAGCGAGACCTTGATATTCTTTCCTTATTTTTTCAAATAGCTTCAGGGCATTTTCTTTGTTTTCACCAGCCAAGCTTTCAAATTTAGTTACCCATTGATCTATTACCGCCTTTGACAAGGGACGTATTTCCGACTTCGACACAGTAAACGCCGTTTGAACTTCAAGATTCGCAATTGGAATCCAGGATGTTGTTATTTTAACAATGTCTTTAGCCTCTTTGTCCAAATATTCTATAAATAAATCTGGCGTTTCAAGACCTTTGTATTTTTCCGAAACCCAAGAAAATAGTTTTTTCTCAACAAAAGAACAGCTAAGCATGCTGCGCACGGATGGCAAAGACTGAATTCTCTCAGCAGTTTCCCTTAGCTTTTTATAATTATCTTCACTTAACCCTAACCTCTGCTCATTCAAGTGAAAGAATCGTTGAATGGTATTCCCTCGGTAATCAGAGGTTGCGACCTCAATATCACCAATAATGTCTTTCTCGGTAAACGATGCGGCCACGTGTAAATCAGAAGGAAAAGTACTTTTGTTTTCTTTTTCCAACGGAAATACTTCGATCAGCTTAATAAGCTCATCGGCCTTAGCGTTGTAGTTGTTTGCAGCAGATGGATGGATATTGATGATCATCGTTTCTGTGGCTAACGTTAAGTAGACACCCTAAAAGGTGCGTTATTCCACCCCAATACGGCGCATAAACCCATACTGAGCAAATTATTGTAATTCAATTTCAATAACATGTATCTAATCACAATCGTAATAACCTCCTAATCGGACGGTTGAAACTTTCGATACCAATCGGCGTGTTCGGCGCTGTAGAGGTAGGACGCCGGGAACCCTTCCGGCTGAATCACCCGCCCGACCAGAATCAGCGCGGTGCGGGTGAAGCCCTTGGCCTCGACCTTCGCGGCGATGTCGGCCAGCGTGCCGACCACGCCGTCCTGATCCGGCCACGACACCCGGTGCAGCACCGCCGCCGGGCAATCCGCGCCGTAATGCGGGGTCAGTTCCGCGACGATCTCCCGCAGTTTGTCCACGCTGAGATAGATCGCCATCGTGGCCCGATGCCGGGCCAGTTCCGGCAGGCTTTCGCCCTCCGGCATCGGCGTTTTGCCGGCGTGGCGGGTCAGGATAATCGTCTGGCTGACGCCAGGCAGGGTCAGTTCCCGGCGCAACATCGCGGCCCCGGCGAACGCGGCGGTCACGCCCGGCACCACTTCGTAGGGAATCCCCAGTTTTTCGAGTTCGCGGATTTGCTCGCCGATGGCGCCGTACAGCGCGGGATCGCCGGTATGGACCCGCGCCACGCTCAGCCCTCGCTCGTGCGCGTCGCGAATGCGGGCGATGATCTCGTCCAGGTCGAGATCGGCGGTGTTGACGATTTCGGCGGCGGGGTTGGCGGTCAACACCACCTCCTTGGGCACCAGCGAGCCGGCATACAACACCAGCGGACATTCGCGGATCAAACGCTGACCCTTGACGGTGATCAGTTCGGGGTCGCCGGGGCCGGCGCCGATGAAGTAGACGGTCATTCGAATTTCCCGTGGTCGAGATTTTCCAGCAAGGCCGATGTGATTTGATCGAAGCGGACGATGCGCTTGCCCTTGTGGTCGCGCTGGAATTCTTCGGCGTCGGCTTGGGTCGCCAGCGGCACCAGTTCGTGGCCCATCGGCCCCAGCACGTCCGAGCCGATCACGTACCAAGCGGCGCGGGCGTCGATCTTGGTCACGCCGTAGTACTCGGTGACACCGATGGCCGCGATGTCGGCTTGGGCGTGGCCCGGAGCGTATTTGGGCATGTTCAGCAGGTACTTGAACAAATCCTTGGCGCCGTCGAAGTGGTGGGCGTGACCGTCTTTGTACAATACCGTCGCCACCCAGTCGGGGTAGAGGGCGACGAACATCCCGCACACCGGGCAAGTGTCCTTGGGGCCGGGGGCGGGGAGTTGCAAACCCTCGCCCCATGCCGTTGGCGACAGGCCAAGAATCAGTAGCGCTGCCGCCAGCCAGCCAGCGCCCGGCATCGGAGCGCCGCAAAATCTCATTTGCCGTGCCCGGCGCCGTGCTGCCGCATCTCGGCCCGCTTTTTGCGAATCATTTGCGTGTCGCCGGCCATGCTCTGATAGGCGGCTTGCAGGGCGGCGTCGAAATTGCCCAATTCGCCGCCTTGCTCGGCTTTGGCCGCTTCGGCGGCGGTTTTGGAGGCGAAAGCCACCTTGCTCTGCTTGGTCATCCTGGCGGTGAACGTGCTGCAACCGCCGGAAACGGTGCGGCCGTTCGTCGCGCAACTCGGCATTTCCTACGATGTGCTGCTCGACCGGCAGGGCGAGGTGACGCGCCGCTATCAGGTCATGGCTTTGCCGGTCACCTACCTCATCGACCGCCAAGGCATCGTCCGCGCCCGGTTCATCGGCGAATCCACGCCCGAAGCGTTCGCCAAGGAAATCGCCGGCTTGCTGTAACAAACAGCCCTCTCGCCGGAAAAGAGTCCGACGTGAGGGCTCGTTTTGAGCGGCGGTAAAGGTTCCGCGCCGACAGCGGTATACTGCTCGCCATTTTCACCGACAGGGAGACAGCGCGCATGAACGACAACCACAATCCCGAACGCCGCCAGATGCTTCGCCTGTTCGCCGTGACCGGCGCCACCGTCAGCGTCGCCGCCCTGAGCGCACCGGCCCGCGCCGCGCAGTGCGAGCATGACGGCACGCCGCTGCAATTCACGCCGAAAACCCAGCCGGACCCGAATCCGCTGGAGAACGAACTCGGCAAATATCCCAAATGTCCCTATTGCGGCATGGACCGCAAGCAATATCACCACAGCCGCCATCTGGTGCACTACCAGGACGATCTGGTGGACGCCACTTGCTCTCTGCACTGCGCCGCGCTCAGCCTGGCGCTGAACCTGGATCGCGGACCCAAGGCCATTTACGCCGCCGACTTTGGCGCGAAGGACGACCCGAAACCATTGGTGAACGCGGATGACGCCATTTATTTGATCGGTTCGAAACTACCGGGGGTGATGACCAAGCAGAGCAAGGTCGCTTTCGCCTCTAAAACCGCCGCCGAAGCGGCCAAAACCGAGCAAGGCGGCGAACTGGGCAACTTCGACACCGCCCTGCAAGCCGCCTATCAGAGCATGGCCGGCGACACGATGATGATTCGCAA
>RRZU012988333.1_pt1 | contig 13762 bp, 16 predicted proteins | sample 2165561 | NCBI WGS metagenome assembly RRZU01 (sample SAMN10456909, study PRJNA506462) | wastewater metagenome | isolation source: wastewater sludge | place: USA: Moscow, Idaho
TCTATGGCTCTGCCCAGCAGGCCATCGGTGAGGTGATCCAGCACGTCAAGGCGCTGTCGGTCTGATTCGTCAGACTCCGCCCTTAAACGGGAAACGGCCTGCAGGCGGTGCTTGCAGGCCGTTTTTTATGGAGGAGCTGGGAATGCCCTGGAGAGGAGGCATCCTTCGAGGTAACGGTGGAGGGCCGGTTGCCTGTCAGACCAGATCAGCCGGCATCACTGCGCGCAGTACAGTCTGGGTTTCGTCGTCGCGGACGCGGTTGGAGAACCACCACAGGGCGCCCTTCTTGATCGTCCAGTCGGCCTCCTGGCCGGAGAGGAGCAGGGAGGCGAGGCGGCCGAGTTCGGGTTGGTGGCCGACGATGAGGACGGAGCCGCCGCCGTCGGGCCAGCCGCAGGCGCCGAGGATGCCGGCGATGTCATTGCCCGGGGCAAGGGCCGGTACGACCTCGAAATCCTTGGTGAAGGCACTGGCCGTCTGGCGGGTGCGGGTGGTTGGGCTGACCAGCACACGGAGCTTTTTGGGGCGCCGGCTCTCCAGCCATTCGGCTACCTTGTGGGCCTGGCGCAGGCCGCGTTCGGTGAGTTCCCGGGTGTTGTCGGGGATGCCATCCACGGCCTCGGCGTGGCGCCACAGTAGCAGATCCATTGTCCTTTTCTCCTCGTTCTTGTTCTCAAGAGGCCGGGAGTCTGGGGCCGGCATATTACTGGCCGATGAATCCGTCAGCGTCGCCACGGCGCTTTGCCCCACAGGATGGGTTCGAGGGCGGGCAGCACGTTTTTGCGCAGGCGGGCCACCCGGGGGGCATGCCAGCCGGCGACGAAGGCGGCGCCGCTGCGTAGCTCCGGGTCCTTGCCCGCCCAGGACTTGAGGCGGGTGCGGGCCACCGCTTCGTCATTCAGGTAGCCTAGGGTTTCCTGGATTTCGGCGATGTCGTTGGCGAAGCGCACGGTGGCCTTTTCGGGGAGCAGGGGCAACAGGAACTCGATCCCGTAGCGCAAGCGTTTGAGGGACACGCGCAGCTCGTGCAATTTGTCGGGGTGCAGGTCGGACGCGGCTCCGTAGCGTTTGCGGGCGCGCTTGCGCAATTGGGTGAGCTGGAGGCGGGCGAAGGTGGTGAGGTTGGCAGACTTGACCAGCGCATCGCTCTGCAGGGCGTAGAGGTCGGAGGCCAGGGCGAGCATCTGGCGGCCATGGCTGGCGGCGAGGAGCTGTTCCCGGGCAGCAGTCTTTTCCCTGTCACGGCGGTCTACCGCCATGGCGATGAGGCGCTGGGTAGCCTCGTCGGCAAGGCCGGATTCGGCCACCGGGCTGAGGACTTCGGCGAGCATCACGTCCAGGTCGCGGGCGGCGCCGAGGCCATCGGCGGCGTCCTTGAGCCCGTCGGACCAGCGTTCCACGAAGTCGGTGGGCAGGGCCGGGCCGAACAGGCGCAGGGCTGAGCGCAGGCGGCGCAGGGCAACCCGCAGCTGGTGGATGAGCTCGGGGTCGTCGCTCTCGCGGGCGCCGGATTCATTGGCCTGCCACAGGGACAGGCAGTCGAAGCCGATGAGGCGGAGAGCGGCCACCGGTGATTGCTCGGCGCTCAGGCGCGATGGCCGGGCCTTGGCGGGGCGCAGGGCGTGGTTGGAGAACAGGCGGTAGCCGCGCTCGGCCTTGCTGACGTTCTCGGGGGTGAGGGGCAGGGTCTCGGCGAGCTGCAGGGCGAGGGTGTACAGCTCGGTCGGGTCGCCTTCTACGAGCTCGAGTTCGAGCTCGCACAGGGGCAGGTTGCGCCCGGCGGCCTCGATGTGGCCGTTGTCGATCATCGCCAGCACCTTGACGCCCTCCCGCGGGGTCAGCACGACCGTCTCGCGGCGGAAGTGGGTGGTGAACACCGGCACCAGCTGCGGCTGCAGCGCCTCGAGGCGCCGGCGCACGTCGTCACGGTCGATGGCCGAGAAGTCGAAGCAGGCGTTGGCGTAGGGCTGCTCCCATTCGGGCCGGGCCGACAGGCCGCCGACGGATTCGGCGGCGCACTTGACCGTCTGCAGCCAGCGGTTGCCGGCCTTGCGGGTGCGCACGGCCATGCGGCGCTCGCGCAGCTCGAGATCAACGGTGTCGAAGTAGGTGTTCTCGAGAGTGCAGGCGCGGCCGTCGCGGGGGGCATCGGCAATCAGCGGGTGGCGGCGCAGCGCGGGCAGGGCCTTCTGGGGGAGGGTCAGCTTGAGTTCGATCTCGTGGCTCATGGCAGTGCCATCGGGTGGGCAGGGTTTCCGCGGGATGCGAAAAGTGCGGGCAATTCTAGTCCCGATGGCGGCGCGCTGTCTTGCGCGCCCGTGTGACAGTGGCGGGCCGCTCAGCCGGCGGCGAAAACCGCCTCGGCGCTGCCGCGCTGCCCCTTGTTGTCGAGCCAGGCGACGGCCAGCTTGTCGCCGGCCTTGACGCCCGCAAACTGGAAGCCGAACAAGGGGTTGGCCGACACCGCGGTGCCGAGCGCGCCTTCGATCACCGGGCGGCCGTTGATGCTGAGGGTGACGGAGGTGATGAAGTGGGCCGGCAGCGGCTGCCCGGAGGCGTCGCGGCGCTGACCGGACTCCATGGGGTGGGGCAGCAGCACGCGCACTGCGCCGTCGCTGCGCTTGACGGTGGCGCGGATCTTGATGGGGTCGGACATGGGGCTCTCCTGGTGTGGTCAGCCGCAGCCGCCGGCGGTGACCTTGACCTCGCGGAACACCGTGTAATGCCTGCCGCCGGCGGTGGCCACGACGCGCAGGCGGGAGCTTTCGCCCATCTTGAGCTTGGCCTGGAAGCGCGCGACGGCCGGCGGGGCGAAGTTGAACTGCAGCGCGAGGGGGAAGGGGTTCTTGTCCACCAGCACCGACAGGCGCGTGGTGCCCGGGATGTTGCTGATCACCTCGATCGGCACGGCGGCACCGTTCTCGGCGATCTCGGGGGTCTTGAGGACGATGTCGGCGCTGGCCTCGGCACCGGCGGCGCCAATGAGCCGCAGGGCGTCGGTGGCCGACCTGGCCTCGAAGGGCGCGCGGTTGAAATCCACCGCGAGGGCCCGGGCCGGGCGCAGCAGCCCGCTCCCGACGAGGCCGGCGAGCAGGGAGGCGCTACCGAAGGCTTGCATGAAATTGCGACGGGGCTGATCCATGGTCCGTGTCCGAGTGCTGACCCGCGGATTGTCCCATACCTCTTCCCTCCGCTGCCGTTCAGAGGAATGCGGAGCCACGTTTCCTTGCGGAAAATTTATCCCGTGAGTCTTTCTCTCCCCTACAATTCGGGCGGCTCACGTTGAGTTTGATACACATGTCCTGCCTCTACCCATGAAGACGGAAGCGCTCGTCCTTTTGCTTGGCTCCTTACTGCTGGCTTCCCTGTTTGTCTTCCGTTTGCAGGATGTGACCCGTCTGGGTCGGTGCGTGGCGGCTTTCGTGGCGGGCCTGGTCATCGTCCAGGTCGTGTTGGGCGTGGTCCTGTCCGTTTTCCATCTGGAGCGCCAGAGTTACTTCCTGATGGTCGCCAACGCGGTGAAGGCGAGGCTCGAAAAAACCTCGGCCCAGCCGGTCTTCCTCGTAGGGGCCAGCCGTACCGCCCGGGATGTGGACGGCTCCCTGCTGGAGCGGCGGATGATGGAAGCCGGTATCCACCACCCGCTGGTGCAGTTGAGCTATCCCGGGCGCTACGCCTTTGAACAGGAGTTCTATCTGGAGCGCCTGCTCAAGGAGTCGGGGGTCAAGCCCAAGCTGATGCTGATCGAGCTGGGCTCCGACCTGCGCGCGGCGCTGGCAAACGTCAACAGGTTCAAGAACGAACCGATCGCCTTTCATGATGCGCCCCGTGTCTACGAGATGCTGCGCATCCAGCTCGGGCTGGGGGATTACGAGGGGGCCCTGGTCAGCCTGCGCCACATGGCGGCCCATTATCTGAACATGGGTATCGCGCGCAACCTGGCCCGCGAGGGGAGCCAGGTGAGGCTGGGTTTCATGCCTGAAGAGGCCACCCCTTCGGCGCCGTCCGCCGAGCGCCTCGCCGCGGAACTCGCGCAGGAGGGGGATACGCAGCGGGTGGAGATTGCCGAGGTCCTGCTCGATTTCCGTCGGAGGCAAAGGGCCCGGCTGGAGCACCTCGGGGTCGAGCAGGTGATCTATGTGCATTACCCGAGCGCGGCCTCCAATACGCGGGCGCGGCTCGATGTGCTCTGCCAGCGCCTCCAGCCTTGCATCTCCCTCAACGATCCGGGGCTCAGGCAGCAACTCAACGGGCCCTTCTGGACCGACATGGGCCACCTGACCGCAGGTGGCGCGCGCATCCTGACCGAGGCCTACGCAAAGATTCTGGTTCCCGAGATTGGCAGGCATGACGCCCGGTGATTTTTCCTTCCTCGTGTTCTTCGCGGCCGTCTTCCTGTGTTTCGGGCGGCTGCCGAGCGTGGCGCTGCGCCAGCATCTGCTGGCCTGGAGCAGCGTGGCGCTGTATGCCCTGTGGGACTGGCGGTTCGTGCCGGTGCTGCTGGGCGTCACCGCGACCGCCTGGCTGGGCGGCATGGCGATCGGGGGCGCCCGGACCCGCGTGCGCCTGGTGACCACCTGCGCGGTGGGGGCGGTGCTGCTGATCCTGTCCGGCTTCAAGTATCTCGGCTTCCTCGCCGGCGTGCTCGCGTCCCTGGGCCTCTCGGCGGACAGCGAGTTCGGTTTGACGCTGATCTTCCCGCTCGGGATCAGCTACTACAGCTTCCGGGCCATCAGCTACCTGGTCGACGTGCGCCGCGGCAATGCCGAGGTCGAACGTCGTTTCCATCTGATGCTGTTGTACATCGGTTTCTTTCCGATCATCGCCGCGGGCCCGATCACCCGCGCCTCGGCCTTCCTGTCCCAGGCCGATACGCTAGACCGGGCCTCGCCGCAGGCGCTCTCGCAGGCGGCCTACAAGTTTGCGGTGGGTTTCGTGATGAAGGCGGTGATCGCCGATGCCCTGGTCGGGATCGCGGCCCCGGTCCTGACCAACCCCGGCGAGTGGAGCCAGAGCGCGGTGTGGGTCGCCAGCTTTGCCTGCTACGCGCAGCTGTATTTCGACTTTGCCGGCTATTCCCTCATGGCGATCGGCTGCGCGGCGTGGCTGGGGTTCAAGGTGCCGCCCAACTTCAACTGGCCGACCCTCGCCGTATCGATCGGGGACTACTGGCGCCGCTGGCACATGTCCCTCTCCAGCTGGCTGCGCGACTATCTGTACATTCCCCTGGGCGGCAGCCAGAAAGGGGCGCTGCGGGCCTACGGAAACCTGTTTCTGGTGATGCTGCTCAGCGGCATCTGGCACGGCCCGTCATGGAACTTCGTGGCCTGGGGCGGCATGCACGGACTGGCGCTGGTGGTGTTCAAGTTCTGGCGCCAGCAGCTGCCCGGCCATTTGCTGAAGGTGCTCGACGCTTCCATGATCTGGACAGTGGGTTGTTTCCTGCTTACCCAGTTCTGGATCTTCCTGTCCCGCATCGTGTTCGGCACCGCCTCGATCGACAAGGCGGGGGCTGTCGTGACGGCGCTGTTCGAGGCCAACCCGGGCGCGTCCAACGACTATCCCCTGTGGCTGGCCCTGGCGATCGCAACGCCCCTGGTGCTGGACGGCGTCATCGGCCCGCGGACCCTGGGCATGAACCGGGCGAAGGCGATCTCCCCCGTGGCCGGGGCCCTGGCGCTGGGCGCGATGATGGGCGTCGCGCTGTGGCTGCTGCCCTTGACGCGGGCCCCGTTCATCTACGTCCAGTACTGAGCTTGCCGGCGGGGCCGGGCGCCGCTCAGCCGGCGGCCTTCCAGTGCCCCGACTTGCCGCCTTCCTTCTCCAGCAGGCGGATGCCTTCCATGGTCATGCCCTTGTCGATGGCCTTGCACATGTCGTAGATGGTGAGTAGCCCGACCTGCACCGCGGTCAGGGCTTCCATCTCCACGCCGGTGCGGCCGACGGTTTCGGCGGTGACGGTGCAGCGGATGGTGGTGTCGCCCTCGATGCTGAAATCGGCGGCGACGCGGGTCAGGAAGATCGGGTGGCACAGGGGAATCAGGTCGGCGGTGCGCTTGGCGCCCTGGATGGCGGCGAGGCGGGCAATGCCGATCACGTCGCCCTTCTTGTTGTCGCCGGCGAGGATGCGGGCCAGGGTGGCGGGCTGCATCACGATGCGCCCCTCGGCGCGGGCGACGCGGCGGGTTTCCGATTTGGCGGAGACGTCCACCATGTGGGCCTGGCCCTGGGCGTCGAAGTGGGTGAGCGTGTCGGTCATGGTGCTTGCGGAGGTGGGTCGGGGAACGTTCCGGGGTGGTCGCGTATCATAGACGCTATCGTGAAAAATCGCCTTCTTGCCGCACTGCTGTGCGCGTCCATCTCCGCCAACAGCCTCGCCCAGACCTTGCCGGATCTGGGCGACAGCGCCTCGGTGGATCTCTCGCCGCTGGCCGAGCAGCGCCTCGGTGCCCAGATCATGCGCGAGATCCGCTGGCGCGATCCGGCCTACCTGCGCGACCTGGAGATCGAGGATTACCTCAACGCCCTGGGCGGACGCCTGGTGGCGGTGAGCGACGGGGCGGGGCTGCCCTTTTCGTTCTTCGCGGTCGACGACCGTTCCCTCAACGCCTTCGCGATGCCGGGCGGCAACATCGGAGTGCACACCGGGCTGATCCTCGCCGCCCAGAGCGAGTCCGAACTGGCCGGGGTGATGGCCCACGAAGTGGCCCACGTCACCCAGCGCCACATCGCGCGGATGGTGGGGCGCCAGAGCGAGACCGGGCTGCTGATGCTGGCCTCGCTGCTGGTGGCGGTGCTGGCGGCCAAGTCCAGCCCGCAGATGAGCCAGGCGGCGGTGATGGGCGGCCAGGCCGCGGGCATGAGTTCCCAGCTGGCCTATTCGCGGAGCTTCGAGAACGAGGCGGACCGCATCGGTCTGCAGAACCTCACCGCGGCGGGCTTCGACGTGCGGGGGATGTCGTCCTTCTTCGAGCGGCTGCAGAAGAACAGCCGGCTCTACGAGAACAACGCGCCGGCCTACCTGCGCACCCACCCGCTCACCGGCGAGCGGATCTCCGAAATGGAGAGCCGGGTGATGCAGCTGCCCTACCGGCAGGTGCCGGATTCCCTCGATTTCCAGCTGGTGCGTGCCAAGCTCAAGGTGGGCGTGGTGGCCTCGCGGGAAGTGGTGGAGGCCTTCGAGCGCGCCACGGCGGTGGCGGCACCACCGGTGCCGGCCCAGTACGGCCTGGTCCGCGCCTATCTGAGCACCCGCCGCCTCGACGAGGCCGACCGGGCGATGGTGGCCTTGCGCCAGTCCCACGCCGTCTCGCCGCTGATCGCCGGCCTGGAGGCCGAGCTGCGCCTGGCCCATGGCGACCCGCTGGGGGCTGCGAAGATCTTCCGGGAGGCCCGCGGGCGTTTCCCCCAGTCCCGCCGCCTGCTGCATGGCGAGCTGGAGGCGCTGCTGGACGCCCGCCGGCCAGCCGAGGCGCTGGCCCTCGCCAAGGCGGAGACCCTCGCCACGCCGGGCAGTGCGGGCCTGTGGGAGCTGCGGGCGAGGGCGGAGGCGGCCCTCGGCAAGCGCCTCGCCCAGCACCGTTCGCTGGCGGAGGTGTATGCGATCCAGGGCAATTACGCGGAGTCGGCCAACCAGCTCACGCTGGCGCGGGCCGCCGGGGATGGGGATTTCTTCGAGCAGTCGGCGGTGGATTCCCGCCTGCGGGAGGTGCGCGTGTTGCTGGAGGAGCAGCTGCGCGAGTCGCGCCAGCAGCGCTGAGCCGGCGGCCGGGCACGGCCACCGGGGGGGGGTTACAGCCGGCCGTAGCGCACGCACAGGGCCCACACCAGGTCGGCGAAGGCTTGCTGGTTGAAGCGCGGGCGCCCGCTCACGGTCAGGGCGAGGCGGGTGCGGCCGACGTGCATCGGCCAGAAGCTGAGGCCGCTGATGCCGGCGGCGTCCACGTTGCCCCAGCCGTCGAGCAGGTGGTCGCCCAGCTTGGCCAGTGCCGCCGACTGGCGTTCGGCCACCGAGAGCATGTCGGCGCCGAGAGCGGCCAGGGCTTCGCCGGTTTCCTGGGGGTAGCCGGTCATCGCCAGGCAGAAGCCCATGCTGTCGGCCAGCACGGCCTGCCCGCTGTCGCTCAGCTGGGCCAGGAACTCGGGCAGGGTGGTCTCGAGGGTCCCCAGCGGCGCCGAGCGGGCGTTGCTCCAGGCTTCCAGGCTGGCGTCGTTCTGCAGGCCGAGCAGCGGCGTGAGGGCGGCCTCGGCGGTGCGCTCGCCGGTCCAGGCGCAGGCCGCCTCGAGGGTGAGCTGGGGGCTCGTGGCTTCCCTCAGGATGGCCAGCAGGATGCGCCGCTCGGGGCTGTCCTCGGCGCGGGAAACCGCCCGCCAGGCGCCGTAGGGCGTTACCGTGAGGTAGTTGCCGGGAATAATCTCAAGCATCGATCAGTCCGGGGTTGAGGGTATAGAGGAGCGCCTTGACCAGCATCGCCACGTCGTCCCGGCTGCGGGCGTCCACCCGGAACACGGCCGGCGGGGCCTGGTGGCCGAGGCTGGCGAGGCAGGCACGGTAGGCATCGAGCCCCGGCGCCTCGGCCCGGTCCATGTGGGTCACGCCGACGGCGACCGCGGTCTTGGAGATGAAGTCCTTGAAGGCGGTCAGGTAGCCCTGCAGGTCGGCCAGCGGGTCGGGGTTGGCGTTGTTGATCAGCAGCACGAGGCCGATGCCGCCCTCCGAGAGGATCTCCCACATGAAGTTGAAGCGTTCCTGCCCCGGGGTGCCGTAGAGCATCACCTTCTCGCCGTCGGGCAGGTTGAGGACACCGTAGTCCATGGCGACGGTGGTGGTTTTCTTCAGCTGGGAGGTCTCGTCGGTGGCGACCGCCTCTGTGGCAACCGGGGGGATGTCGCTGAGGGCTGCGATGGCGGTGCTCTTACCGGCACCGACCGTCCCGGAGAAAATGATCTTGTTGTGTCGGGCGCGTTCAGACCGCATTGAGGAGCTTCCTGAGAATTCTGGACAAAATCGACGGACGTTGTTGGGTTGGTTTGACTTCCTCCGCAGCGGGTTCGGGCTTGCTGGCGGCCGGGACGTTCGGGAGTGCCTGGAGCGTGGGGTCGTCGGGGGCGCTGATCGGGCGCGCCGGCCTGGCGGGTGGAGCCGGCCGGCGGGGGAGGTTGAAATCGATCAGCCCGGCAAAGCGCGCCGACGAATACACCGAGAAGACGTAGCGCTGGGCGATGCCCAGGCGGGTGGCGACCTCGATGGGGCTGGCCCAGCTGCGCGTCCAGAAGGCGGCGATGCGCATCGCGTGGGGCGACATGAAGACCTTGGTGAAGTTGGGCCAGGCGCGCAGCCGGACCGGCCTGTAGGGGTCGGTGCCGGCCGGCAGGCGGCCGCGGGCGGCCCAGGCGGCGACGTTCCAGAGCAGGTCTTCGGAGCTGTGCACCATCTCGTTGCCCGACGATTGCAGCAGGGTCGAGGCGCTGACGATACGGGCCGTGGTGTGGGGCAGCTGGGTCATCGACAGGGGGCGCAGCTGGTTGTCGCGGAAATCGGTGATGCAGGCCGGCACCGGGCTCTGGCGCACGCCGATCAGGCGCGGCAGGTCGGCCGCGCGGCGTGGGGGGCCGGTGGGGGGGGCCCGGTGGTCGGCGCGGCGGTTGTGTCCGATGATGTAGTCGTCGGGGTTGAAGAAGAGCTTGTCGGGCAGCGCCTGGCCGGGCGTGGTCGGGATGTCTTCCATGGCGCCGCAGAGGTCGCGCTCGTCTTCGGTCTGCACGCTGCTGCCGAGGGAGGGGGCCGCCTTTTCTTCGGCGACCGGAGGGGGCGGCGGCGGCACGAAGCGGGGCGGCGGCGCGGCGATCACGCGGGAGGCTTCGGTGGCGATGCGACCGAGCATGGCCGGCAGCGCTTCGAGGTTGAGCGGCTTGCCGAGGATCACGCGGTTGGGAAAGCGCTGGGCGTGGTCCTTGGGGTGAAAGGCGTAGAACACGACACCGGTCCGGGGGTGCGCGGAGAGTTGTTCGATGGCGCTCTCGATGCCCGGGCGGTCGCAGTCGATGAGCACCACCTCCGCTTCATTCAGGGCGCTGGCCAGCCTGACCTGATGCTTCCAGTGGCGCTCGATGGAAAGCCCGATCAGGCGCGCGTCCATGCTGCCCACGTGGAGCAGGTAGAGGGCCGTCTGGGCCTGGCCCGGAGGATTGGAGTGGCGGATCATGAAAGAGTCGGGGAGCGAAGGGCTGCGCGGGAAAGTACCAAATCGGCGGGGGACGCGGAGCTTTGTGGCATGGCTGGCTGTGCCGCGCGTCACGCACTGCGGGCCGAGGCGCCGGGCAGGGTTGTGTTCCGCAGGAAGATACGGGCGCCGGCCACGGGCCGGGCCAGCACGCTGCCGGCCAGGGCGATGCGTGGGTCGTGGCGGTCCACGCCCTGTTGCAGACGCTCGTTGAGATAGATGCCCAGGTCGTGGGTTTCGAGGGCCGCGTAATGGGTGAGCAGCATGCGCGTGCGCAGCTGCTGCCCCAGCGCGCCGAGGACGATCCACAGGTCGATCACCGCGGCGGCGGTGGCCGTCTCGTCGCCGAGGGTGCGCCAGAGCGAGATGCGCTGGAGGTGCAGGTGCAGGTTGGCAGGCTTGCGGCCGATCTCACCGGCCAGCAACGCACCGGTCGCGGGCGAATGCCAGTGCGAGGCGATGCTGAGCGTGCGTACCGGCAGGCCGAACACGGCCGGCGGCGTGGCGGGCCGGATGCGTTCGGGGTGCGTCGTGTCGGTGAGAAAGGGGGTCACTGGGTCAGGGTCGAGATGATGTCGATCATGAATTCGACGTCTTCGTGCTGCACGGGTTGCCAGCTCCGCGCGCCGAGGGCCTCGAGGATGTTGCGGCCCTTGTCGCTTTCATGCATCGATACGAGCAGCGCGGTGAGCTCGTCGGCGCGTTCGGCGAGGGCCGGCCCGGCGAGGAAGACATGCCGGATCACGTAGACTTCGCTCTGGACCAGGGCCCGCAGGTCGCGGCGGATCAGCGGGGACAGGCCTTCGAAGGCTTCCAGCGGCATGAATCCGACATCGGCCTCGTCACGCAGCAGCGCCCGTGCGACCTGGATGTAGGTTTCCCGCCGCTGTTCGACGATGGTGCTGTCGTTGAGGTTGGCGGGCTCGAGCAGGATGCGCCCGACGGTGTTCACGCAGGGATCGTCGCTGCAGGCGAGCCGGGTACCGGGCTGGAGGTCGCGGATCTCCAGGATCGGGCTGTCGGCGCGGGTCAGGACGACCATTTCGTCGGGCGGACCCTCGGGCCGGGCGATGGCGCGGAAACCCTTCTCGCGCACCAGCAGCGAGGCGTCGAAGGGGTTGGCGTAGATGAGGTCGACCTTGCCCTCCTCGATGGCCACGCGCTGGGCGCCGAAGCTGCCGTAGAGCTCGAGGTGGAGCGGCAGGGACAGGGCGCGCTGCAGCCAGGTGTTGAAGATGTACCAGTCGGAAATCCGCTCGTTGGGGAAGCTGGGGCTTACCGTGAAATTGAAGGTCATGGTCGGCACATCTCCCGGTATTGGGCTTCGGCGGCGGCGATCTTTTCGGTGGAGGCTTCGCGCCGGACCGAGGTGAAGCCGACGATCCGGCCGTCGCGGATGTTGGGGACGACCGTGGCGTAGACCCAGTAGTGGCCGCCGTCCTTGCGCAGGTTCTTGACGTAGCCGTGCCACTGGCGGCCGGCCTGGACGGTTTCCCAGAGATCGCGGAAAGCCGCGGCGGGCATGTCGGGGTGACGCAGGATGCAGTGGGGCTGGCCGATCAGTTCGACTTCGCTGTAACCCGACATCTCGATGAACGGCGGGTTGCACTGGGTGATGATGCCCTGGGTGTCGGTGCGCGAGACGATCAGCTTGCCGTGGGGGTAGGGCGTTTCAATTTGCGTCACATACACCCGGCGGGTGGTGCCGCCGGTGTAGGTCAGGACATGTTCGACAGCTTCGCCGCGTATGTCGGCGAGGTTCATGTCGTTCAAGGTAGGGCCTCCTTTCAGCCGAGAATCCTGCCGATGGCGTCGGCGGCGCGACGGACGTCGAGGAAGACCAGGCCCAGCTTGGCGTTGGGCTTGGCCATCACCGTCAGGACAGCGTCGGCGCCGGCCTGGACCATCAGAACATAACCTTTCTCACCCTTGATCAGGACCTGATCCAGGCTGCCACGGGCGAGTTCGCGGGCGGTACGGTCGCCCAGGGACAGCATGGCTGCACTCATCGCGCCGACGCGGTCTTCGTCGACGGTGTTGGGCAGCAGGGCGGCCATCATCAGACCGTCCGACGAAATGATGGCCGAGGCCTCGATGTCTGCGGAGGTCCCGTTCAGGTCGTTGAGAACCGTTTGGAGCATGTTTGAGCGCATCGTGCAGTACCTTGAAAGTGTTGGTCAGGGTTATGTGGGAGTCGGCCTCTGGCTGTACCTTGGCTGAAAAATGCCGCTGCAGCAAAGAGTGTCGAGCCGTTTATGTTATGACATAATTTTCGAGTTGTCATTATTTCACAAAGCCCGAAGCATTTTCCCGGAACCGCGACGCTCTTCGTGATGTATGTCGGGTTTTCAGGCTTGGCGGGGTAAAATCGGGTCTTGAAAAATTCAATCGCAACCTGGAGCAAACTAATGGAATTCGACAAGGAAGTGGATGCCCGTGGGCTCAATTGCCCGCTGCCCATTCTACGTGCGAAGAAGGCGCTGGCCGAGATGCAGGCCGGCCAGGTCCTGCGGGTGCTGGCAACCGATCCCGGCTCGGTCAAGGATTTCGCGGCTTTCGCCAGGCAGACCGGCAACGAGCTGGCCGAGCAGAACGCCTTGCCGGATCAATCCCACGAGTTCTTCCTGCGCCGCAAATAAGCGCGGCAGGTACAAAAAAAGAGGCCACGCATCGCGTGGCCTCTTTGCTTTGTCGGGCGCTGTGCCGTCAGGCGGCCGGCAGTCGTGCCAGCTGGGGCTTGAGCTTTTCCAGCGTCGCGGTGAAGCCGGCCAGGCGGTCTTTCTCCTGGGCGACGACGGCGGCCGGAGCGCGGGCCACGAAGCTCTCGTTGGCCAGCTTGGCGTTGGCCTTGACGATCTCGCCCTCGATGCGGGCGATCTCCTTGGTGAGGCGCTCGCGCTCGGCGGCCACGTCGATCTCGACCTTCAGCATCAGGCGTTGTTCGCCGACGATGGCCACGGGAGCGAGCTCCTCGCTGCTGATCTCGTCCACCACCTGCACTTCGGAGAGCTTGGCGAGGCCGGCGATGTAGGGCGCGAACTTGCGCAGCTGCTCGGCGTTGCCGCTGGCGACCAGCGGCATGCGCTGGGCCGGCGAGATGCCCATCTCGCCCCGCAGGTTGCGGCAGGCGTAGATGAGGCCCTTGAGCTCGGCCACCGCGGCTTCGCTCTTCTCGTCGATGCGCGCCATGTCGGCCTGGGGGTAGCGGGCGAGGCACAGGCTGTCGACGTCCTTGCGGCCGGCCAGCGGGGCCACCGTCTGCCACAGCTCTTCGGTGACGAAGGGGATCAGCGGGTGGGCGAGGCGCAGGATGGTTTCCAGCACACGGATCAGCGTGCGGCGGGTGCCCTTCTGCTGGGCTTCGTTGCCGGTGTTGATCTGGACCTTGGCGAGCTCGAGATACCAGTCACAGTACTCGCCCCAGACGAATTCATAGATCGTCTTGGAGACGAGGTCGAAGCGGTAGTCGGCGACGAGTTCTTCGTTCTCCTTCTCGACGCGCTGCAGGCGGCTGACGATCCAGCGGTCGGCGAAGGAGA
>RRZU010646167.1_pt1 | contig 13758 bp, 9 predicted proteins | sample 2165561 | NCBI WGS metagenome assembly RRZU01 (sample SAMN10456909, study PRJNA506462) | wastewater metagenome | isolation source: wastewater sludge | place: USA: Moscow, Idaho
ACCGGAAACGGAACTGCTTGTTGAAGCAGTGCTAAGGTTCGCTCCTAACGCTGAGAAGTTTGCTGACTGGTGCACCGGCAGCGGCTGCTTAGGAAGTACAGCTCTGCTTGAAAATACGAACTGCACAGCTTACGGTGTTGATTCCAGTGAAATTGCGTTAAAATGGGCACAAATAAATAGTGCCGCGTATAATCTTGAAGAACGCTTCTGCTTAATGTGCAACCCAGAACCAATTACTTGCGCCATAGAGGCCCGCTCTTTGGATTATATTATTGCCAATCCACCATACATACCATCAGGAGAAATCCCTTTTCTTATGGATGATGTAAAGGATTATGAACCGCATGAAGCCTTAGACGGCGGTCAGGACGGGCTCGACGTTTATCGCAAATTGATATCAGCTGCGCCATATTTTTTGAAATGCGGCGGTTATTTTGCGGTGGAAACCGGGGGCGATTTACAGTCTAGTCAACTGCTTAATATTGTGGGGGATAATTTTAGTCTGAGGGACAAAATTTATGATTATGACGGGATATTGCGTCATTTAATATGGCAGATATCCTGATTATAAGATAAAATAGAAATATGGCTTAAAATAATAACACAATCTTGGAGGCGTAGTAACATGGAAAAAAGAGAACTGGTAATAATCGGAGCCGGCCCTGCAGGGCTTTCAGCAGCAATTTACGGTCGTCGCGCTGGACTTGATGTCCTTATTCTTGAAAAGGGAACACCTGGCGGACAGATCAACATCACAGATGAAATTGAGAACTGGCCCGGAGTTATCCATTCAACAGGCTCAGAGCTCGGCGAGTCATTCCGTAAGCACGCGGCGCACTTCAACACAGAATTTAGAGACTGCACAGTAAAATCAATAGAAATCAAAAGTGGCAGCAAAATTGTTGTAACAGACAAAGGCGAGATCGAGGCTGAAGCCATTATCCTTGCTACAGGTGCAAGCTTCCGCAAATTGGGCTGCCCCGGGGAAGCTGAGAAGACCGGAGCTGGTGTGAGCTACTGCGCGGTTTGCGACGGAGCTTTCTTCGAAGATGAAACAATTGCCGTTGTTGGCGGCGGCAACGTTGCCGTTGAAGAAGCCGGATACCTTACACGTTTTGCCAAGAAAGTTTACATCATTCATAGACGTGACGAGTTCAGAGCTGACAGGCTTGCCATTGAGCAGGCACTTGCCAATCCTAAGATCGAGCCGGTATGGAACAGTGTTGTCGAGTCGATTGAAGGCGATGGGCTTGTAGAGAAACTTGTCCTCAAAAACGTCAAAACAGGCGAAAAATCAGACCTTCCTGTGGCCGGTGTATTTGTCTTTGTTGGGACAGAACCCAATGTAGCCTACCTTGGCGAGGCTGGATCTGTTGTCAGGCAGACAAGAGGCGGTTGGATCGACACAAATGAAAAGATGGAGACCTCAGTAGAGGGCATCTTCGCAGCAGGTGACATCCGTGATAAATTCCTGCGTCAGGTTGTAACTGCAGCCGGAGACGGAGCAATCGCTTCAATGGCAGCATACTCATACATCACAGAGCAGCTTCACCTTCGTTCCGTGCTCATGGAGCCCGAGCATGTATTTGCGCTTCTCACCTCCAGCATTGACCAGGCTCAGGTTACACTTCAGGTTGAGGCCGAAGCCTTTGCCAAAGAAGCAGGCAAAAAGCTCGCTTTCGTAGACGGTTACCGTAACTCAAGAATGGTTGAGAAGCTTGGCTTGGCATCACTCCCCGTGCTCGTGGAGCTTAAGAATGGTGAAATTGTAAAGACCTCAGAGCCTAAGAGCATCGAAGACGTAAAGTCCTTTATTGCCTAACAATTACCATAACAACTGTAAGAGGAGGCCCTTTGGGGTCTCCTCTTTTTTTTGACCGTAATATGACCCTTGTTTCATTGGTATCAGATAGTATTATTATGCATGGAGGTGATGTTGATGAAAAATAAAATAACTGTCGCCTTTTGTACGGCATTGATGATCTTTATTTCCGCACTCTCTGCTTGCGCGGACGCTTCACCCACTCCCACAACAAAGACAATTAAGCGTGAAATTAAAATAGGTACAAAGGTCGCAGCAGAAGTGGAAAAACAATATCCCAGAGTTCTGGATCCAGCACAGGAAGCAAGGCTGGCGATGATTGCCTCCAAACTTACGCCCCACATGCAGCGAAATCTTGAATATGACGTTAAAATAATAGAATTAAAAGAGCCCAATGCCTTTTCGCTTCCCGGCGGCAGGACATACTTTACCACAGGAATGCTAGCTTTTCTGAAGAGCGAAGCGGAAATCGCCGCTGTCATGGCTCATGAGTTTGTACATGCGGACAGAGCTCATGGCATTGTGCAGTCCGCCAGAAACAACCGCCTTAGCTTTCTTACTCTTGCTGGGATTATCGCCGCAACTCAAGGAGGCGGTGCGGCGGCGATGCTGCTTTCCAGCGCACTTCAGACCGCTATGATGAATTCTTACAGTATTGACTTGGAAAAAGAGGCTGATGCCAGGGGGATCGATGCTCTCTATAAAGCCGGCTACAACCCTGCGGCAATGCTTACGATGATGGAGAGGCTTAGGATTGAAAAATTAAAACACGCCTATGTTGACCCCGGTATTTTTCAAACGCACCCTGAAACAGAAGATCGCGTTGAGGCGGCGCTAAAATATATGAAGAGCAAGGGACTTGAAGTGCAGAGAAAAGATGTTGTTCAGAGTCTTAAAATAGATACGGTTCATGTTTCCGGCGATGTGCGTCTGACCGTAGACGGAGCCTCTTTAATATCACTGAAAGACGACCCTGCGTCATCGGTATTACTGGAGAAACTTGCTGCGAGACTTACCGACCGCTTAGAACTTGAGCTGGCGCCTTATGACTTACAGGTGAGCCGCGTCAATGGCGGCGATGTGCTAATGATACGCGGCAGAGAAGTTCTCTCTGCTGCTGACCTTCTGCCTTCTATGCCGACATTGGCGGAAATCCGTAATAGGATTAATGATGCCCTCAATAAGGCCCGCAGGGGAAATCCTCTGACTGACTATTTCAAATAATTTTATATCGGCTCAAGATTGATTATTTACTGTAAAATGTAGGGGGAACATGGGAGGGCTTTCATGTATATTTCACTTTATCGTAAGTATCGTCCGCAGACTTTTTCCGACATGGTAGGTCAAAGTGCGGCTGTCAGCGTTTTACAAGAATCGCTAAAAGAAAATAAACTTGGGCATGCGTATCTTTTTTCCGGCCCCAGAGGCTGCGGAAAAACTTCCGCAGCTAGGCTTGTGGCGAAGAGCCTTAACTGTCAGAATCTCTCTTCTGACTACGAGTCATGCGGAGAGTGTTCCAGCTGTATCGGCATCGCGCTTGGCGAACATTTGGATGTTATAGAGATAGATGGTGCTTCCAATAGAGGAATAGGTGAGATTCGCGATTTAAAGTCACATGTGAATCTTAAGCCGCTTAGCGCGCCCTACAAAGTATATATAATAGACGAAGTTCATATGCTCACGGAGCCAGCGTTCAACGCTCTGCTTAAGACACTTGAAGAACCCCCGGCAAATGTCATCTTTTTACTTGCAACAACAGAACCGCATAAAGTCCCTGTCACGATACGCTCTCGCTGTCAGCACATTCCTTTTCATCGCATTTCTATTGCTGATATGATATCGCGTATTAAATATGTCTGCGAAAAGGAAAATATCAGTTTTGAGGATGAAGCTGTTTGGGAGCTTGCTCGGCAAGCAGACGGAGCTTTAAGAGACTCCCTATCCCTGACGGAACAAGCTGTGGCACTTGGACGCGGCAATCTGACACTGGAGAGTGTCAAAGACTTAACCGGCGGCAGCAATAGGACAGAGCTTGAAAAATGGACGGAAAGTCTCCATAAAGAGCCGGCCGTATCGGCCGTGGAGTTAAATAAAATGCTTGCTTCGGGGATGTCTCCGGAGCGTTTTTGTGAATCGTTGTTTGCTATCTTCCGGGATCTATGGATCTACAGCCTTTGGAAGGATAAAGGGTTGGAGGCGCTTGAGTTATCTGACTCAGGCAGAATCTTCCTGCAAAGAGAGTCCTCATTTTGGACGGCTCAGCAGCTAAGATCAGTCTGCCTCTTCTGCAACTCACTGCTTCCCAGGACAAGATATGGTATGAGGATTGAGGTCTTTGCCGGACTAATAATGCTTGAACTTACAGGTGTTATCGAGGGAGCATCCGTAAATTACGAATTGAAGCCTCAGCCTTTTTATACAACGGCGCCTCAGCCTTTATTAAAACCTAAAACCACCGAACCGGTGATATGTGTAAGCGGTGAAGCTATTTCGCCTGCAGCCGCAAAAGCAACAGAAACGCAACGTACCGCCGATTTTGCCTCTGTCAAAAACAGTCCCGACCCCGATGTGGCGGCAGTTGTTCCTGATATTATCAAAAATATGATCTCTGCGGCGGCGCCGTCAAAGGCGAATTTTGACACCTCTCGGTTGTCCGCAGAGCTTGGCACTTCTGATTATGCGGATCTCGTCACGGCCTTGGAGACAAAAAACCTCTTAATAGGAGCGGCTCTTTTAAACGCCAGGCTTATTAGAACCGACGAAGGATGGAAAACAGAAACTACCGCAGACTCCCTATCGGAGCTTGTGCTTTCAATGCCGCAAAACAAGCAAATTCTTTCTGATGCGATAAAAAAGCTCTGGAATATAGGCGGCGACGAAACGTCCTTAAATAAACAACCGCAAAAAGAATCTACCGTGCCGATGCCTATGCAGATTACGCCTACGCCAGCTGTCGCTTTTAATTCTGCTACAATGGAAGAAGACAAAAAAACAGAGGAGGCGTCAGCGGCTCTACCTGCAGCTGACATTTCCGGCAGAATGCTTAAATTGATGGGTGCGGAAATTTTATACATTCATGAAGCCGGATTTAGTGATGAAGATGAAGAAAGTTGTGAACATAATGGATAATAAACCTTTTGTGCATCTCCACGTTCATAGTGAATACAGCTTGCTGGACGGTGCCAATAGATGCTGTGATCTAGCCTCAACTGCCAAAGAGATGGGGATGAATTCTGTTGCGTTGACGGACCATGGTGTCATGTACGGATGCTATGAGTTTTATACAAAGTGCCGAGCCGCAGATGTTAAACCTGTGCTTGGCTGTGAGGTCTATGTTGAGCCCAACGGCTATACATGCAGAGACAGTAAAAGTTCCTACCATCTTATATTGTTAGCGGAGAACCAAGAAGGCTACCATAATCTTGTGCGCCTAGTATCAACCGCCAGCACAGATGGTTTCTATTACAAACCGAGAATCGACCACGAACTTCTCGCCAAATACAGTAAGGGACTTATTGGGGCCTCTGCTTGTCTTGGAGGGGAAATCCCCAACATGATCATAAAAGGTGATATTGAGGGAGCTACATCAAGAGCAGAACTTTACCGCGATATATTAGGCAAAGATAATTTTTATTTAGAAATTCAGCATAATAGCATTCCTGAACAGGCAATTGTCAACAAAAACCTGGTTGATATTGCAAAGAAAGCTAATTTCTCTCTCATTGCCACAAATGACGCTCATTACATGAAGCGAAGTGATGCTTCGTGGCATGATATTCTATTATGCGTCCAAACAGGCAATACTGTTGACACGCCCAATAGATACCGATTCACGGGAGACGACTATTATTTCCGCTCTCCTGAGGAAATGTGGAGTATCTTTGGCGCTGAATTGCCGGAGTCTCTGATAAACACCCAGCTTATAGCTGATAGATGCAATGTTGAGTTAAAAAAAGACAGATATTACCTTCCCGAATTTCCGCTTCCAGAAGGAGAGACTTTGGAAACACACCTTAGACGCCTTGCCGGAGATGGGCTGAGAAAGCGACTCAAGACAGAGGAGCCGCCGCAAGATTATTTGGAGCGGCTTGAATATGAGCTGGGCATTATTGAGAAGATGGAATTCCCTGGCTACTTCTGCATTGTCGCCGATATTATCATTGCCGCTAAATCACGCGGTATACCTATCGGCCCCGGAAGAGGCTCTGCGGCAGGTTCGCTGGTGGCATGGTCGCTCGGTATAACGGATCTTGATCCTATCCGCTATAATTTGCTTTTTGAACGTTTTCTTAACCCCGAACGCATAAGTATGCCCGATATTGATACAGACGTCTCTGATAAGAGGCGTGATGAATTGATTGCCTATATAGTTGAAAAGTATGGCAGTGATAAAGTGGCGCAGATTATCACCTTTGGCTGCATGAAAACCAAAGGTGCGATTGCAGATGTAGGGCGCGCGCTTGGTATGCCTGTTTCTGATGTTAAACAGGTTACAAAATTAATACCGGACTCTATAAAATCGGGGATTAAATCCATACCGGAAGCGATCGAAGCTGTTCCCGACCTCAATGCTCTTTATAAGAGCAATGCGCAGGTAAAAAAACTTTTGGACATTGCCCAAAAAATAGAAGGTTTATCACGCCACTGTTCGCAGCATGCTGCCGGAGTTGTTATAACGCCTAAACCGCTTGCGGAGATGGTGCCTATCCGTAAATTTGGAGAAAGTCAAATTGTGACACAGTATTCCATGGAACCGGTTGAAAAGCTGGGACTGGTGAAGATGGATTTTCTTGGACTGAGAACCCTTTCCGTCCTTGAAGGAGCACTGACAAATATTGAAGCGAATGGCAAGGGCACGATAGATCTAAATGAAATTCCCATGGACGACATAAAAACATACGAAATGCTGCAACGAGGTGAGACGCTGGGAGTGTTCCAGCTGGAATCCGCCGGTATGACTGCTCTTGTCAGAAGGATGATGCCTGACTGTTTTGAAGATTTAATAGCACTTGTTGCTCTCTACCGTCCAGGCCCGCTGGAAAGCGGCATGGCGGACCAATATGTTAAGTGTAAGCATAAAGAGGAGCCGGTTCACTACCTGCACCCCAAACTAGAAGCTTCGATGAAAGAAACTTATGGAGTTATTCTCTATCAGGAGCAGGTTATGCAGAGTGCTTCTCAACTCGCAGGCTTTACTCTTGGTGAAGCAGACTTGCTGCGCCGAGCTATGGGTAAGAAAAAAGTAGAGGTAATGGCAGAACAGCGGCTCAAGTTTGTAGAAGGCTCTGTCAAAAATGGAGTCGAAGCCAAAACCGCCGGGAACATCTTTGACATTATCGAAAAGTTCGCCGGCTATGGCTTTAATAAGTCACACAGTGCCGCCTATGCCTTGATAAGCTACCGTACTGCCTGGCTCAAGGCAAACTACGGACCGGAGTTCCTCGCCTCCTATCTGACAAGCATCGTAGGATCAAAAATGGAAGTTCTTGGGCAGTATATACGAAGCGTTAGAGATGCGGGATATCCTGTACTGCCTCCTGATATTAACCAGTCAAAAGAGGACTTTACCGTAATCGGTGAAGTAATAAGACTTGGACTTTCGGCAATAGCCAAAGTCGGACACGGTGCTGTGCTAAATATCATTGAATCTCGTAAAAAAGGCGGAGAGTTTGTCTCTTTCTGGGATTTCATGACCAAAATAGATACGCGGGTTGTGAACCGCGGCGTAATTGAAAATTTAATCAAGGCCGGAGCTTTTGACAGCATTGAGCCAAACAGGGCAAAGCTCTTCAACGCACTGCCGATGTTCTTGGAGTCAGCGTCAAAGCAGCCTACTGACATAAACCAAGGCTCGTTATTTTCTGAAGAAGACAGTAAAGAGCTTGAGCCCGAAGTTGCTGAGTGTGAAGACTTTACAACAAGGGAAAAACTCGACTTTGAAAAGGAAAGTATGGGGTTGTATATTTCAGGGCATCCATTTAATCAATACCTTCCCAAAGTGAAAGATTTTATTAACTGCCCGCTGATAGAATTGGCGCACTGGAAACCGGAACATATCCCTGTTGTCTGCGCCGGATTGCTGGCGTCTTCAGCGGAGAAATTTACCAAAAGAGGCGACCCTATGGGGATATTGACAATTGAAGATGCAGATACTTCTGTGGAGGTTGTGGTTTTTCCAAAAAGCTGGCCTAAATATAAGCCTTTCCTTGTAAACGGAGGATTGTTTTTTGTAAAGGGGCAGCCACGTTCCGACAGAGGAATATCTATACTTGCCGATGAAATTTTCTCGGAAGAAGACTTTGCTGAGAATTTGGAGGCACATGTGACGATTTCTGTACAGCCGGAAGGACTTGAAGAAGATTTTTACCGTGGGCTTTTCTCCGTATTTGCCAACAATCCCGGCCACCATACGGTAGTGTTAAAAATGGTTTCTAATGAACAGACAATTGTCTCTATGCTGAGGCAGGCAAGAGTGGACCCGACGGAGAAATTTTATGCTGATATTGAGAAATATGCGGAAGGAAGAGTTGTGGTTGAGTAGCCATACAAAGGCTGAGAAGAGGGGGTATAAGCGGTGGCAAGTGAGAACAGTAAAGACAGTTCCGTGGGGGGCAATGACTACATTGTGGTAAAGGCTTTAGAAAACGGCGTGACTGTAATCGGCGTTACCAGAGGAGTTGAAAATAAATTTCTCCATACAGAAAAACTGGATGAAGGCGAAGTTTGGATTGCTCAGTTTACAGAACACATTTCCGCAATGAAAATCCGCGGCGCGGCAGATGTCATCACAAAGTATGGTGAATTAAAGAGCGGTAAATAAGGAGAATATAATACATAAAATGAAAAAAGAAGGAAGAAAAGTAAAAATAGTCTGCACTATCGGGCCTGCGAGCTCATCAGTGGATCAGTTAAGAAAGCTTGTTGCGGCTGGCATGAATGTCGCTAGATTAAATTTCAGCCACGGCAGCTATACTTCTCATAAGGACACTATTGATAACATTAGATTTGTGGAAGAAGAGGCTAACCGGCCGATTGCTGTTTTGCTTGACACTAAGGGACCTGAGATTCGTACGGGGCTGCTAAAAGGGAATCAAAAGGTTAAGATTCATAATGGCGCGCAGTTTAATCTCTTGACGAAGGACATTCCAGGAGATGAATCAGGAGTATTTGTCGATTATCTGGACCTCTATAAGGAGGTGCAGGCTGGACAAAATATCTTTATTGACGATGGCTCGATACATCTCATTGTGGAGTCAACATCATCAGAAGGTGTCGCCTGCCGTGTCGTTGCCGGCGGTGAATTGGGAGAGCGTAAGGGTATTAATGTTCCCGGGGCGGAACTCTCTGTTCCCACCCTTACAGATAAAGATATTATGGATATTAAATGGGGTATTGAAAATCAGGTTGATTATATAGCGGTCTCATTTGTCCGCACCAAAGATGACATTATGGAGGTGCGCCGGATCCTCGAGGAATTTTCCGGCAACGCCAAGATAATTGCCAAAATAGAGACCAAGCACTCAGTCATAAATCTAGACGGTATTCTTTCTGTCGCTGACGGTATGATGGTAGCCAGAGGAGACCTAGGGGTTGAGATTCCCACAGAAGATGTGCCCATAGAGCAAAAGCATATTATCGAAAAATGCCGGCTTAAAGGCAAACAGGTTATCGTCGCCACTCAAATGCTTGATTCGATGATACGTAATCCGCGTCCGACTCGAGCTGAAGCCAGTGATGTAGCCAATGCCGTTATTGACGGTACAGATGCGGTTATGCTTTCAGGAGAGACAGCGGGAGGGCTTTATCCTGTTGAATCTGTTTCTGTTATGGATAAAATCGTACTAAGAACAGAAAAAGAGATGAGCACTTGGAACCAAAACCATTCAACATTAAAAGATAGCAATGTTACGGCAGACGCCGTTAGCCATGCCGCGCGCGACATCTCCAGCGCGGTTGAGGCGGCGGCAATAATTTCACTGACGGAAACAGGCGGTACAGCAAGAATGGTCAGCAAATACAGACCACTGTGTCCCATTATCGCCGCAACTTCAGCCGTTAAGACTTGGCGTCAGTTGAATCTTGTCTGGGGAGTCACTCCGATAATATGCCCGCTGGCCGGGGACCTCGAATCGTCGGCACATTCTGCAATTGCGGCTGTACGCAAAGAATCTCTCGTTGAAGAGGGAGATACCGTGGTGATCACGTCAGGAGTTCCGCTAGGAGAACCTGGCAGTACAAATATGGTACATGTGCGTACTGTCGGCGAAGTTCTCGGTAAAGGGCACTCTCTTGTCAAGCGTATTGAAAGCGGAACCGTATGCAAAGCTCTAAGTGCGGAAGAAGCTATCGCTAAAATACACGACGGTGATATTTTGGTAGTCAAAAGCGCCTCCAGTGATTATTTGCCGGCGATAAAAGCTGCGGCGGCTGTGATTACGGAGAAGGGAGGACTCTCCAGCTACGCAGGATTGGCTACATTGAATCTGGATACTGTTTCAGTTTTAGGAGTTGCAGGAATATTTGAAACTGTCGATGATGGCATGACTGTAACAGCTGATGGGGTCAGAGGGCTAGTATACAAGGGACGTATCAGCTAGTGGCGTTAATTGGCGCGCATATCTCTGCTGCGGGAGGAATTCACAAGGCTTTTGCAAGAGCAGACGCCCTTTCGTGCGAATCTATGCAGATCTTCACCAGAAATCAGCGCCAATGGCTGAGCAAAGAGCTGGCTTTTTCTGAGATAGAAGATTTCTATCGGGCCTCTAAGGAAAGCACCGTAAAAAGCGTGGTCTCACATGCCTCATACCTCATAAACTTAGCCGGTGAGTGCGACATCAGGCAGAAAAGCGAGGAGGCTCTTGTTGCTGAGATTAAAAGATGCCATGCTTTGAGTATTCCTCGAGTGGTTCTTCATCCAGGATTTAGCGGCAATTATACTGCAGATACGGCTTTAAAAATGGTCTCGGAATCTTTGCTTCGTGTATTTGAGATGACATCTGACACACAGGTATCCGTGCTTTTGGAGACAATGGCAGGTCAAGGGTCTGTTGTCGGAAGCGAATTTGGGCACCTTGCAGTAATATTGGATTTAGTAAGCGACCATCCAAGGCTGGGATTCTGTATCGATATGTGCCACATTTTTGCCGCCGGCTATGAAATTAGGTCTTATGAATCCTATAATAGAATTGTATCTTTGCTTTCTAAACAAATAGGGCTGGATAACATCGGCTGTTGGCACCTTAGTGACAGTAAAATGGGCAGGGGCAGCAAAAAAGACCGGCACGCACATTTAGGTCAGGGAGAAATTGGACTAAATCCCTTTGCTATGCTTGTTTCAGATAGGCGTTTTGAAAATATTCCTGCTATACTGGAGACACCCAAAGATGGCGGCGGAGATAAAGAAAATCTTTCGATTCTCAGAAAATTAAGGGGTTATAAGTGATAATACTAAAAAGCATCTGACGGGGGTGTTTTATTGCCTTTTTTTGACTTACGCTGGCAGGATATTCCTGATATCTTTATTGTTGCGTTTATAATATACAGGGTATTGATGCTTTTGGTCGGCACGCGCGCTATGCAGCTTTTGCGCGGAGTGCTAATGATAGGTTTGATTGGTGCAGTTGCCAATGTTTTGGAACTGCGCAGTTTATCGTGGATTATAGAAAAGCTTCTCAGTGCGTTTATCATTGTTATCCCGATTCTTTTCCAACCCGAACTTCGCCACATGCTCGAGGAACTGGGAAAGGGGCATCTTTGGCGCAGCGGCAAAGATGGCAAAGAGATTGACGTTCGCGCCGATCAGCTTGTAAAGGCGATGATTTACTGTCAGTCACAAAGAATTGGTGCGATTACCGTGCTGCAGCGCAATACCAGTTTAAAAGAAGTTTGGCGCACCGCTGTTCTGCTCAAGGCCGATATCACTGAAGAACTGTTGGTCTCAATCTTTTGGCCGGGAACTCCGCTGCATGACGGTGCTGTGGTTATCGACCAGCAAAGCATTATTGCTGCAGGATGTTACCTCCCTTTAACTGACAAAACAGATATTTCCAGATGGTACGGCACCAGGCACAGGGCTGCGCTTGGAGTAACGGAAATGTCAGACGCTTTTGCGCTTGTAGTATCAGAAGAGCGCGGTGAGATAACTATCGCTGTCGGAGGGCGTCTTTCTAAGCCGCTCAATGAAACACAGCTGCGAAGCATTTGTAACCATTACTTTAGCTCAGAAGGAAGCAGCGATGCTTCATTTCTCGACAGGCTGAGAGAAGAAATACAGCAGCAATGGTCTGGGAGTGTTCCCGATGAAAAACAATAAATACTACCCCTATATTCAAAAAATATGCGACAATTGTCGCGAATCTGCTGCTAAATTACTCAAGATGATGCAGCTAAACGGTGATTCTTTCATACAAACACGCATTGTTGTGGCCGGGTTGTCTCTACTTATTTCTATGATGATTTGGGCGTTTGTCGCTTGGGATGGTAATAGTGAAGGTACGAGAAATATCTCTGTGCAGGTTCAATACATTAACCTTACGAGAGGATATTCTGCATTTACTCCTGTAAAGACAATTAACTTGAGACTTACTGGGAGGATAAATGCTCTGTCTGGTATAGAAGAATCCGACATCAACGCCGTTGTTGATATGGGAGGGCTTCAGGTAGGTAAATACAGCCTGCCTATCAAGATTGATATCCCGCCTTCTGTAAGGCTGAGGAGTTGGCTGCCTTCTGTCTCTGAAGTGGAAATCTACCGCCACATAGACAGAACTGTGCCATTGACATGGAAAGTTAACGGGGAAGTTCCTCCGGGTATGGTAATCTCGAAGGTTGAACTCTACCCTGAAACCGTTACCGTAAGCGGTCCTGAAAATGACGTACTTGATGTGCCGTCGGTAAATGCCATAATACCCTCCGATAAGCTTCTTTCAAAAGAAGATGTCAACGTACACTTAGAAATAACAGATTATGAGAGTGCAAGAAGAAAGAGAATCACAATTTCACCGGTGAACGCACAGGCAAAAATATTTCTAGAGGAAGAGATGTTGATTGACAAAATACCTGTAAAAGTTTCTGTGGTAGGTCAGCCTGCGGACGGATACCAAATAGATTCAGTCAGAGTTATTCCGGATAGTGTCTCTGTCAACGGCAGGAGTGAATCGATTAAAAAAATGCAGTCAATTATTCTTCCTCCTGTAGATATCACAGGATTAGACCAAGATTTACAGTTGATGATTCCTTTACAACCTGCTGACATGGATCCTGATGTAGAAATTACCGGACCTGACCGAGCCAGAGTTGAAATCACCATCAGAAACAAAATGACGACGAAAACTTACGCCAACTTGGGTATTGTCGTTGTCGGTTCTCCCGCAGATAAAGAATGGAAGATTTCACCGGCAGCAGCAACTGTTACTGTTGAGGGGACTCTGTCAGAAGTTTCTGCCTTACAGAACGGTGTCCCGCCGCTGACACTCTATGTTGATGTGTCTAACGTTGTATCAAAGCAAATTGCATTGCCTGTCCTTGTGAAAAACCTAAAGAAAGATTTAAGTGTATCAAAAATAGAACCTGAACAGGTCACCTTGACCGCGCTGGATTAACCTAGAATAATTTATTGTCGAGAGGGGCGTATATTTTGTGTCGATAAATGGGAAAAAAAGCAGAAAATATTTTGGTACGGATGGTGTAAGAGATATTGCCAATGAAGGGATGATGACTCCAGAAGCTGCAATCAAACTGGGACGGGCATTTATCCTTTTTCAGAACTCTTTGGGAATAGCTCGGCCCCATGTTGCCGTTGGCAGAGATACCAGATATTCCGGCCCGATGATACAGGCTGCGCTGATGGCGGGCATTACATCGGCAGGCGGGGATGTCACAGACCTCGGTGTCATACCCACTCCCGGTGTCAGCTATGCGGCGGCTCACAACGATTA